>JACCEE010334096.1_pt1 | contig 25068 bp, 20 predicted proteins | sample 7449931 | NCBI WGS metagenome assembly JACCEE01 (sample SAMN15323457, study PRJNA562643) | freshwater metagenome | isolation source: river surface water | place: USA:Blue River Watershed | collected 2017-08-19 | reverse complement strand
CCCCCTTGACCTTCTCGAGCACCTCGGTCTTGACGTCGTTCATGATCGCTTCACGCTTCAGAGACAACAGATCTTTCACCGTGCGCTTGTTGATTTCCTCTTGCAAGGCGTTGCGTACCACGCGGCTTAGCTGGATGGCGCCAGCACGCTCATCAAGGCCGACATTGCGAATGTATTGCGACGGCTCGGTGATGCGCCAGCGCACATACCAATCGATCACCATGCGCTGCTTCTCCGCAGTGAGCATGGGTTCGGTGTCGGCGTTGTCGAGCGTCAGCAAACGCTTGTCGATGTAGGTGACGTTTTGCAGCGGCGGGGGCAGCTTCATGTGCAAGCCCGGCTCGGTGACGACTTCCTTGATCTGCCCCAAGGCGTAGACCACACCAAACTGGCGCTGATCCACGACAAACAGGGTGGAACTGAGCAAGGCCAGAGCCACGAGGGCCGACGATAGGTAAAAACCGATTCTGTTCATGCTGGACTCCCGATTCAACGACCGTCACGATCGCGCTGACGCGCGTCACGGGCCCGCGGATCCGCGTTGGAGGACGACAGCGGCGAGTTGCCTGCCGTGTCCGGGGTGGCAGCGCCAGCAGGCGCCGGAGACGATGCAGGAGCGGACTGACTCACCTGCTGCATGATCTTGTCCAGCGGCAGGTACAGCAAGTTGGAGCCCTGTTTAGACTCCACCAGCACCTTGGTCACGTTGCTGTAGATCTGTTGCATGGTGTCAATGTAGAGGCGATCGCGCATCACTTGCGGCGCCTTCTGGTATTCATTCAACACCGACTTGAAGCGCTGGGCATCGCCTTGTGCCTGTGCCACGATGCGTGACTTGTAGCCCTCGGCTTCTTCTTTCAGACGCGAGGCCGTTCCGACAGCACGCGGCACCACATCGTTGGCATAGGCCTGTGCTTCGTTCTTGGCGCGCTCACGCTCCTGGCCGGCTTTGAGCACGTCGTCAAAAGCTGACTGCACTTGCTCGGGTGGACGCACGCCGCCTTGTTGCAAGTTGATGCCCACGACCTCGATGCCCACCTTGTAGTGGTCCAGGATAGTTTGCATGATGCTGCGCACGCGCGGACCGATCTGGTCGCGGTCTTCAGACAGGGCTGCGTCCATGCGCATCTTGCCCACCACTTCACGCACCGCCGTTTCCGCCGCTTGCATTACCGCATCAGTGGGATTTTTGCTTTCGAAGAGGTAGGCGCGGGCGTCCGTCAGCCGGTATTGCACCGCAAACTTGATCTCCAGAATGTTCTCGTCTTCGGTCAGCATGGCCGACTCGCGCAGACCCGTGGCCTTGATCACGTTGTCACGACCGATATCGAGAGAGCGGATCTGCGTGACGAACACCAGTTCGTGTCGCTGGACGGGGTAAGGCAGGCGCCAGTTGAAGCCCGCACCGACCGTGCTGTGGTAACGGCCAAACTGCGTGATGACCGCTTGTTGGCCTTCCTGGACGATAAAAAATCCCGTGCCCAGCCAGATCAGGACGGCGATGCAGCCAACCACCGCAGCGCCGAGCTTGGCGTTGCGAAAGGTGGGCGGAATACCCCCACCCATGCCACCGGACGGGCCACGGCCCTTTCCGCCGCCCTGGCCACGCTGGCCAAAGATAGCGCCAATTTTCTGGTTGAAGTCACGCCAGAGTTCGTCCAGATCCGGGGGCCCCCCCTGGGGCGAGCGGTTGGGTCTGGGGGGGTCACGCGGGGGCTCGGGGGGCGCAGCGCCGGGTCCGTTGCTGGATGGCCCCTGAGAGCTTCCACCCGAGGGCGATGACCCCGAGCCAGACGGATTGGAACCGGACGACGCACCGCCCGACGGTTGACCCGCAGGGTTGCCACCACCCGTGGCGTCATCCCCGCGACCCCAACGGCCATCGTTGAGGTTGAACATGCCTCGCAACCGTCCTAGCAAGTCGGTGATCGAGGTCAGGGAGAAAGCTTTCATGTCAAAGACTCGAGAAAGAGTAAACAAGCGCATTGTGCCCAATTGGATCAGCCCGCCGAGTCATGGGGGGATCCCATGTCCTGTGCGTCGGGTGTCCCAATCGGTTGAGGGTGACGCGACAGGGCAAATTCTGCCAGACGCTGGCGCAACACGGCCATGCCTTGTCCGGTCACCGCACTGAGGAACACACGTGGCAAGGCCCGACCGTCCCAGTCGTACATATCTTCTGCTTGCCGGGGTCGTCGGTCAGGAGGCAGTTGGTCCACCTTGTTGAAGATCAGCCATTGCGGAATGTCTGCCGCGCCAATATCAGCCAGCACAGACTGTACCTGGGCCAGTTGTTCGGTCCAGTCGGGGTGCGAGGCATCCACCACATGCAAGAGCAGATCAGCCTGAGCGGCTTCCTGCAAGGTAGCTTCAAACGCGTCGACCAGTGTGTGCGGCAGGTCACGGATAAAACCCACCGTGTCGGACAGGGACACGGTGTGTCCCCGACCCTGTCCATCTCCCAGGTACAACTGACGTGTGGTGGTGTCGAGCGTGGCAAAGAGTTGATCGGCTGCGTAGGTACGCGCCTTGACCATGGCGTTGAACAGCGTGGACTTGCCGGCGTTGGTGTACCCCACCAGCGAGATACCTACATGGTGGTGGCGTTGGCGCTGGCGACGCTGGGTGGAGCGCTGGCGCTTGACCTTGTCCAGCCGCTCACGAATGCGCTTGATGGACTCGCCAATCATGCGGCGGTCGAGCTCGATCTGGGTTTCACCCGGACCCCCGCGTCCGCCAATGCCGCCACGCTGACGCTCCAGGTGGGTCCATCGCCGTACCAGCCGGGTGCTCAGGTATTGCAAACGCGCCAGCTCGACCTGCAACTTGCCCTCGTGACTGCGGGCACGCTGGGCAAAGATTTCCAGGATCAGCAAGGTGCGGTCGTTGACGGGCAAGCCCAGGTGCCGCTCCAGGTTGCGTTGCTGGGCCGGGCTCAGCGATTGATCGAAGAGGACCTCACTCGCGCCGTGCATCTGGGCCAGCAGTTTGATCTCGTCGGCCTTGCCAGAGCCCACGAAAAGCGCCGGGTCTGGGGCCTGACGCTTGCAAGTCAGCCGGGCGAGGGGTTGCAGACCTGCGGTGTTGGCCAGTTGGGCCAATTCGTCGAGTTCGCGGTCAAAGTGAGGAAGACCCAGGTCGACCCCCACCAGCACCACTGCCCCCGGCTGGGCGGGGGGCGTGTCGGCAGTGTCTGCCAAAGCGGAATCAAGCACTCGGGACAGGATCGGCGGCAGCGTCGGTTGCGCTGAAGTTCACTGCACGGCCGGGCACGATGGTGGAGATGGCATGCTTGTAGACCATTTGCGTCACTGTGTTGCGCAACAACACCACGTACTGGTCGAAGGATTCGATTTGGCCCTGCAGTTTGATGCCGTTCACCAGGTAAATGGATACCGGGACATGCTCACGACGCAGCAGGTTGAGGAAGGGATCCTGCAAGAGTTGGCCTTTGTTGTTCACGATATGCTCCGTGTTCGAAAGAAAGTTAACAAACCCAGACCTTACCACAGGTCCGCGGCCCCACCGGGCGACAGATCAGTCGTCCTTGTCTTTGTAAGGGTTGTGTGAGGTCTTCATTTCAATGCGCAAAGGTGTTCCCTGGAGTTTGAATTCCTTGCGGAACCGACCTTCCAGAAACCGCTTGTAGGCGTCCGTGACGTGCTCCAGTGAGTTGCCATGCACCACGATGACGGGCGGATTCATCCCCCCTTGATGGGCATAGCGGAGCTTGGGGCGGAACATGCCCGAGCGCTTGGGCGACTGAAACTGCACGGCCTCGAGCAGCAAGCGGGTCAGCAAGGGAGTGGGCATCTTGCAATTGGCCGCTGCGTGAGCCTCGCGAATCGAGGACCAGACAGGGCCCAGACCCTGACGCTTTTTGGCGGAGATGAAGTGCAGGTTGGCAAATTTGAGGAAAGCCAGCCGCGTTTCGATGGAGCGCTGCAGCAGTTCACGCTGGTAGCTGTCCACCGCGTCCCACTTGTTGACCGCCAGCACCACGGCGCGCCCGCTTTCCAGAATGTAACCGGCGATGTGCGCGTCCTGATCGGTCACACCTTGGGTCGCATCAATGAGCAACAGCACCACATGCGCGGTGTCGATGGCTTGCAGGGTTTTGACGACCGAGAACTTTTCGATCGCCTCAAATACTTTGCCTTTGCGGCGCAAACCCGCGGTGTCGATCAGGTCGTAGCGTTGCCCCTGGTGCTCAAGCGGCACATGAATCGCGTCGCGCGTGGTGCCCGGCAGGTCAAAGGCCACCAGACGCTCTTCGCCCAGCCAGGTGTTGATCAGGGTGGATTTACCCACATTGGGACGCCCGGCCACGGCAAGACGGATGACGCCATCCTCTTGCGGGCTCTCCTCCTCTTCCTCCGGTGCAGGACCGAGCTGGTCCAGGGCTGCTTCGGCCATGCTGCGAACGCCCTGTCCATGCGCAGCCGAGACTGGGATCACTTCGCCCAGGCCCAGCTCATAAAACTCAGCGAGCTGGGGGCCCTCTCGCATGCCCTCGGCCTTGTTGGCCACCAACAGCGTGGGCTTGCTCAAGCGGCGCAGGTAGTTGGCGATGTCGTGGTCTTGGGCAGACATGCCCTCACGGGCATCCACCACAAAAATCACCACATCGGCTTCGGCCACGGCCTGCTGCGTCTGCTTGGCCATCTCTTTGAAGATGCCGCTGGACGCGTCAGGCTCGAAGCCGCCCGTGTCAATCACGATGTACTCACGTCGACCCAACCGCGCATTGCCGTAATGGCGATCCCGCGTGAGGCCCGCGAAGTCGGCCACGATGGCATCGCGCGACTGGGTCAGGCGATTGAACAGCGTGGACTTGCCGACGTTGGGACGCCCCACCAGGGCGATCACGGGTTTCATAGGCAGGCCGCCTTGGTCAAAAAAATATCAGGGGAACTGGTAAGCAGCCAGACGGCCTGAGCGGTTCAGCAACAGGAACCCACCCGCAAAGGCCTGCGGGTAACCGGCCAACTCGGTGTCGTCGGTCTTCCATCGGTTGAGCAAAGCCCCATCCGTCATTGACATCAAATAAGCCCAACCTCCGCTGTCCGTCAGGACAATTCCCTTGGGCGTGACCAAAGGAGCGCTCAAGCGTCGGTAGCGCAGGCGGTCGGCCTGCCAGACACGTTCGCCCGAACTGCGCTGCCAGGCCATCACCACGCCGTTGGCTTCAGTCCCGATCACCAGTTGATCATTGCCGTGCACCCCATCGTCGCTGTTGGCATTACGAGTCCAACGGACTTGTCCGCGCACCGCATTCACGCATCCCACTTGGGACTGGTAAGCCCGGGCGCACAGTTCATCGCCTTGGCGGGACATCGGACCGACCACGTCCACCAGACGTTCCAGATCATTGGTTCCGCGTGGCGTGGCGATCGGCGCATCCCAACGCAAGGCCCCGGTGGTGGGGTTGAGCCCCACCAGACGGCCGGAGAGGCCCGCCACCAGGGTGTCACCGACGGCTGTGAGGACGCCGGTTTGCTTGAGCACCAGCGGGTCCCCTGGCCGTGACTGTGTCCACAACAGACGGCCCGTGGCACCATCAAACCCCAGCACCGAACGATCAGCCAGCAAAACAAACACGCGTTGTCCGGCCACCAGCGGCGCGGTGAAAGATTGCGCAGGCAGGCGGTATCGCCACAACACCTTGGACTCCTGCACCACCACCAGTTCATTGCCGGTGGTCACCACGGCATGACGTTGACCGTCACTGCCTACACCAGCACTGATGGTCTGGTTGAGGGCCACCCGCCACAGCGAGCGCCCCGCATTCAAGTCGACGCCCTGCATCTCGCCACGTGTATTGATGACGACGACGGCATTGGACTGCACAGCGGGCACCAACGTGGCGGGAACAGGACCCAGTGCGAGCGTCCAGACCTGCTTGACTTCCTGCACCACCGGTACAGTGGGAATATCAACCGGCTTGTACTGGGGGCCGCTCGAACAAGCCACCAGCCAGAGAGCGCCCAGGGTCAGCAAACGCCTGGTCACGCGCAACGACACGATGATCACTTGCTGGCCCCCGCTGCCTTGGCGTCCACGCCCAGGGCAGCCAGTTTGACCGCCACGATTTGTCGGTACTCGGCCCGGTCATCCAGCCCATTCCAGGCTTTTTGGTACTGCTGACGGGCCTTGTCGAGTTGGCCCTGTTGCAGGTCGATATCGCCCAGACGATCCGCCACCAGCGGCTTAAAAGCGGGGGCCACCTCGGCGCTCAACCATTGGCGGGCTTTGTCATAGGCCTTGGCCTGCAGTGCCAGCGAAGCCAGGCGAAGACGCGCCAGTGCCACCAGACCGGCGTCGTCAGCCTTCTGGGTCACCCAGGTCAGCGCCTTTTCGGCCTTGTCGGTCTCGTTGTTGTCGGCCAGCACTTTGCCAGCCAGCAAAGTGGCGTGATGGGCTGCGGTGGTTGATCCAAACTTGTCCTGGATGTCAGCCACTGCACGCTCCAGCAAGGCCAAGTCACGGCGCTGGGCCGCTTGCTCCACCGTGTCGAACAGCACGACGGCCTGACTGGCTTGCCGGTTTTGCCAATACTGCCAACCATTCCAGGCTGCGTAGGCGCCGAGCAAGGCAATCAGAACCCAGCTGATGAGGTTGCCCCAGCGTTTCCAAAAATGCTTGAGCTGGTCAAGCTGTTCCTGTTCTTCAAGGTCGAGTGCGGAGGCCATGGGTAAAAAAATAAAAGGACAGTTATGCGTCAGGATTGTAGGCGCTGTGCCCACTCGTCCACGGCAGTCAAGGCCACGCACACCTGCGCGCCTTGACCATCGCGCAGGGATTTGAGGGTGAGCTCGCCGCGCTGCAATTCGTCTGCACCAAAAATCAGGGCATGGCGCGCACCGCTGCTGTCGGCTTTTTTGAATTGCGATTTCATGCTTCCCAGTCCCTGCCCGGGCGTCGCAACTCCCGAGGGCGCGTGCATCTGCACCCGCACGCCCAGGCGTCGCAAGTGCTGAAGCGTCTGTAACACCTGAGGCAATGCCTCGGCATCGGGCACGATGGCATAGACATCGGGGCTCACATCAGGTGCAGCAGCCCCCTGCTCTTTCAGCAACTCGAGCACCCGCTCCACACCCAGCGCCCAGCCCACGGCCGGTGAAGGCTTGCCACCCACTTGCTCGATGAGGTAATCGTAGCGGCCTCCGCCACAAATCGTGCCTTGCGAGCCCAACTGGTCGGTGATGAACTCGAACACGGTGAGGTTGTAGTAGTCCATACCGCGCACCAGGCGCGGGTTGATACGATACGCCACCCCGTTGGCCGACAAAATGTCTTGCACGCGCTGAAAATGCGCGAGCGACTCGGGTCCCAAAAACTCCAGCAACTGGGGCGCCCCTTCCACCAGGGACTGCATGGCAGGGTTTTTGGTATCAAGAATGCGCAACGGGTTGGCATGGAGTCGCCGACGGGCGTCGTCGTCGAGTTGATGGGCGTGCTGCTCGAAATACTGGATGAGTGCGGCGCGGTGTTGCGCGCGTTCTGCCGGTTGTCCCAGGCTATTGAGCTCCAGACGAACTTGCTGAAGACCGAGCCGCTCCCACAGCGCATGGGCCAACAAAATCATCTCAGCATCGATTTCCGCACCGGGAAAGCCCAAGGCTTCCGCCCCAATTTGATGAAACTGGCGATACCGGCCGCGCTGCGGGCGCTCGTGCCGAAACATCGGACCCATGTAATACAAGCGCTTGCCACCGTCGTAGAGCAGGTTGTGTTCGACCACGGCACGCACCACGCCGGCCGTGGACTCAGGTCGCAGGGTCAAGGCTTCGCCGTTGAGGCGATCCTCGAACGAATACATTTCTTTTTCGACGATATCGGTCACCTCGCCCAGGCCACGCACGAAAAGCGCTGTGGGCTCGACAATCGGCGTGCGCACATTCTGATAGGCAAAGCAGGCCATCAGTTCACGCACCTGCGACTCCAGCCATTCCCAGCGCGCCGATTCAGGCGGCAACAGATCGTTCATGCCTTTGACGGCGGTGATTTTTTCGCTCATAGGTAACTCGGACTGGCCATGCCTTCAGGCGATAGCCGTGCCGTATTTCTTTTCGATGTACTGCTCAACAATCTGGTGGAACTCGGTGGCGATGTCCTCGCCGCGCAAGGTCAGCGCTTTTTCGCCGTCGATGAACACGGGCGCTGCCGGCGCTTCACCGGTACCCGGCAGGCTGATGCCGATGTCGGCATGCTTGCTCTCGCCAGGCCCGTTGACGATGCAACCCATGACAGCCACCTTGAGGTTTTCAACGCCCGGGTAGCGGGCACGCCACATCGGCATGTTGGCGCGCAGGTAGTCATCGATTTGCTTGGCCAGTTCCTGAAACGTGGTGCTGGTGGTACGGCCGCAACCAGGACAGGCGGTCACGCTGGGCACGAACTTGCGCAAACCCAGCGACTGCAGAATTTCAGCGGCGATCACCACCTCCTGGGTGCGCGACTCGCCCGGCTGCGGTGTGAGCGACACGCGAATGGTGTCCCCAATTCCCTCTTGCAACAAAATGCCCAGGGCGGTGCTCGATGCCACGGTCCCTTTGACACCCATGCCTGCCTCGGTCAAACCGAGGTGTAAGGGGTAGTGGCAACGCTTGGCCAGTTCGCGGTACACCGCCACCAGATCCTGCACACCACTGACCTTGCAGCTGAGCAAAATCTGATGCGACGGCATTCCCATGGATTCAGCCAATTGCGCCGACTCGATCGCAGAGGCGATCAGCGCCTCATACATGACCTGACGCGATTCCCAGGGTTGGGCACGTTGGGCGTTCTGGTCCATCAGACGCGCCAGCAACTCTTGATCCAGACTGCCCCAGTTGACGCCAATGCGCACCGGTTTGTCCCAGCGCATGGCCGCCTCGATCATCTGACCAAACTGGCGGTCGTGCTTGTCCCCCTTGCCCACATTGCCCGGGTTGATGCGGTATTTGGACAAGGCCTGCGCACATGCCGGCTCGTCGGTGAGCAGGCGGTGACCGTTGTAGTGAAAGTCGCCAACCAGTGGCACATCCACCCCCATGCGGTCCAGTTGTTCGCGGATGTGCGGCACGGCCTGCGCTGCAGCGGGGGTGTTGACCGTGATGCGAACCAGCTCTGAGCCGGCCAGGGCCAGTTCCTTGACCTGGATGGCAGTGCCAATGACGTCCTCGGTGTCGGTGTTGGTCATCGATTGCACCCGCACCGGTGCATCACCGCCGACCGTCACCACCCGCTCGCCCCAGCGCACCGTGGCCTGCAGCGAGGTGTGGCGAATAGGGGTGGACAACGGAATGGGAAGGACAGGTTCAGTGCTCATAGGACGCATCCAAGGACTCGGTCAGTTGCGCGCGGGTGCCGGCGGCTCAACACGCAGGGCTGGTGCAGGCAATGGTACCGAAGAAGGCGCAGGAGCGGGGCCTGGGGTGACGCCGACCGTGACACTCGCGCCCGGTGCGCCGGTGACCGAGGGGGAAGCTGCGCCGGGCAGGGGCGGCTGGTTGGCGACAGGCACTGTAACGCCCGGCGTGACGGGCTCCGAGGTCATCGTCACAGGTTCTGCCCCGGGCACACCCTGGGGCGGGAAGTCCAAGGCTGCCGCGGGAGGCTTCACCACCACTCGCTTGGGTGCAGCGGCAAACCAACCGCCCACCACGATCACGACCAGCACCAGCACCCAGACCAGCCAAGAGGGAATGGCCGAGCCACCCAAGGGGCTGGGGGATGGCTTGAATCGCAGGCGTTGGCTTTCCTCCGGGTGGGGCAAATGCTGGCGCAACGCAGGCGTGGGCTGAGCAGCATGACTGGGCATCAGGACCAGAACCGGCTCGGGGTCTTTACCCAGATAACGACAACAACTCATGGCCAGTGCGCGAGCAAAGACCACGTCGGGCAGATCGTCCAGACGGTCCGCCTCCAGCGCCTCCAGTTTGGCGCGTGACACCTTGAGCGCCGAAGCAAGCACCACAATGTGCAGCCCGGTCGATTCACGGTACTGTCGTAACAGTTGCCCCGCTCCCATGACGCGTGGAGAGGCGACGGCAGGCGTTGCCTCGGGCTGATGGGGTGTTGTGTCGTTCATGCGGTCCAAATGATCAAATGTGAGGGGCGCGTACCAGTTCGATGGTGCGCTGGCGTGCCACCCGACGTTGTACATCGGTGCGGTCCAGGATATCGCCCGCCAATTGTCCACAGGCTGCGTCAATATCGTCGCCGCGCGTCTTTCGCACGGTGGTCACCAGTCCTGCCTTGAGCAGCACACGGGCAAATGCCTGCACGGAGGCGTCTGTAGAGCGTTTCAGGCCAGAGGCTGGAAACGGGTTGAAAGGGATCAAGTTGAGCTTGCAAGGCAGGCCACCACCCCCCGGGGGTTGCAGCAGCGCCACCAGCGCTTGCGCATGTTCAGGCTGGTCGTTGACGCCCTCAAGCATGCAGTATTCGAAGGTGATGAAGTCGCGCGGCGCAGCGGGCAGATAGCGGCGACAGGCGTCCAGCAACTCGGCAATCGGGTATTTGCGGTTGAGCGGCACCAGCGAGTCTCGCAGGGCATCATGGGGCGCATGCAAGGACACGGCCAACGCGACCGGGCAATCTTGCGACAGCCGGTCCATCATCGGCACCACCCCGGACGTTGACACCGTGACGCGGCGGCGCGACAAGCCGTAGGCATGGTCATGCAGCATCACCGTCAAGGCGGGGACCAGGGCGTTGTAATTTTGTAGCGGCTCGCCCATGCCCATCATCACCACGTTGGAGATGATGCGCTCATTCAGCTCGAATTCGCGGCGCAACGTGTGCTCGACAAACCACAGCTGGGCCAGAATTTCGGCGGTGCTGAGGTTGCGGCTGAAACCCTGATGGCCGGTGGAGCAAAAGCGGCACCCCACCGCGCAGCCTGCCTGAGAAGACACGCACAGCGTGGCGCGATCGTCCTCGGGGATGAACACGGTTTCAACCGCGTTGCCGTCTCCCACATCGAAAAGCCACTTGATGGTGCCGTCGGCCGAATCCTGACGTTGCACCACAGGCAGTGCACGTACCTCAGCGAGTTGATGGAGCTTGTCGCGGAATTCGCGCGCCAGATCCGTCATCTGGTCGAAATCGCTGACACCCCGGTGATGGACCCAGCGAAACAACTGGGTGGCACGGAATTTTTTTTCGCCCAGCCCCTCACACCAGCCGATCAGCCCGGGCAGATCAAAGTCGAGTAGGTTGACCTTCATGGGGCTGGCGCAGGGCGACCGGTCAGGGACCGGGTCAGCGGGCGTAGACGTTCATCCCGGCGAAGAAGAACGCAACTTCCTGGCGGGCAGTGTCGGGGCCGTCGGATCCGTGCACGGCATTGGCGTCAATGCTGTCGGCAAAGTCGGCGCGGATGGTGCCAGCAGCGGCCTTCTTGGGGTCAGTGGCACCCATCAAGTCACGGTTTTTCTGGATGGCGTTGTCGCCTTCAAGCACCTGGATCATGACCGGGCCGGACACCATGAAGTCCACCAAATCCTTGAAAAAGGGGCGATCTTTGTGAACGCCGTAGAACGCCTCGGCTTCACCGCGGGACAGATGGGCCATGCGGGAGGCCACCACCTTCAGGCCGGCGCCCTCGAAGCGGGCGTAGATCTGGCCGATGACGTTCTTGGCCACGGCGTCGGGTTTGATGATGGAGAGGGTGCGTTCGATAGCCATTTTGAAATGCTTTCTGTGGTGAAAATAAACACTTTTTGCTGCGTCAGCAAATCCGCACATTTTAACCCGGCTTGGCGGGTCAGTTCAGGGTCAACCCTTGAGTCATAGGGATACCAGGCTGGGCTGGGTGGTGCCCGGACCCATTCGGTCAGGCGCCACCCTTGAATCGTCAGCGACCCCGACCACCCCGGCGGGATCCTCCCCCCGAACCACCCGGGCCGCCAGGTCCGCCCCCACGCCGAGAACCCCCACCGGGCCGGCCGCCGGCGCCCATGCGACGAAAGCCTTCAGCCCCGATGTAGCCCAGACTGGTTTTCATGGGGTCGGGCTGCTGGCTGCCAGAACGCGGGTTGTCTCGTTTGTCTTTGGGCGTGCCGTCGTAGGCACCGCGAGGGCCCTGACCCGCACGGTCTGCACGGCGCTGTCGCGGCCCTCCCGGCTTGCCTGCGCCGCCGCGTGCACCCGGTGCCGCAGGCATCACCGGTCGGGCCGACATGCCGGCTGCTTGCATCAACTGGGCAATGTCGCGCTCGCCCAACTCCATCCAATGACCTCGTTTGAGGCCGCGCGGCAACACCATGGCGCCATAGCGAATGCGGATCAGCCGGCTGACCGCATGACCGACGGCTTCAAACATGCGGCGGACCTCGCGATTGCGACCCTCATGAATGGTGACGCGGTACCAGCAATTGGAACCTTCACCGCCACCGTCCTCCAGCGAGGTGAACTGAGCGGGCCCATCATCCAGTTGGACCCCGTCGCGCAAGCGTTGTTTTTCCTCGTTGGAGAGTGCCCCCAGCACACGCACAGCGTATTCACGTTCCAGTCCAAAGCGGGGGTGCATGAGCTGGTTGGCCAGCTCACCGGAACTGGTGAACAGCAGCAAGCCTTCGGTGTTGAGATCCAGGCGACCGACCGACTGCCATTTGCCCTGGTACAGACGGGGGAGTTTGCGAAACACCGTGGGCCGGTTTTGAGGATCGTCGTGGGTCACCACCTCGCCTGTCGGCTTGTGATAAGCAATCACGCGAACGGGTGGGGGGGCAATGCGCACGCGGATGGGCTTGCCATTGATCTTGATCTGGTCGCCGTACTGGATACGCTGGCCCACATGGGCCGGTTCGTTGTTGACCGAGATACGCCCTTCCAGGATGAGTTGCTCCATCTCCAGGCGTGAGCCCAGACCCGCCTGGGCCAGCACCTTGTGCAACTTGGGAGCATCTGGCTGCGGCGCGAGCACGCGCTTGAGTTGAGGCGCGAGAGATCCGTCGGGAACGTCATCGTCTTGGTCGAACTCGCCCGACACGACATCGTCAAAACGGATGGCCTCCCAATCTTGCGCGGTGGAGTCCCATACATCTCCTGAGTCCTCGGAGGGAGCCTCGAGATGGGAGCGCTGCTCGAGATCAGGGGCCTGCTGTGAATCGGCGGCCTCTGGGGGTAGCGTCGAGTCCGTGGCAGGCGGGGCTGAACGGGGCTTGGGAGTGCGGGGACCGTTCATCACACGGCCTCGGCGTCATCGCGGGACACCGGGTGCATCGGGTCTTGCGGACCAACAGCTTCTACATCCTGCGGGACGGCATCCCGAGACATACCCTCCAAGAAAGGCTCCAGCGTCGCATCGGCCTGGGGGTCAACGCTGGCATCGCCTTCCAGGGCCAGTTGTGACTCGGAAGACTGTTGAGCATCGAGTGTGCCCTGAACGTTGGCCTCAATGCCCTCCAGGGCAGCGAGCGATTCCAAGGCAGCGCCAGGGTTCTGCAAGGTGGGCAACTGGTCGAGCGAGGCCAGACCCAGGTCGTCCAGAAACTGACGCGTGGTGGCGTACAAAGCCGGTCGGCCCACGGTTTCGCGGTGACCAATGACTTCCACCCACCCGCGGTCTTCCAGCTGCTTGATCACCAGGGAGTTGATGGTGACGCCTCGGATGTCTTCCATGTCGCCGCGCGTGACGGGCTGACGGTAGGCAATGATGGCCAGGGTTTCCATCGCCGCGCGTGAGTACTTGGGCGGTTTTTCGGGGTGCAGACGATCAAGGTATTCCCGCAATTCGGGCCGGCTTTGAAAACGCCACCCCGAGGCCACCTGCACCAACTCAACGCCGCGTTGGGTCCAATCGAGTTGCAAGGATTCCAGCAGCGAGCGCAGGGTGTCAGTACCGAGTTGACCCGCAAACAGGGTGCGCATGTCGGCCATCGACAAGGGTTGCGAGGCGCAGATCAGGGCCGTCTCGAGGATACGCTTGGCATCCGCCGTATTCATGGTGTCATTTCGCTTTGAAGGACGGGCAAGAGGCGGGAGATGTGGGGCGATCCAGCGCGGCGATACCGCCTGGGGTCACACCCCCCGAAAGGCACTTCAGGCAAGGGCCGGAAGCAAGCTTTCATTGTATCGCAGGCCCAACGCCTGCAAGGCGGCATCCAGATCAGCCGGCCACTCGGCAGAACAAGTCAGCCACTCCCCCGTGATGGGGTGCGCCAGGCTCAAGCGAAACGCGTGTAAGGCCTGCCGTTGCAAGCCCTCCAGCAGTGGGCCTGCGTACTGGGTGTCTCCGTACAAACGATGGCCGATATGGCCCAAATGGACGCGAATCTGGTGCGTACGCCCGGTGTGCAGCCGGCAATGCACCCAACTGGCTTGCTCGTTGGAGTCCAGACACATGGCCGTGGTGCGAGCCGGCTTGCCGGCCTGGCGAGCCAGATCTACCACCGCCATGCGCAGGCGGTGCTGGGGGTCGCGTCCAATGGGGGCGTCAATGTCCTGGGATTCGGGGCCGCGCCACGGCCCTTGCACGATGGCCAGGTATTCGCGACGCACTTCACGTGCTGCAATTTGCGCCATCAGACGATCCATGCAAGCGCGTGTCCGCGCCACCAACATGAGCCCGCTGGTGTCCTTGTCCAGGCGGTGCACGATACCGGCCCTGGGCAATTGGGCAGCACCTGTGTCCAGCGCGAGCAGACCGTTGAGCAAGGTGCCACTCCAGTTGCCGGGCGCCGGGTGCACGACCAGGCCGGGGGGCTTGTCGATGATGCGCAGATGCTCGTCTTCATAGACCACCCGCAACGCCATGGCCTGCGGGACAAAAGCCTGACTTTGCGGGGTGGGCTTAAGTGCCACCCGAAACACCTGCCCCGCCTTCACCCGCGTGGCGGGCTTGAGTGCGGGGACGCTGCCCCCCGCAGGGACCAGCAATTCAATGGCACCCTGCCCAATCAACTGCTGCACGAAGCTGCGCGAAAACTCGGTCAAGCGCTGCGACAGCACCCGGTCCACCCGTTCACCGTGCAGTGGGACCGGGATGACGATCTCACGCCACTCGACAGCAGGCTCGAGTTCGTCAACCAGGTCGGTTGCTGCGTCAACAGCCAAACCAGCGGCATCTTGAACCGGGGTGGACACCCACCCGTCGGCCTGGGCTGGACCCCCCTCGGTCGAAACACCAGGTGCTATGGCTGATAATGGGGGACTGGCGTGCTTCAAAAAGGTGACCTGTGTTGCGATGTCTTCGATTATCGGTACTTCTGTGTCTGGCATGGCTGACCGGCTGTGCCACCACCGAGTCGGACTGGACGGCTGGCTGGACGCCCGAGAAGCTGTACGCGGAAGCGCGCGACGAAATGGACAACAAGGCCTATGAAAAGGCCATCAAGTTGTACGAAAAATTGGAAGGCCGCGCCGCCGGCACCCAACTGGCCCAACAGGCTCAGCTGGAAAAGGCTTACGCCTATTTCAAGAACGGTGAGCCAGTGCTGGCCGTGTCCACCCTCGACCGCTTCATCAAAGTCAACCCGGTCAGCCCCGCCATGGACTATGCCCTGTACCTCAAAGGCATTGTCAACTTCAACGATGACCTGGGGCTGTTGTCCTTCGTCGCCAAGCAAGACCTGGCCGAACGCGACCAGAAAGCCGCCAAAGAATCCTTCGAGGCCTTTCGTGAACTCGTCACCCGCTTCCCCGAGTCACGTTACAGCGAGGATGCGCGCTTGCGCATGCGCTTCACCGTCAACACGCTGGCTCAGTCTGAAGTGAAAGTGGCGCGCTACTACCTCAAGCGGGGTGCGCATGTGGCCGCCATCAACCGAGCGCAAGCCGTGCTGCAAGACTACCAGGACGTTCCGGCAGCCGAGGACGCGCTCAAAATCCTGATTGAATGCTACGACGCCCTGGGTCTCACCCAGCAGCGAGACGACACGCGTCGCGTGCTGCTGGCCTCCTTCCCCCCCCAGAATTCGGCTGCAACAGTCAAGAAGCCCTGGTGGAAGCCGTGGTGAGCCGGGCCAGGCCCTCCAGCAGCACCTCCTGCGACGATACCTTGGCCATTGGCGGCAATGCCGCCATCAGTCGCCGACCATAGCCCGTGGTGGACAAGCGTGTGTCACACACCACCAGCACCCCGCGATCGGTCTCACGCCGGATCAAGCGCCCCGCTCCCTGCTTCAACGAAACAGCCGCCTCGGGCAGGAAATAGTCTTTGAACGGGCTGCGCCCTTGATCATTCAAGCGGTCACTGCGCGCCTGGACCACCGGATCATTCGGCGGCGGAAATGGCAACTTGTCAATGATGACCGCTTGCAGGGCATCGCCTGGCACATCAAAGCCTTCCCAAAAGGTGGCCGATGCCACCAGCACACAGCCCCGGCCCGCGTCATCCGTGCCCTGGCGAAAACGGTCCATCAACTCCCGCTTGGACCCTTGTCCCTGCACCAGCACCTGCACCTGAGTGTCCTCGGCAAACGCTTGTTGTAACTGATCTCCAATGGCTTGCAGCGCTCGTAGCGTGGTGGTAAGTACCAAGGTGCGCCCCCCGAGCACGCGCACAATACGCGCAGCCAACTCGCCTACTTGCTGACTGTGCTGGGGGTCGCTCGGCACCACCATGTCACGCGGTACAAACAGCACCGCCTGGCGGGGATAGTCAAACGGGCTGCTGACTTGCAGCACGCGGGCAGATTCCAGTCCGCAGGGCTCGGTGAACCAGCGCAACGCGGGCTCATCGCCCAAGGTGGCGGAGGTGAAAATCCAGCTGCGCGGCAGGCTGCCGGTCTGGGCAGCAAGCTCAGCAGAGTCTTGGGCAGGCGCTTGATCCGCCGCCTCAGGGGGCTCGCGCAACGCGTCTAGATCCCACGACGCATGGTGAGGCGACACCCCCGGTGCATCCGCACCCAGCAGTCGGCTGCGAACCGTGTCGGCAATGTCCAGGGGGGCCTCCAAAAGGCGCACCTGTGCACCGACCTCGACCCAGCGCACACAACCGGTGGCCATGGGCGCTTGAAAGGCGTTTAATCGAATCAAGACCTCGGCCACGCGCTCTTGCAGCCGCACAAAATCGGGAGCCGTTTGCACCACGAGCTCCAAACCCTCTCCCAGGGCTTCACAGGCCGTCTGCACTTGCCGTAACCCCGCTTGCCAGGCCTCGGGTTCAATGCCCTCCGGCACCGGACCCGACCACGACAAGCGAGAGTTTCTGGACGACTTGGCAAATAGCAGTCGCAGGTCTCGCGCTGACAACTCCACGGCAGAGGACAAGGCACTCCAATCCACCAGCCCCTGCGCCAGGGTGAGACCCGCAGCGAGGCTGTCGCGCGCCAGTTCAATCAACTGGGTCGACCCGAGTTGTTGCCCCAGAAATTGCACCCCGGTTTCGTTGAGCTGATGCGCCTCGTCAAAGACCACCACCCGCACCGAGGGCAGCAACTCGGCCATGCCGGTTTCACGCACGGCCAGATCCGCAAAAAAGAGGTGGTGATTGATGACGACGATGTCGGCAGCCAATGCGTTCTTGCGGGCCTGCATGACCGGACACTCGCGGTAGTGCGCGCATTCGCTGCCCAGGCAGTTCTCGCGGGTGGAGGTGATGAGGGGCAGCAATGCGGAGCGCTCATCCAGACCTGGCAGCTCGGCCAGATCCCCGCTTCGGGTGCCCTGCGCCCAACGCTCCACTTTGGCCAGCAGTGCCACCGTGGCGCGATCGGGCAGCAAGGCCTCACGACGGGCCAATTCCAGCCGGTGTGGGCACAGGTAGCTGGCTCGGCCCTTGAGCAAGGCCAGGCGCACTGGCAAGCCAAAGGCCGCAGCCAAACGCGGCAAATCACGGCCAAAGAGTTGATCCTGCAACGCCTTGGTGGCGGTGCTCACCAGCACGCGCTCGCCGCTGAGTAACGCCGGGACCAAATAGGCAAAGGTCTTGCCCACGCCGGTCCCGGCTTCCACCACCAGGCTACCGCCCTGCTCCACGGTTTGCGCCACGGCCAGGGCCATCTCGGTTTGACCACTGCGGGGTCGAAAGCCAGCATCCGCACGAGACAACACGCCGTCAGCACGAAACGCTTCTTGTACGGCAGCGGCGAGACCCAAGGGGCTTGCCGACCCATTCATCGAGGAGCACCCGTGGCCGGGGGGGCGCCCTTCAACCCTGAGCCCTCGGCAGGGGGGCTGGCTTCGAGCTTGCGTTGGCGCTCTTGCCGGTCGAGCGCATTCAACCGCAACTCCTCCGTCCGCAAGCGGTGCTGCACCTCGTTGTGGCGCGCCATGGCCTCACGGCGGCAATCGTTGACAGCAAAACGCTGGTAACACTCTCGCAAGGCATTTTGCAAACGCTCCTCTTCGCGGGCGCGGAAGTGCTCAATCTGTTGTCGTGTCATGGTGTCAGGCAGCGACCAGGACGGCCACGATGGAGCAAACGAGCACGCAGACAACCCTGCCAGCAACAGAAACGGCAGCAGGAAAGATAGCCAGTAGCCGAGAGACAGGCGGTGTCCCAGGGCTGAGGCCTTGGCGGTCCATGGGACCTTGACAGACAACAAGCGCTTCATGTGAGCGCAGTATCCACCACCCGGCGCTCGAGTGCCAGGAATTCCGCCGACTGCATCTCGGTTAATCGTGACACAGTTCGTGGAAATTCGTGTGACAAAGGTCCCTCGGTATAGAGTTCCTCTGCCGGCACAGCCGCCGACAGCACCAGCTTGACACGGCGGTCATAGAGCACATCCACCAGCCAAGTGAAACGCCTGGCTTCCGAGGCCATGCGCACCGGCATGTGGGGCACATCGCTCAGGATCACGGTGTGGAACTGGCTGGCGATTTCCAGGTAATCGTTTTGCGAGCGAGGTCCACCACACAGCGTTTTGAAGTCAAACCACACCACCCCGCCAGCGCGGCGCTTGGCACTGATCTGCCGCGCCTCGATGGTCATCACCGGGTCTTCGTCCTGACTTTCAGCCAGACGCTCAAAGGTTTGGGACAGCTTGGCGTCGGCGTCAGCGCCGTTGGGCGTGATGTACAGGTCCACCTGCTCCAGGGTTTGCCGACGGTAGTCGGTGCCATTGTCCACATTGATGACTTCGAGCCGGCTGTTGAGCAACTCGATGGCGGGCAGGATGCGGTCGCGGTGCAACCCACCCGGGTACAAATCGTCGGGCTTGAAGTTGGAGGTGGTGACAAACCCCACGCCATGCTTGAAGAGAGCATCCAGCAGACGGTGCAGAATCATCGCGTCGGTGATGTCGGCCACGTGGAATTCGTCAAAGCACAAGAGCTTGTAACGCTGGGCCATTCGCTGGCCCAGCACATCCAGCGGATTCACCGTGCCTTGCAGTTCGCGCAACTCACGGTGCACTTCGCGCATGAACTCGTGAAAGTGCAAACGCGTCTTGCGCTCGATGGGTACCGCGCTGAAAAAGCAATCCATCAGGAAACTTTTCCCGCGACCCACACCGCCGTACATGTACACACCCCGAGGGATCTCGGGGCGGAAGATCATTTTTTTGAGCGAGTTGGAGCGCTTGGACTTGTAGTGTGACCAGTCCGTGGCGCAGCGCTCCAAAGACGCCACTGCGCGCAGCTGGGCGGGATCCGACTCGTACCCGCGCTGCTGCAACTCGCGTTCGTAAACCTGTTGAACCGACATCGGTCGGCTCAGAAATTCAGCGTGCGCTTGTCAACGGCCAACGCCGCTTCTTTGGTGGCCTCGCTCAGGCTGGGGTGGGCGTGGCAAATGCGCGCGATGTCTTCGCTGCTGGCCTTGAACTCCATCGCCACCACCGCCTCGGCGATCAGTTCGCTGGCCATGGGGCCCACGATATGCACACCCAGGATTTCATCGGTGACCGCGTCGGCCAGAAACTTCACCATGCCGGTGGTGTCGCCCAGCGCACGGGCCCGACCATTGGCCAGGAACGGGAAGGTGCCCGCCTTGTAGGCACGACCACTGGCTTTGAGTTGTTGCTCGGTCTGACCGACCCAGGCAATTTCGGGGCTGGTGTAGATCACCCAGGGAATGGTGTTGAAGTTGACATGCCCGTGTTGACCGGCCATGCGCTCGGCCACCGCCACGCCTTCTTCCTCGGCCTTGTGCGCGAGCATTGGGCCGCGCACCACATCGCCCACCGCCCACACGCCGGGCAGGTTGGTGCGACAGTCGTCATCCACGACGATGGCGCCGCGCTCGTCCAGCTGGAGCCCCACGGCCTCGACATTCAGGCCGTGGGTGTTGGGCACCCGGCCAATGGAGATGATGAGTTTGTCGACCTCCAGGGTCTGGGCCTCACCTTTGGCGTTGGTGTAAGCCACGCTCACACCCTTCTTGCTGTGGGTGATGTCGCCCACCTTGACGCCAAGCTCGATGTTCAAACCCTGCTTGTCAAAGGCTTTCTTGGCTTCCTTGGCGATCTGCTCGTCTACCGCGCCCAGGAAGGTGGGCAGCCCTTCTAGCACCGTGACGTCCGAGCCCAGACGACGCCAGACCGAGCCCATCTCCAGACCGATCACGCCCGAACCAATCAGACCCAGACGCTTGGGTACCGCACCCAGGCGTAATGCGCCATCGTTGGAAAGAATGTTCTGCTCGTCGAAGGGCGCTCCCGCCAGTGCACGCGCATTCGAACCGGTGGCCACGACAACTTGTTTGGCCACCAGAGTCTCCTCAGCGGCGCCACTCACCAGGAGTTCATATCCGCCCTCCGCCGCTTTGACGAACGAACCACGCCCGTGGAAGAACGTGACCTTGTTTTTCTTGAACAGGTACAGGATGCCGTCGTTGTTCTGCTTCACGACCGTATCCTTGCGGGCAATCATCTTGGCCACATCGATTTTCACGTCCTTGACGGTGATGCCGTGGTCGGCGAAGTGGTGGTTGGCCTGCTCGAAATGCTCGGACGACTGCAGCAGCGCCTTGGAGGGAATGCAACCCACGTTGGTACAGGTACCGCCCGGGGCCGGACCACCCTTGTCGTTTTTCCACTCGTCAATACAGGCGACGTTCATGCCCAACTGGGCTGCACGGATCGCGGCGATATAGCCACCGGGGCCGCCGCCGATGACGACCACATCAAATTGTTTGCTCATGATGGTGTGAAGATTCGGTTGAGGATGCGCCAGGCCCGAGCGCAAGGGCGCAGCGGGCCGGGGCGCTCAGAGGACTCAGATGTCGAACAGCAAGCGAGACGGATCTTCCAGCGCCTCTTTCATGGCGACCAGGCCAAGCACCGCTTCGCGACCATCGATGATGCGGTGGTCATAGGACATGGCAAAGTAGTTCATCGGACGCACCACCACCTGACCGTTTTCCACCATGGCGCGGTCCTTGGTGGCATGCACGCCCAAAATGGCCGACTGCGGCGGGTTGATGATGGGGGTGGACATCATGGAGCCAAACGTACCGCCATTGGAGATGGAGAACGTGCCACCGGTCATGTCCTCGATGCCCAGTTTGCCATCGCGCGCCTTGGTGCCGAACTCGGCGATCTTCTTTTCAATGTCGGCAAAGCTCATCTGGTCGGCGTTGCGCAAAATGGGCACCACCAGTCCTCGGGGTGAACCCACCGCAATACCGATGTCAAAGTAGCCGTGGTACACGATGTCGGTGCCGTCCACCGAAGCGTTGAGCACCGGGTATTTCTTGAGCGCGTGCACCGCCGCTTTGACGAAGAAGCTCATGAAGCCGAGTTTGACGCCATGCTCTTTCTCGAAGCGTTCCTGGAAGCGCTTGCGCATCTCCATGACCGGGGCCATGTTGATCTCGTTGAACGTCGTGAGAATAGCGTTGGTGGCTTGCGACTGCAGCAGACGCTCGGCCACACGGGCACGCAAACGGCTCATGGGCACCCGCTGCTCAGGGCGGTCACCCAGGTTCACGCTGGGGGCGCTGACTTGCGGCAGTGCCGTCGTGGGCACCCCTGTGGGAATCACGGCAGGCTTGGCTGCGCCAGCAGCGACAGCACCCAGAACGTCGCCCTTGGTCACACGGCCATCCTTGCCGGTGCCTGCCACAGAGCCTGCGGCCAGGTGGTTGTCGGCCATCAGCTTGGCGGCAGCAGGCATGGCCACCCCGGCCTTGCTGGCGGAAGTGACAGCGGGTGCCGCGGCAGGAGCGGCGGCAGGTGCAGTCGCTGCGGGAGCGGCGGCCGGGGCCGCGGCAGCACCTTTGCCCTCGGTGTCGATGCGGGCAATCAACTGATCGGACACCACCGTGCCACCATCAGCCACCACATGCTCGGCCAGCACGCCCGCGGCCGGCGCAGGCACTTCGAGCACCACCTTGTCCGTCTCGATCTCGATCAGGATCTCGTCAGCCGCAACGGCCTCCCCGGGTTTCTTTTTCCACTGCAACAAGGTGGCCTCTGCCACGGACTCAGACAGTTGCGGAACTTTGACTTCTACGATAGCCATGGAACGCTTTCAGTAACTTGGATTTCGGAATGGATTATTTGGTCAGGGTGAAGCCCTTGAGCTTGGCAAACGCGGCTTCCACCAACGCTTTTTGCTGCTCCTGGTGCAGGTGCGAGTAGCCCACCGCCGGCGACGCCGACGCGGCGCGACCGGCATAGCCCAGGCGCTGTCCTTCGACCATGTTCTCGTGGATGTTGTGCTGGATGAAGAACCAGGCGCCCTGGTTCTGCGGCTCATCCTGGCACCACACCAGCTCGGTGGCGTTGGGGTACTTCTTCAGTTCGGACGCAAAGGCCTTGTGCGGGAAGGGGTAGAGCTGCTCGACGCGCAAAATGGCCACATCGTCAGCGTCCTTCTCTTCGCGCTTCTTGGCCAGGTCGTAGTAGACCTTGCCTGAGCACACCAGCACGCGCTTGACCTTGTCGTTCTTCAAGTCCCGGTTTTCGGGGATGACGGTCTGGAAAGCACCCTTGGTGAACTCGGAGACCGGTGACGCTGCATCTTTGTTGCGCAACAGCGACTTGGGCGTGAAGATGATGAGCGGCTTGCGCAGGTTACGCACCATCTGACGGCGCAACACGTGGAAGATCTGGCTGGCCGTGGTGGGCTGCACGATCTGCATGTTGGTGTCAGCAGCCAGTTGCATGAAGCGCTCGACGCGGGCCGAGCTGTGCTCAGGACCCTGGCCTTCATAGCCGTGCGGCAGCATCAGGGTGATGCCATTCACGCGACCCCACTTCACTTCGCCAGAGGCGATGAACTGGTCAATCACCACCTGGGCACCATTGGCAAAATCGCCGAACTGGGCTTCCCAGATCACCAGGGTGTTGGGGTCATTGGAGGCGTAGCCGTATTCATAGGCAAGCACGGCTTCCTCGGAGAGGATGGAGTCAATCACCACAAACGGTGCCTGGTTCTCGGCCACGTTTTGCAGCGGCACATAGGTTCCGGTGTCCCACTTCTCGCGGCTCTGGTCGTGGATGACCGCATGGCGGTGCGTGAAGGTGCCGCGACCCGAGTCCTCACCGGACAGGCGCACGGCGTAACCGGCCGCCACCAGCGAGGCAAAGGCCATGTGCTCGCCCATGCCCCAGTCCACATTGATCTCGCCACGGCCCATGGCCGCACGGTCGTCATACACCTTCTTGACCAACTGGTGCGGCGTGATGGTGGCTGGCAAGGTGGTGATCTTCTCGGCCAGACGCTTCCACTCGCTCATGGGAATGGCGGTCTCGCCCGCATCGGTCCACTTTTTACCCAGGAAGGGCGCCCAGTCCACGGCGAATTTACTCTTGAAATTGGTCAACACCGGGTCCACGGTGTGGCGGCCTTCGTCCAGCGCGGCGCGGTAGGCCTTGACCATGTCATCGCCCAGCGTCTCGCCCATGCCTTGTGACGACAGGCGATCGGCGTACACGCGGCGCGTACCGGGGTGTGCCGCAATTTTTTTGTACATGAGCGGCTGGGTCAGGCTGGGGGTGTCCTGCTCGTTATGGCCGAGTTTGCGGAAACAGGTGATGTCGACCACCACGTCCTGGTTGAAGGTCATGCGGTATTCAAGGGCCAGTTGAGACGCCAGCACCACAGCCTCCGGGTCGTCGCCATTGACGTGCAACACCGGGGCCTCGACCATCTTGAAAATGTCGGTACAGAACAGCGTGGAGCGCAGGTCGCGCGGGTCGGAGGTGGTGAAACCGATCTGGTTGTTGATGACGATATGCACCGTCCCACCCGTGCTGTAGCCGCGGGTCTGCGCCAGACACAGGGTTTCCTGGTTGACGCCCTGCCCGCCCACTGCGGCATCGCCGTGCACGATCACCGGCAGCACCTGCTTGCCCTTGGGGTCGCCGCGACGGTCCATGCGCGCGCGCACCGAACCTTCGACCACCGGGTTCACGATTTCCAGGTGAGAGGGGTTGAACGCCAGGGTCAGGTGAACCGGGCCACCCAGCGTGGAAACATCTGAGCTGAAGCCCTGGTGATATTTCACATCGCCGGCGGGCAACTCTTCAGGTGCGGTGTGATCAAACTCAGCAAACAGGTCCTTGGGCATCTTGCCCAGGGTGTTGACCAAGACGTTCAGGCGACCACGGTGGGCCATGCCGATCACAATTTCTTGCACGCCTTGTTGACCCGCGGACTGGATGAGTTCGTCCATGGCCGCAATGAAGCTCTCGCCGCCTTCCAGCGAGAAGCGCTTTTGCCCCACATACTTGGTGTGCAAGTAACGCTCAAGGCCTTCTGCGGCGGTGAGGCGGTCGAGAATGCGCTTTTTCTTGTCAGCTGAAAAGTTGGGCTTGCTGCGGATGGATTCGAGCTTTTGCTGCCACCAGCGCTTTTGCGCCATGTCGGTGGGGTACATGGACTCCGCCCCCAGGGTGCCGCTGTAAGTTTCGCGCAGCGCATTGAGCAGCTCGCGCAGGCTCATGCGGTCTTTGCCAAAGAAGGTGTTGCTGGTGTCGAACACGGTTTCCTGGTCGGCATCGGTGAAGCCATAAAAGGACGGTTCGAGTTCAGCGATGTTGGGGCGCTCGGTGCGCTGCAGGGGGTCGAGATCGGCCCATCGTTGGCCCACGTTGCGGTAGGCGGCAATCAGCTGCTGCACGGCGGTGCGCTTGCGGCCCATTTCGGCATCGGCGTTGGCCAGCACCACCTTGGTGCCCCCTTGTTTGGCACGCTCGGCAAACGCATTGATGACCGGCAGGTGGGGGACATCTCGGACCT
>JACCEE010152870.1_pt1 | contig 25092 bp, 22 predicted proteins | sample 7449931 | NCBI WGS metagenome assembly JACCEE01 (sample SAMN15323457, study PRJNA562643) | freshwater metagenome | isolation source: river surface water | place: USA:Blue River Watershed | collected 2017-08-19 | reverse complement strand
GCAGTTGCGCAGCACCGACTCGAGCACGATACGAATCGATACCGGCAGGCGCGAGACCTTGCCCACACCAGCCTTTTCGAGGGCGGGCAGGCTGTAGAACTTCCCCGTTTTTCCGGACGCGGTCTTGAATTCTTGGAGGCTGTTGTGGAGGTTGTGCGGCATGGTGAAAGCTCCCTGTTGTAAAGATGGTGGCGCGCTTGGCGTTGGCGCCGATTATTGTTATGACGTCAGGCCGAATTTTAGACCCTAGTCGCTAGAAAAATGCCCGTTGGGCTGACTCTGGAATCGTCTGGCGCATTTGGTGGGCCTGCTTGAGTAGGGTCCAGAAGAATCGGTAACTTGCCCGGTCGTGGAGGAGCCCCCGATCGGCGATGGGGCCCCAATCGGCGGCCTGGGCCGCCAGCAGAATGCGGCTCGCATCTTCAATTTGGGCGGCACTCGGCGCAAAAACGCCCACGATCTGTTGGATCTGTTGGGGGTGAATGCTCCACATGCGCGTAAAACCGAATTCGTTTTTAGCCCGCGCCGCGTCTGCTGCCGCCTGGGTCGGTGAGGCATAGTCGGTCGTGGGATTGTGGGTGGGCACCTTTCCATGGGCATGGCAGGCGGCGGCGATCTCGCACTTCGCGCGTCGCATGAGCGGATGATCAAACTGCCCCGGGCTTTTCATCGCTTCGGCCGGTATCGCACCTCGGTGGCTGCTGGTGAAGTCCATCTGTCCGAAGGCAATGAAGCGGATCCTGGGATGGGCTGCGATGGCAAAGACCTCGTGCAGGGCAGCCTCGTCTTCGATCAGTACCTGGAGCGGCGGCGGAGAAATGCCGTGTCGTGTGGCCTGTTCATCAATGCTTGCAACGGCATGATCGAGTTGTTCGATGCCTGCAATTTTGGGAATGGTGAGGTAGTCCAGCCGGTCACGGACTGTGCCGAGGAGGGTGGCGATATCGCCGGCAAACGCGGGGTGGTCGACCGGATGGACCCTGCATCCCACGCGGTGGTGCTCCGGCCGGGATTCGGCGAGGATCTCCGCGAGTGCTCGCGCTGTTTCGTCCTCGCGGCCGGCCGCAGCTCCATCTTCAAGATCCGCCGTGACATCAAACACCCCGAGCAGGTCGCGCTGCAGCGCAAGTGCTTTACGAAGCTTTTTCTCATCCCCGGCGTAGTGCTCGCAGGGTGTTACCCCATGAAAAAAGGCACTGTCCCCCGTCTCTTGGTGCAAGACGACATCGGGGTGCAGTGCCTTGGGCATGACAGGCTGGAGTCGTGTTAGCCCAGCAGGTGTTTTACGCCGTCACGTTCCTCGAGCAGTTCGTTAAGCGTGTGGTTCATGCGCTCACGTGAGAAGGTATCGATCTCGAGACCCTTCACGATCTGGTACTCGCCGCCGGCGCAGATCACGGGGTAGCCATAGATGATGTCTTCGGGAATGTCGTAGCTGCCGTCGGACGGAATGCCCATGGTGACCCACTTGCCGTTGGTGCCCAGCACCCAATCACGGATGTGGTCAATGGCCGCATTGGCTGCCGAGGCGGCCGACGAGAGCCCTCGGGCATCGATGATGGCGGCACCACGTTTGCCAACCGTCGGCAGAAATACATCTTTGTTCCAGACATCGTCGTTGATCATGGACTTGACGCTCTGGCCACCGATCGTTGCGAAACGATAGTCGGGATACATGGTGGGGCTGTGATTCCCCCAGACCACCAATTTCTCGATGCTGCCCACGGCCTTGCCTGTTTTCGAGGCGAGCTGCGAAAGCGCACGGTTGTGGTCGAGGCGGAGCATTGCTGTGAAGTTCTTTTTCGGGAGATCGGGCGCCGACTTCATGGCGATATACGCATTCGTGTTCGCAGGGTTTCCGACCACCAATACCTTGACGCTGCGCTTGGCGACCGCGTTCAGGGCTTTGCCTTGTGCGGTAAAGATCTGGGCATTGGCCGAGAGCAGGTCCTTGCGCTCCATGCCAGGTCCGCGGGGGCGGGCGCCGACCAACAACGCCACGTCAATGTCTTTGAAAGCCGTCATCGGATCGCTATGGGCCGACATCCCCGCCAGAAGCGGGAAAGCGCAGTCGTCGATCTCCATCATGACGCCCTTGAGGGCTTTCTGAGCTTTTTCGTCAGGAATTTCAAGCAGCTGCAGGATTACGGGCTGGTCTTTGCCGAGCAGGTCGCCATTGGCGATACGGAATAAGAGGCTATAGCCAATCTGGCCGGCCGCGCCGGTTACGGCAACACGCATGGGGGTCTTGGATGCAGTCACGAAAGCTCCTTGGGAAAGAGTCAAGTTTTAGATGAGGGAACCCTGAACAACGGGTGAGAGTTTAGGGTTCACCCTAGGCGGTGTCAAAAAGGCCTCTTATAATTGCGCAAAGCAAAAATAAAAGATTGTCATTTTCAGGGGGATTTAATGAGCGAACTCGCCAAAAAGTCGCGTCCGCAGTTTCGTAATATCCACATCACCCAGCTTATGCAGTATCGGCTTCCCGCTGCCGGGATCATGTCGATTCTGCACCGTGTCAGCGGCGCAGGCATGTTCCTCACACTGCCGCTCATCCTCTGGATCTTTGATCTCAGCCTTACCTCAGAACTCAGCTATGCCCGCTTGGTGGAGCTCACGTCCTCGCCGTTGATGAAGATCGTGCTGTGCGGCCTGGTATGGGCCTTTCTTCATCATCTCTTCGCTGGCATTCGGCATCTGGTGAGCGACCTTCACATTGGCCTAGCCAAAGAGCAGAGCGCGGCCTGGGGCAAGGGCGTGATGGGCATCGCATTGCTGCTGTCGTTTGTTGCCTGGCTGAAAATTTTTGGAGCGTTTTAAATGAGTATGACCAACAACATCGGCCCGAAACGACTGGTGGTGGGCGCGCATTACGGGCTTCGCGACTGGCTTGCCCAACGGATGACGGCCATCGTGATTGGCGCGTATGCGCTGGTCCTGTTTGTGTCGGCGCTCATGGCCAGCGAACCGGGTTATGGAGGATGGGCCGGTATTTTTGCGGCCACTTGGATGAAGGTCTTCACGCTCGTGGCCCTGCTGGCGCTGATCTATCACGCCTGGGTCGGCGTCCGTGACATTTGGATGGATTACGTCAAGCCCGTGGGCATCCGACTCGCACTGCAGATCTTTACGATCCTGTGGCTGATCGGTTGCGGTGCGTGGGCCGTTGAAATTCTGTGGAGGGTGTAAGCGTGGCGCAGATTCTTTCGCATCAAACCGCCGGTCTGCCGCGTCGCAAGTTCGACGCGGTGATTGTGGGCGCCGGTGGCGCAGGCATGCGGTGCTCGTTGCAGCTGGCCGAGGCCGGGCTCAACGTTGCTGTGTTGTCCAAGGTATTCCCCACACGTTCGCATACGGTGGCAGCACAAGGCGGGATCGGTGCGTCGTTGGGCAACATGAGCGAGGACAACTGGTACTGGCACATGTTTGACACCGTGAAGGGGTCCGACTATCTCGGCGACCAGGATGCCATTGAGTTCATGTGCCGTGAGGCACCCAAGGTTGTCTACGAGCTTGAGCATTTCGGCATGCCCTTTGACCGAAATCCCGACGGCACCATTTATCAGCGACCCTTTGGTGGCCACACGGCCAACTTCGGTGAGAAGCCTGTGCAGCGTGCCTGTGCGGCCGCAGACCGGACGGGGCACGCGTTATTGCACACGCTTTATCAGCGCAACGTTCGTGCGCGCACGCAGTTTTTTGTGGAGTGGATGGCGCTCGACATCATTCGCGATGCCGAGGGCGATTGCGTGGGCGTTGTGGCCTTGGAGATGGAGACCGGCGAGGTCATGATCCTGGAGGCCAAAGTCACCGTGTTTGCGACCGGTGGCGCAGGCCGAATCTGGGCAGCATCGACAAACGCCTTCATCAATACGGGTGATGGCATGGGCATGGCGGCGCGCGCCGGCATACCCCTGGAGGACATGGAGTTTTGGCAGTTCCACCCCACCGGGGTCGCAGGGGCGGGCGTGCTGGTGACGGAGGGCGTGCGCGGTGAGGGCGGCATTTTGCTGAACTGCAACGGCGAACGCTTTATGGAGCGTTATGCGCCGACGCTGAAAGATCTCGCGCCGCGTGATTTTGTCTCGCGCTCCATGGATCAGGAGATCAAAGAAGGCCGCGGCTGTGGTCCCAACAAGGATCATGTGCTGTTGAAGCTTGATCATTTGGGCGCTGAAAAGATCATGAAGAAGCTGCCCTCGATTCGTGAGATCGCGATCAAGTTTGCCAACGTCGATCCGATCAAAGAGCCTATCCCGGTCGTGCCGACGATCCACTATCAGATGGGCGGCATTCCGACCAATATCCATGGTCAGGTGGTCGTGCCCAAAAACGGCAACCCGAATGCGGTGCTCAACGGCCTGTATGCGATTGGCGAATGCGCTTGCGTATCGGTCCATGGCGCCAATCGACTGGGCACCAATTCCCTGCTTGACCTCGTGGTGTTTGGACGCGCTGCGGGCAACCACATCGTGTCGCAGAACTTCAAGTCACAGTCTCACAAAGAGCTGCCTGCCAATGCTGCGGATCTGCCATTGGCACGGCTGGCCAAGCTTGAAGCGTCGACATCGGGCGAGCGCGTTCAAGACGTTGCGCAGGAGATTCGAAACACCATGCAGCACTATTGCGGCGTGTTCCGTACTTCAGACCTGCTCAAAGAGGGTGCCAAGAAGATTCAAGACATCAACGAGCAGGTTAAGCGGGTCCATGTGGCCGACAAATCGAAGGTCTTTAACACCGCACGCATTGAGGCCCTAGAGCTCGACAATCTGATCGAGACCGCCAAGGCGACCATCGTGTCGGCCGAGGCCCGCACGGAAAGCCGGGGTGCCCATGCGCACCGTGATTTCCCCGAGCGTGACGATGCCAACTGGATGCGTCACACCCTCTGGTATTCCGAAGGCAATCGGCTGGACTACAAGCCGGTGAATTTGAAACCCCTGACGGTCGAAACTTTTGTGCCGAAGAAAAGGACATTCTGATCATGGCCTCACGCAGCGTTCGATTCTCCATTTACCGTTACGATCCTGACAAGGATGCAAAGCCGTACATGCAGGACCTTACGGTCGAGCTTAAAGAGACTGACAAAATGCTTCTTGATGCGCTGATGCGTATCAAGAGCGATTTTGATGATTCGTTGTCGTTTCGTCGCTCCTGCCGTGAAGGGGTCTGCGGCTCCGATGCCATGAACATCAACGGCAAGAATGGCCTTGCGTGTACCACCAATCTGCGCGACTTGAAGGAGCCTATCGTGTTGCGCCCACTGCCAGGCCTTCCCGTGGTGCGTGACTTGATTGTGGACATGACCCAGTTCTTTAAGCAGTATCACTCGATCAAGCCCTTCCTCATCAACGACACGCCGCCGCCTGAGAAAGAGCGCCTTCAGTCGCCTGAGGAGCGGGAGGAATTGGACGGCCTGTACGAGTGCATTTTGTGCGCCTGCTGCTCGACAAGTTGCCCATCGTTCTGGTGGAACCCGGATAAGTTTGTTGGACCCGCGGGTTTGCTTCAGGCCTATCGGTTTATTGCGGATTCGCGTGACCAGGCCACCAGCGAGCGACTGGACAATCTGGAAGACCCCTATCGGCTGTTCCGTTGTCACACCATCATGAACTGCGTGGATGTCTGCCCCAAGGGGCTAAACCCCACGAAGGCCATTGGAAAAATCAAAGAGCTGATGGTGCGGAGAACGGTGTGACCTCGGCGTCCGCCTCGACTGCGTTATCAACCGCCGTGCCGCCCGAGGTGGCGCGCAGGCTGCGTTGGCGTGCTCGCCGCGGAATGCTGGAAAACGATTTACTGCTTGAGCGTTTTTTCGCCGTCTGGGAAGGACGGCTGTCGGGAGAAGATCACGATGGCCTGGCTCGCTTGCTCGAGCTCTCGGACAACGAGCTTTTGGATCTTTTGGTCGGCAACGCGTCACCGATGGGTGAGCTGGACCGTCCGGATGTACGGTCGGTGCTGGAGAAGATCCGCGCCCAATCCTCTTAGTGTTTGTTTGAAAGGAAATGCCCATGTCGACTGACCATAAAGCCACGCTATCGTTTACCGATGGCACCCCATCGGTGGAGTTCCCGATCCTGAAAGGAACGGTTGGCCCGGATGTGGTCGACATTCGTAAGCTCTACGGTGCGACCGGCAAGTTCACCTATGACTCGGGATTCCTCTCTACCGCATCGTGCCAGTCCACGATCACTTACATCGATGGCGACAAGGGCGAGCTGCTTTATCGCGGCTATCCGATTCAGGACCTCGCCGTAAATTGCGACTTTCTAGAGGTCTGCTACCTGCTGTACTACGGGGAGCTGCCCAACGCCGCGCAAAAGGCAGAGTTTGAAGAGCTGGTCATGCATCACACCATGGTCCATGAGCAGATGCAGTTCTTCCTGCGCGGCTTCCGTCGCGACGCCCATCCGATGGCGATTCTGACTGGAATGATCGGCGCCATGTCGGCGTTTTATCCCGACAGCATGGACATCAACTCGGCAGAGCAGCAAGACATCTCCGCCATCCGTTTGATTGCCAAGATACCGACGTTGGTCGCACTCTCCTACAAGTACAGCATCGGCCAGCCGATCATTTATCCGCAAAATGATTTGGGCTACACCGGCAACTTCATGCGCATGATGTTTGCAACACCGTGTGAGCCGTACAAACTGAATGATGTTCTGGTGCGCGCGATGGATCGGATTTTCATTCTGCATGCCGACCATGAACAGAATGCCTCGACGTCCACCGTGCGGCTGTGCGGGTCGTCGGGCACCAGCCCGTTTGCCGCGATTGCCGCTGGCATTGCCTGTTTGTGGGGGCCGGCCCATGGCGGTGCCAACGAGGCCTGCCTGACGATGCTCGAGCAGCTCAATGCCAATGGTGGTGTGGGCAAGGTGGGCGAGTTTATGGAAAAGGTCAAAGACAAAAACTCTGGCGTGCGCCTGATGGGCTTTGGCCACCGTGTCTATAAGAACTTCGATCCACGGGCCAAGCTGATGCAGGAGACCTGCCGCGAGGTGTTGGGGGAACTTGGCCTGGAGAACGACCCGATCTTCAAGCTGGCCATGGCGCTGGAGAAGATCGCGCTGGAAGACGACTACTTTGTTTCGCGCAAGCTTTATCCCAACGTGGATTTCTATTCAGGCATCGTGCAGCGGGCACTCGGCATTCCTACAGATGCATTTACCTGCATATTTGCCCTGGCCCGCACCATTGGATGGATCAGCCAGTGGAAGGAAATGATTACAGATCCAGAGTACAAGATCGGGCGCCCACGCCAGCTGTATGTGGGGGCAACAACAAGGACGGTAAAGCCCGTAGCACAGCGGTAATGGTTCAGAGGGGGCACGAAGACCCCCTTTTTTTATCGGAGGAGCAGTGGTAACCTTGGCGCAAATCGGATATCGCTGAAGGTGGATCTGATTTGAGCAATCCGTTAACCGGTTAAGCCGGAGCGCGGAAGGGTAACCTGCATCGGTTCAGGCCAGAGGCCTAGAAGGGTGACGCATCATGATGAAGAGCTTTCAGCTCAATTCGTATCTCTTTGGCGCAAACGCGCCTTATGTCGAGGAACTCTACGAGGCCTATCTCGACAATCCCGGCTCGGTGCCCGACAAGTGGCGCCACTATTTCGATCAGTTACAAATACTTCCAGCGACCGACGGCTCTGAGGCCAGTCGTGATGTGGCCCACGCGCCGATCGTCGAGTCATTTGCCCAGCGCGCCAAGGCCAACGCCTTTTTGCCCCGTGTTGCAGAGCGTGATCTCTCGATCGCGCGAAAACAGGTCCATGTCCAGTCGATCATTGCCGCCTATCGATTCCTGGGCACCAAGTGGGCAGACCTTGACCCGTTAAAGCGGCAGGAGCGCCCTCCGATTCCAGAGCTCGAACCAGGGTTCTATGACCTGACGGAATCAGACCTCGACACGACCTTCCGAGCCGACAACCTTTATTTCGGGCAGGAGCAGATGAGCCTGCGCGAAATCATCCGCGGATTACGTGAGACGTACTGCGGCACGCTGGGTGCCGAGTACATGTACATCTCCGATCCCGCCGAGAAGCGATGGTTCCAACAACGGCTTGAATCGATCCGCTCCACACCCCAGTTTGCGCCGGAAAAAAAGAAACGCATTCTCTCGAAACTTACGGCGGCCGAGGGACTCGAGCGATTCCTTCACACCAAATATGTGGGCCAAAAACGTTTCTCCCTCGAGGGTGGTGAGGCCTTTATTGCATCCATGGACGAGATCGTCCAACGCTGCGGCGAGTTGGGCGCCCAAGAAATTGTGATTGGCATGGCCCACCGTGGCCGCCTGAACGTGTTGGTCAATACCTTAGGCAAGGTTCCCAAAGACCTGTTCTCGGAGTTTGAAGGCCATCATGCCGATGACCTGCCAGCAGGCGATGTGAAATACCACCAAGGGTTCTCGAGCGACATCTCGACCCCGGGTGGTCCGGTACACCTTTCGCTGGCATTTAACCCATCCCACCTTGAAATTGTGAATCCGGTGGTCGAGGGTTCGGTGCGTGCCCGTCAGGATCGACGCGGTGACGATCGTGGCAACCAAGTCGTGCCTGTGTTGGTCCATGGTGATGCCGCATTTGCGGGCCAAGGCGTGGTCATGGAGACCCTGAATCTCGCCATGACGCGTGGCTACGGAACCGGCGGTACGGTCCACATCGTGATCAACAACCAGATCGGATTTACCACCTCGGATCCACGCGATTCGCGCTCGACAAGCTATTGCTCCGATGTCGTCAAGATGATTGATGCGCCCGTGTTGCACGTCAATGGCGATGACCCAGAGGCCGTGGTCTTGGCCACGCAGATTGCAGTCGATTACCGCATGCAATTTAACAAGGATGTCGTGGTTGATATTGTGTGTTTCCGTAAGCTTGGCCATAACGAGCAAGACACACCGTCGCTCACCCAGCCGCTGATGTATAAAAAAATCGCCCAGCATCCGGGCACGCGTAAGCTCTACGCGGATCGTCTTGAGACCGTTGGCGTGATCCGAATTGGCGAGGGCGACGAGATGGTGAAGGCCTATCGTGCCGATATGGAAGCCGGTACCAATCAGTCGTCGCCCGTGATTTCGAATTACAAGGGCAAGTACGCGGTGGATTGGTCGCCCTTCTTGGGTAAGAAGTGGACCGACGATGCCGACACGTCGGTGCCGGCGGCAGAAATCAAGCGTCTAGCTGAGCGCCTCACGACAGTGCCACCCGACTTTAAAGTCCATTCACTGGTCGAGAAGGTCTTGGCGGATCGACGCGCCATGGGCAGGGGTGAGATCAACATGGACTGGGGCATGGGCGAGCATCTCGCGTATGCCTCCCTGGTGGCCAGTGGTTATGCCGTGCGCATAACCGGGCAGGACGCAGGCCGTGGCACGTTTACCCATCGGCATGCGGTGTTGCATGATCAGAACCGTGAGAAGTGGGATTCAGGCACCTATATCCCACTGCAAAACGTTGCGCCGGGACAGGCCACGTTCACGGTGATTGATTCGGTATTGTCTGAGGAGGCGGTTCTCGGATTCGAATATGGGTATTCCACTGCTGAGCCGAATTCGCTGGTGATCTGGGAAGGCCAATTCGGCGATTTCGTCAACGGGGCCCAGGTGGTCATTGATCAGTTTATCTCCTCGGGTGAAGTGAAGTGGGGCCGGCAGTCAGGTCTGGTCATGTTGCTGCCTCACGGTTACGAAGGCCAGGGACCGGAGCACTCCTCGGCACGGCCTGAGCGTTTTCTGCAGCTGTGTGCCGACACGAACATGCAGGTGGTTCAGCCGACGACAGCCGCCCAGATTTTCCATGTACTGCGCCGGCAGATGATTCGGCCATTTCGTAAGCCGCTGGTGGTGTTGTCGCCCAAGTCGTTGCTACGAAATAAAGATGCCGGCTCATCACTGGAGCAATTCACCAAAGGCGGCTTCCAGACCGTGATTGGTGAGACCGACAAGACCATCGAAGCCAAGAAAGTTACACGGGTCTTGGTCTGCTCGGGCAAGGTCTATTACGAGCTTGTCAACGCGCGGCGCGAGCGTAAGGCCAATGATGTCGCGATTATTCGTGTTGAGCAGCTTTATCCGTTCCCCCATAAGGCGTTCGCGTCTGAGCTGAAGAAATTCTCTGCGGCGACCGAAGTGATCTGGGTCCAAGATGAACCGCAGAACCAGGGGTATTGGTTCCAGATTCAGCACAACCTGTTGGAAAACATGACGTCGGGCCAAAAGCTGGCCTATGCCGGCCGTCCCGCATCGGCCTCGCCGGCTGTGGGGTATCTGGAAAAACATGTGGCCCAGCTGAAGGATCTGGTCAGTACCGCCTTCGGCAAGGTCAAGGGATTTGTGCACACTAAATAAACGAAAAGAACAAAGCGAGACAAGATATGGCAATTCATGACGTAAAAGTTCCGCAGTTATCGGAGTCGGTCGCCGAGGCGACGCTGTTGCAGTGGAAGAAAAAACCCGGCGATGCTGTCGCCGCCGATGAGATCCTGATTGAAATTGAGACCGACAAGGTCGTGTTGGAAGTGCCTGCACCGGCCGCAGGGGTGCTGAGCGAAATTGTGAAGGGCGATGGGGGTATGGTCGTCTCGGGCGAAGTGATCGCCAAGATCGATACCGATGCGAAGGCCTCACAGGGTGCCGCACCTGCCGCTGAGGCAAAGCCCGCCGCCTCCGGCGCAGTGCCTGCCGCAGCTGCACCGACACCGGCCGCACCCGTATCGGTCGCCCGACCAGGGAGTGCAATCCCCATGCCGTCAGCCGCCAAGATGATGGCCGACACCGGGGTAGTGGTGACACAGGGCACCGGCAAAGATGGTCGCATCACCAAGGCCGATGTCATCGCCGCGCAAAAGGCCGGCCCCGTCGCAGCACCTGCGGCCACCGGTGCTGCGCTTCCTTCCGTAGCCTTGTCGGCGGGGCTTCCTCAGCCTCCCATCAACATCGGGCCCGATGCCCAACTGGAAGGCAGGCCCGAGCAGCGCGTGCCGATGAGCCGTCTGCGTGCTCGCGTAGCCGAGCGTCTGCTGCAGTCGCAGGCCACCAACGCCATTCTGACCACGTTCAACGAAGTCAACATGGCCCCGCTTATGGCCCTGCGCAAGCAATACGGAGAGCGCTTTGAAAAAGAGCATGGCGTGAAGCTGGGCTTCATGTCGTTTTTTGTAAAGGCAGCGGTTGCGGCCCTGAAAAAGTTTCCGGTGTTAAATGCCTCGGTTGATGGCAACGACATCGTGTACCACGGCTACTTTGACATCGGCATTGCTGTGGGCTCGCCGCGCGGTCTGGTGGTTCCGATTCTGCGCAATGCCGACCAGATGACCTTTGCCGACATTGAAAAGAAGATTGCCGAGTACGGTGTGAAGGCCCGCGACGGCAAGATCAGCATCGAAGAGCTGACCGGCGGCACGTTCTCGATCTCGAACGGAGGCATTTTTGGATCCATGCTCTCCACACCCATCATCAATCCTCCGCAGTCCGCAATCCTGGGTATTCATGCAACCAAAGACCGGCCGGTGGCCGAGAACGGTCAAGTGGTGATCCGGCCGATCAATTACCTGGCCATGTCGTATGACCATCGCATCATTGACGGCCGGGAGGCCGTGCTGGGGCTGGTCACGATGAAAGAGGCATTGGAAGATCCTGCCCGTCTGCTGCTGGAAGTCTGATAAAGAGAGAGATTCGTTATGACGCAATACGATGTTGTGGTGATCGGTTCTGGGCCGGCGGGCTACATAGCTGCTGTGCGTTCCTCCCAGCTTGGCCTGAAAACGGCCTGTGTCGAGAAGTGGCGAAATCCTAATGGCGAAATGGCCTTGGGGGGCACCTGCCTCAATGTGGGCTGTATTCCTTCCAAGGCCCTTCTGGCCTCCAGTGAAGAATACGAGAAGGTCAACGGCCATCTGAGCGCCCACGGCATCACCGTCAAGGGTGCATCGATCGACATTGGCAAGATGCTTAAGCGAAAAGAATCGATTGTGTCCAAGATGAGCAAGGGCATCGAATTCTTGTTTCGCAAAAATAAAATCACATGGTTAAAGGGCCACGGAAAATTCGCTGGCCGCAATGATGTTGGAATTTTGGTGGAGGTCGAGGGGGAGGAACCTGAAACAGTGGTCGCGAAAAACGTGATCATTGCAACAGGTTCAAATGCACGTCATCTTCCGGGTCTGAAAGTCGACAATAAGATCGTCTGTGACAACGAAGGTGCGCTTGCATTTGATTCAGTTCCAGAAAAACTTGGCGTGATTGGCGCCGGGGTGATTGGTCTGGAGCTGGGATCGGTCTGGCGGCGTCTCGGGGCGAAGGTGACGATCCTCGAGGCGCTGCCCACGTTCTTGGGCGCCTGTGATGATGCCGTCTCGAAGGAGGCGTTCAAGTTGTTCACGGCCCAGGGGCTCGAGATTCATCTGGGTGTGAAGATTGGCGACGTAAAGCCATCGGCAAAGGGAGTCAAGATCGCCTATGCCGATAGTGATGGCAAGTCCAAGACCTTGGAGTGTGACCGTCTGATTGTGTCGATCGGCCGTGTGCCCAACACGGAGAGCCTCCAACTCGATCAGGTGGGCCTTGCCACCGATGAGCGCGGCTTTATTCCTGTGGATGATCACTGCCGTACGGCAGTGCCCGGCGTTTACGCCGTGGGTGATGTCGTGCGTGGCCCGATGTTGGCCCACAAGGGCGAGGATGAAGGCGTGATGGTGGCCGAGTTGATTGCGGGCCAGCATCCCCACATTGATTACGACTGTATTCCCTGGGTGATCTACACGTCGCCTGAAATTGCGTGGGTCGGCCGCACGGAACAGCAGCTGCAGGCCGAGGGAAGACGCTACAAGAGCGGGCAGTTTCCGTTCGCAGCCAATGGGCGGGCGCTGGGCATGGACTCTCCCGATGGGTTTGTCAAAGTTCTGGCCGATGCTGAAACCGAGCAGATTCTGGGTGTGCACATCATCGGCATGGCAGCCTCCGACATGATCGCGGAAGCGGCAGTCGCCATGGAGTTCAAGGCCTCGGCCGAAGACATCGGCCGCATCTGCCATCCTCATCCGTCGCTCTCCGAAGCCATGCGCGAGGCATCGCTTGCGATTTATAAGCGCGCTCTGAACATGTAATCGGGTCGAGTGACCGTGATGCTGGCGCGGGTCTCAGTCGTTCGGGCATATGTCGATCAGCTGGCATCGCATGGCTTTACGGCAGACCCTGCACAGCTCAGGGCTGCAGAGCGGCTGGAGCAGTGCTCGGAAGAGTGGGCCGACTACAAGGCCAAGCGCGGGGGCACGCTCAAAAAAATGATTTCCAAGCCTCCGCTGCCGAGGGGAGTGTACCTCTGGGGCGGGGTGGGGCGAGGCAAGAGCATGCTGATGGACTGCTTCTACGCCCATGTGCCGTTGGAGCGAAAGGTACGGCTGCACTTCCACGAATTCATGCGTGCAACGCACCGCGAGATGCATGACCTGCGGGGCACAGAAGATCCACTCGATGAGGTGGCACAGCGCGTCGCCCGCCGGTACCGCCTGATTTGTTTCGATGAATTCCATGTGTCGGACATTGCAGACGCCATGATCCTTGAGCGATTGTTACGGGCGCTGTTTGACAGTCGGGTGGGATTCATCATGACCTCAAACTATCATCCCGATGGCCTTTATCCCGACGGCCTTCACCGCGACCGGATGCTGCCGGCGATTGAGCTGATCAAACAGCACTTGGACATCGTCGAGGTGGATGGCGGCGTAGATTATCGACGTCTGGCGCGCGGCCAGGTCCGCGCGTACCTGACTCCATTGGGTGCCGATTCCGAGCGCGAGATGCAGCAGGTGTTTGACCATATGGCGCGCACGCAGTCGGCGTCAGCCGATCGCGCATCGCCCGTCATCACGAACCCGGTGTTGCAGATTGAGGCCCGAGAAATTCGCGCCTTCAAACGCCTGGGCCGTGTGATCTGGTTCGACTTTGCAACCTTATGCGGCGGCCCCCGTTCGCAGAACGACTATCTTGAACTGGCCCAACAATTTGATTGTGTATGCCTGTCCGGCGTGCCTGCCATGTCTGCTGCGATGTCGTCGGAAGCACGACGCTTTACGTGGCTGGTGGATGTGCTCTATGACCATAAAGTAAAACTGATCATCTCGGCTGCGGTACCGCCAGAGGGTCTCTACACGGAAGGTGTGTTGGCCAACGAATTTGCACGCACTGTGAGCCGGCTTGTTGAGATGCAATCCGAGGAGTATCTCGCGAGTGCCCAGCGAAGCGTGCAGAGCAGTTTTGCATCTCCTGCGTGAGTGTGGGTCACGCTGCCCGGGGATCGGCGTTTAGCCGGTACGACCCGTGGCCACGAACCCCATGTTGCGAAACTCTGACTTCCCGTAGCGCAAGGGCAGCCGATCAAGCGTCAGCACGTGTCCTCCGGCCGCTTCGACAATCGCCTGGCCAGCACAGGTATCCCACTCCATGGTAGGGCCCTTGCGAAGGTAGACATCCGCAATGCCTTCAGCGATTCGACCGAACTTTAGTGCAGATCCAAGGACATCGCGTCGATCGAATGTCTCACCTTCTGGCATCGACGTGCTGCGCCGGCTTGAAATCAGCACGCCACCTCCGGCCGCACGGGTTCGGCATGCGATGGTGATCCATGCTCCACCGGCAACTTTTTTTTGGGCCGGAATGCCCAGCCCGCCCCGGTACAAGATCCGTTCGGTCGGCGAGTAGAGAAAGCCAAAGGCTGCGCGGTCCCTCACCACCAACCCAAGGTTGATGCTGAATTCATCCGTGCGGGCGATGAATTCTTTGGTGCCGTCCAGTGGATCAAGGCACCACCATGGCTGTGCAGCGTCGAAGCCCGCTGCACTGGCGCCCACGCTTCCGGTGTGCAGGCCGCTGTCTTCCTCAGAGATGATTGGCCAGTCGGGCGTGAGTTGGGCAAGCGCTGCGACCATGATGTCATGACTCATCAGGTCGGCGTCGGTGACCGGAGAGGCATCGGTCTTGGTTTCGATACGATGGGTGGGCTGTCGATACACCGTGAGAATCGCCTGACCGGCTTGCTCGAAGACAGGCTCAAGGGCCTCGGTCAGGGCCTCGAGCCGTTCGGTGGATAGCTGTTTTGGGTCGAACAAGGGATAATTCCGGCCATGCGTAAAAGCCTTATTTTCACACTTTCCATGGCCCTGGGGGCGATGGTGGCCTCGGGGACCGCTATGGGGCAGTCGGGTGATCCAGATGCCGACCTTCGGTCCCAAAAACCGGCCCATGAGAAGGCGCTCGTGACGATTGAGCAGGAGCGGCGCGCGTTTGCGCAGGATTTGGCCCGCCGTGAAGAGGAGTGTTTAAAACGTTTTTTTTCGGCGCGCTGCATGGATGACATTCGGGCCGAGCACCTGCGCGAAATGCGTGGTTTCGATTTGCGTCGCGAAGCCGAACTGCAAGCATTGCGTTCGATCGATGCCGAGCTGCGTGACCGCACGCGTAAGCGGCGTGTGGAGAAAAATGCATCATGAGCCAATTTCTGTCCGATGTCCGAACTCTCGAATTGCGTGTGCTGGAACTTGAGGCCGAGCATCGCGAGCTCGATCACCTGATTGAGCAATTGCAGCAGCAGGGCGTACGGGATGAGCTCCAGATCCGGCGCCTGAAAAAACGAAAACTTCAGCTGAAAGATCAAATCACCTTAGTGCAGATGCAGTTATCGCCGGATGTCCCCGCTTAAGGCGTTGTTCGCTGAGGGTGGCGCACTCGCGCAGGCTGCGCCGCATTACCGCCATCGTGCTGGACAGCTGGCCCTTGCAGAGGCCATCGAACGCACCCTGAATAATCGCAGCCAGCTGGTCGCTGAGGCAGGCACCGGTGTCGGCAAAACGTTTGCGTATTTGGTGCCGCTCTTTCTGCGGCATGGTAAGGCTGTCGTGTCCACCGCGACGCGGCACCTTCAGGACCAGTTGTACGAGCGGGATGTGCCACGGCTGAAGGCTGCGTTGGGGGTCTCGATTCAGGTCGCCGTGCTCAAGGGCCGCTCAAACTATCTGTGCAACTACCGGATGGAGCAGCATCAGGACAGCGGACGGTTTCAGCGGCGTGAAGACATTGCGGCGTTTTCCGAAATCGTGCGCTTTGCAGCCTCGACCACCACAGGGGATATTGCCGAGTGCACGGCAGTGCCCGAGGATTCTCCGGTCTGGTCGGCAGCAACATCGACGCGTGAAAATTGTTTAGGCCAAAACTGTCCTCGATTCGGCGATTGCCATGTGCTCGCTGCGCGCAAGCGCGCATTGGACGCCGACATTATTGTGGTGAATCACCATTTGTTGTGCGCTGACATGGCGCTTCGTGAGGAGGGCTTTGGGGAACTCTTGCCGACCGCCGAAAGTATTGTGATCGACGAGGCCCACGCCCTTCCGGAGATTGCCACCCAATTTTTTGGTCAATCGGTCTCCACGTCATCGATAGGATTGCTCACACGTGACGTGCTGGCCGCGGGCCTAACGCACGCCCGGGATGGAGCATCCTGGCCGGATCTCTGCGGTGGCGTGGAGCGTGCGGTCGCGGAGTGTCGTCTGCTCGCGCCTCAGGCTCAGGGGCTACGCCTGCGCTGGGAGGTGCTATCGGCGGTTGAACGTGAGCGATGGGAGTCTCGGCTCTCGGATGTGCTTTCCACTTTGTTGGCGCTAGACAGTGCGCTGGAGATCAATGCCGAGCGTCACCCCGACCTCGCGCAGGCCCATAACCGTGCTCACGATCTCATGAAACGCCTCGATGGGTTTCTCGCACACGACGATACTCAGCCCGTGGTCCGATGGATCGACGGTGCACGGCAGGGCATGACCTTCCATGTCACGCCGTACGATATTCGCGAGCGGTTTGGTGAGGAGCTTCGACGGCATGCACGTGCCTGGGTATTTGTATCGGCAACGTTGGCGATCGCGGGGCAATTCCGTCATTTTCAGGAGCGGCTTGGGCTGGAGGAGGCCGAGACGCTGGTGGCCGCGAGCCCATTTGATTTTTCACGGCAGGGCCTCTTGTTCGTGCCCGACGATGCGCCGGACCCAAAGGCATCGGACCTTATCGTGCAGCTGTTGAATCGGACGGATATCGCCCAGTTGTTCGAAACCGTACGGGGCGGGGTATTTGTATTGTGCACCTCGCATCGCGCCGTGGGCCTGGCCCGGGACTGGTTTGTAGGCTGGGCGGCACGGCATCCCGATCGGCTGTTGCTGGTCCAGGGTGATGGGCCTCGCCACCAATTGATTGATCGATTTCGAGGGCATGGCCGTGCCGTCCTTATCGGAAGCCATAGCTTCTGGGAAGGTGTGGACGTGCCGGGTGATGCGCTTTCGATGGTGTTGATCGACAAGCTTCCGTTCGCGCCACCTGATGACCCGGTCCTTGAGGCCCGTGCGAAGGCGCTTGAGCGGCAGGGCCGCGATGCATTCAGTTCACTTCAGGTACCTGAAGCGGCCATTCTCTTGAAACAAGGCATTGGCCGCTTGATTCGAAGCGAAACGGATCGTGGCTTGGTGGTCGTTGGTGATAAGCGACTTGCAGACACTGCCTATGGCCGTCGCATGTTACGCAGTCTTCCAGAGTTTTCGCGAACTCGCGATGCCCAACAGGCCTTGGCCTGGATGGGGGCGGCTACAGGCGTGTTGCCCTAATCCCAGAATTTAAAGCGCGACAGCAGCGAGGGCTTGGTGTCGTTGTTGTTGGCGCGGACCTTGGGGTCATAGCCCTTCGAGAGATAGCTGCTCGAGGGAAAGTTTTTTTCCAGCACGCGGCGGGCATCACGACTCAGGTCCTCTAAACCGAGCTGCTGGTAGCCCGTCATCATGATGGCCAAGGCCTCTTCAATGGCCGGTGCTTCTTGGAATTGCTTGACGACCGATTGGGCGCGATTGACGGCTGCCAGCGTGGCGCCGCGACGCATGTAAAACCGCGCAACGTGGACCTCGTTGGAGGCCAGCATGTTCACAAGAAAATCAAGCCGCCCAGCGGCGTCGGCCGCATAACTGCTGTTTGGAAAACGTGTGACCAATTCTTTAAAGCTGTCAAAGGCCTCCTTGGCCGCTTTGGGGTCGCGTTCGGAAAGGTCCTCGCCGGTATAGCGTGTGAAGAGGCTTGCGCGGTCGTTAAAGTTGATCAACCCCTTGAGGTAGAGCACATAGTCCATGCGCTCATGATTCGGGTAGAGCTTGAGAAATCGATCAATCGCAGCAAGTGCAAGAGCGTTTTCGCCTTCCTTCCAGTGGGCATAGGCGGTTTCGATCTGTGCCTGCTGAGCATAGCGGCCGAAGGGGTAACGGGACTCGAGTTTTTCGAGCATCTTGATGGCGGCCGCCCAGTTGCCCGAATTCATTTCATCCTTGGCCTCTGCGTACAATCGGTCTGCCGACCATCCCAGTGTGGGATCTTTGGCCAGAGAGTCTGAGGCGCAGCCCGACAGTGCAAGCGGGACCGAGGTGGCGGCCATCAACATCAGCATGATGGGAATACGACGAAACAAACGATGGGCAACAGCGCGCATGAGCAAGACGACGACCTCGATGATTGGTCGTTCGATTATAACGGCCGGGGTTCGGAGGCAGCCGATGTGCAGCCGGGGGAGGTGGGGCCGGATGCCGCGCAACGCGAGCCGCTTAAACCGCTCACCTTGACAGCTTCGCTGGGTCACGATGGCCTGCGTATCGACCATTGTGTTGCTCAGCTCATGCCACACGTGTCGCGGTCAATGATTCAGAAGTGGATTGGGATGTCGCACATCACGCTCGATGGCCGCACGGTGAAACCCGCAACTGTGGTGCATGCCGGACAGCTGCTCGCCATCATCCCGCCCGAACCGGAGCCGGTCAGCGCATGGGATGCGCAGGCCATGGAACTGGATATCGTGTTTGAAGATGATCAGATCCTGGTCGTGAACAAACCGGTGGGCCTGGTGGTGCACCCCGCGGCGGGCCATGCAGACGGCACCCTGGTGAACGGGCTCATCGCCCACTGCCCGGAGATACGGCAGGTGGCCCGCGCCGGGATCGTGCATCGGCTCGACCGGGATACCAGCGGGCTGCTGGCCGTAGCCAAGACGGCCCAGGCCCAATTTTCCTTGGTCAAGCAGCTGCAGGACCGAAGCATGTCCAGGGTCTACTTGGCCCTGGCCTGGGGGGTGGTCCGTCCACAGGATGTCCGCACCATGATGGGTCGCGATCCACGGGATCGCCAGAAGATGGCCGTGGTGGGGGAGGGCAAGGGAAAAGAGGCCATGACCGGGTTTAGCGTCCTGGCCGGTGGAGAGCTTTACGGCCAGCCGGTGAGTCTCATCAAGTGTGCTTTGCAGACAGGAAGGACCCATCAGATTCGTGTGCACGCTGAGCACATTAAATCCCCCCTTGTGGGAGATCGAACCTATTCACGTCATGCGCCCCACGCGAATCGACTATTAGGTGGTAAAAAAGAAATTGATGAACTCGTGGTCGGACAGGCACTTCATGCCCACACGCTAAGGTTTCGGCACCCCACATCGGGTCAGGAGATGGCGTTTTCGGCCCCGCCTTCGCAGCCGTTCGTGGAGCTATGCAGGCGTTCTGGAATCGATCTGTCCAAGGTGCTGAAATGAGCCACACCCACGATCTCGTGGCCCAATTCTCTGACCCGCATGGTGTTGTCGTGGCAGCAGCTGATTTCAGCTACGCGTCACTGGCCCCCGGGATTGATCAGGTGATTGGATTTTTTCCCCAGGCATTTGTTGCGCTGCAAACCTGTCGAGCGGGGGGCGCCTCCGAAGGGTCTTACGCGAGCTTCAACCTGGGCGACCATGTCGGCGATGACCCCCATGCCGTCGCCACCAACCGGCAGCGGCTGTCCGCCTACTGCCCCAAGCCCATACCTTGGCTGCGCCAGGTCCATGGCGTTGATGTGGCCAGCGCGGAGAACGCCATCTCGGGCGATTGTCACGCCGACGGCACCAGCACAGCTGAGCCGGGGCAGCCTTGCCTGGTCATGACCGCCGACTGCCTCCCGATCCTCGTGGCCAGGCCAGCCACGGGCCAGTGCGCTGCGTTGCATGCGGGTTGGCGTGGGCTTTGCCAGGGCGTTATCGAGGCGGGCCTCGCTGAGCTGGCCCATCGGCCGGCGCCGGCTGTGCAGGCGGATGATTGGTATGTCTGGATTGGGCCGGCGATCGGGCTCCAGGCGTTTGAAGTCGGAGATGACGTGCGGCAAGCCTTTCTTGCTCACGATCGGCGGGACGCCATAGGATTCGTTGCAGCAAAAAATTCACCTGGAAAGTGGCTGGCAAACCTTGCTGGGCTTGCGGTCAGCCGAATTGCTGCATGGTCGCATGCAGCAAATCCAAGGGGTATCGTCCGGGTCGCAGTGGATGCCGATTGTGTGGTTCGGCATGCAGAGCGCTATTACTCCTTTCGGCGGGATGGCCGAACCGGTCGGATGGCGAGCCTGATTTACCGGGCCGAATCGGCCGCCGGCGGGCCCTGATTCACGATCACCGCCGGGGGTGACGAGCAGCCCGGGAAGCCATGAGGTTTCATGAATTTGCTGCGCGGTCGTTCATTTGACACTGTGCACCAAGCCTATGCAGAATGACCCAAAGACCATAAAAAACGTAGTGCAGCATCAGGACGCAGGGGGCGAACACAATGCAGGCGGACCGAGACAAGAAAGCAGCCAAGCCACGTATACGGCCTAAGCGCTCCCGCTCAGAGGAACAGGGCGGCGGCGTGACCAGTTCGGTACAGGCAGGTGCTGCGCGTGCTGCACGCGCTGAGTCGCGATCGGCGAAGAAACGTTCCAGCGCAATGGAGAGTGCAGCCGCTGCAGCAATCCCGCAGCAGTCGCTGGCTGCATTACCCAAGCTCCCTGCGATGAGCATCGTGCCGGAGAAGATGCAGGCCATCCAGGAGCGCTACCTGCAAGACTTGAGCAAGGTCTTGGTGTCCAAAGACGAGATGGTCAAGATGGCCTCACAGGACAAACGTTTCGCAACGCCGACGTGGCTCGACTCGTACTTTTCGGGTGTGGCCGCACTTTACGTGTTGAACGCCAAGACGTTGAACGCGATGACGGATGCGGTCGAGACCGACCCCAAGACGCATGCCCGTTTGAAGTTTCTTACGCAGCAGTGGATTGATGCGGTCTCGCCGGCCAACTTTTTTGCGACCAATCCCGAAGTGCAGCAAAAAATGATCGAGTCTCAGGGCGAGAGCCTGCGTTCGGGCATCGAGAACCTCGTCCATGACATGCGCATCGGCCGCATTTCTCAGACCGACGAGCAGGCCTTCGAGATTGGAAAAAACATTGCCGTATCGCCCGGTGACGTGATTTTCCAAAACGATGTGTTCCAGTTGATTCAGTACAAGCCGACGACCGAGAAGGTGGGAAGCGTCCCGCTCTTGCTGGTGCCGCCGTCGATCAACAAGTTCTACATCATGGACCTGCAGCCCCACAGTTCATTTGTGAAGTTCGCAGTGGATCAGGGCAACACCGTATTTTTGGTGTCGTGGCGCAACGTCACCGATCCCCAGAGCCAATTGAGCTGGGACGACTACATCGAGAAGGGCATTCTCAAAGCCATTGATGTCGTGCTAGAGGTAAGCGGCCAGCCCAAGACCAACATCCTGGGTTTCTGTGTAGGCGGCACCATGACGGCCACCGCATTGGCGACACTGGCCGCGCGGCAGGAAAACAAAATCGCGTCGTTCACCCTGATGACGACGCTTCTGGACTTTTCCGACACCGGCGTGCTCGATGTCTTTATCGACGAGCAGCATGTGCAGATGCGTGAACAGCAGCTCTCCAAAGGTGGCCTGCTGAATGGCTCGGAGCTGGCCAGCACGTTCTCGTTTCTGCGGCCCAACGATCTCGTCTGGAATTATGTCGTTAACAATTACCTGAAGGGCGAAAAGCCGGTTCCCTTTGATCTTCTGTATTGGAACTCGGACAGCACCAACCTTCCCGGACCATTTTTCACGTGGTACCTGCGCAACATGTACCTTGAAAATAACCTGGTGAAAAAGAATTGTTTGGCAGTGGCCGGGCAGAAGATGGATCTGTCTGCGATCACCGTGCCGATTTATTCCATGGGTGCGCGTGAAGACCACATCGTGCCCTGGGAGTCGGCTTGGAAGTCGCTGACCTTTCTCGGCGGGCCGAAACGCTACGTTCTGGGCGCCAGTGGCCACATTGCAGGTTCCATCAACCCTGCTTCGAAAAACAAACGCAGCTACTGGGTCAATGAAAAGCTTGAGGGCCAGACGATTGGCAGCTCGGCGCAGGAATGGTTCTCGGGTGCAACCGAGATGCCTGGCAGCTGGTGGAACGATTGGGCCAAGTGGCTCAAGGCCTACTCCGGGCCCGAGATCAATGCGCCGGCATTGCCGGGCAGCGACCGCTATAAATCCCTGGAGGCGGCACCGGGCAGCTATGTGAAGGTGAGAATCTCAAAGAATTAATACAGCAGTAAGAAGCGCCATAACGATAACAATCCATTTACGGAGGAAGACAAAATGACCCAACGCATTGCATATGTCACCGGAGGCATGGGCGGAATCGGAACCTCGATCTGCCGGCAGCTTCACGATGCAGGCCACAAAGTAATTGCAGGATGCGGTCCCACCCGGGACCATGCCAAGTGGCTGGATGAGCAGAAAAAAGATGGCTACACCTTTTACGCATCGGTTGGAAACGTCAGCGACTGGGATTCGACAGTGGCCGCCTTTGAAAAGGTGAGGGCCGAGCACGGCAACCCTGATATTTTGGTGAACAACGCCGGTATCACCCGCGATGGTTTATTTACCCGCATGACCCGCGCGCAATGGGATGAAGTGATGGACACCAATCTGAACAGCCTCTTTAATGTGACCAAGCAGGTGGTGGAAGGTATGGTGACCAAAGGCTGGGGCCGGATCGTGAACATCTCGTCCGTCAATGGCCAGAAGGGCCAATTCGGACAGACCAACTATTCGACGGCCAAGGCCGGTATTCACGGCTTCACCATGGCGCTGGCCCAAGAGTTGGCCGCCAAAGGGGTGACCGTGAACACGGTCTCACCGGGGTACATCGGTACAGAGATGGTGCGCGCCATCAAGCCCGAAGTTCTGGAGAAAATCGTGGGCACCATTCCTGTAAAGCGTCTGGGCACACCCGACGAAATCGGTTCGATTGTCCGCTGGATCGCATCGGAGGAGGGGGGCTTTGCCACCGGCGCTGACTTCTCTCTCAACGGCGGTCTGCACATGAGCTGATCGTCATGGTCTGCGGCTGCGATCGGGATGCCGGTCGCAGCGTTGTTTGGATGATGTTTTTAATGTGCAAGGTGGTTCAAGGCTTATGACTGACAAAACTCCTCGTTTGATCAAGAAGTACCCTAATCGTCGTCTCTACGACACTCAGACCAGCACCTATATCACTCTGGCGGATGTCAAGCAGCTTGTGCTGTCGGGCGAATCGTTTGTGGTGGTGGATGCCAAAACATCCGACGACCTGACGCGCAGCATTTTGCTGCAGATCATTCTCGATGAAGAATCAACAGGTGCTCCGATGTTCTCGGCCGACATGCTGTCACAGGTTATTCGAACCTACGGCAATGCCATGCAGGGCATGATGGGCGAGTACCTTGAAAAGAACATCAAGGCGTTTGGGGAAATTCAGCAGCAGTTTCAAGAGCAGTCGCGCAAGATGGTAGAGGGCAAGGGCAATTTTCCTTCGACCGATGCCTGGGCCCAGTTCATGCAGAATCAGGCGCCCATGATGCAAAACCTGATGAGTAACTACATCGAGCAGAGCAAGAACGTGTTTATGCAGATGCAAGAGCAGATGCAAAAAAATGCAACATCGATGTTTCCGGGCTTTCAGTTTCCGGCCGCGCCGCGCGACGATAAGACGCAGGATTGAGTACACCGCGCGTTGGTTTTGTGTCGCTCGGATGCCCTAAGGCATTGGTGGACTCCGAGCGTATTCTGACTCAGCTCCGTGCCGAGGGGTATGACATTGCCCCGGAGTATCACGATGCCGACCTGGTGGTGGTCAACACCTGCGGTTTTATTGACGATGCTGTCCAAGAGAGCCTGGACGCCATTGGCGAGGCGCTCACCGAAAACGGCAAGGTGATTGTGACGGGCTGCCTGGGTGCGAAGACCGGGCAGGGCGGTGACAACCTGGTCAGGTCAGTGCACCCCAAGGTGTTGGCGGTGACCGGCCCCCATGCCACCCATGAAGTGATGCAGGCCATCCACACCCACCTGCCCAAGCCCCATGATCCGTTTACCGATCTGGTGCCTGATCATGGCATTCGTCTTACTCCACGCCACTATGCGTATCTAAAAATTTCTGAAGGCTGCAATCACCGTTGCACCTTCTGCATCATTCCGAGCATGCGTGGAGATCTCGTGTCGCGCCCGATCGGAGAGGTGATGCGTGAGGCCGAAAACCTTGCGAAGGCCGGTGTCCGCGAGATCTTGGTGATTTCGCAGGATACAAGTGCCTACGGCGTGGATCTGCAGTACCGCACGGATTTTGTAGCGGGCCGGCCTGTGCGCACGCGGCTTTTTGAGCTCTGCCAGGAACTGGGTCGTCTGGGCATATGGGTGCGCCTGCACTACGTGTATCCGTATCCCCATGTCGATGAGGTGCTGCCCCTGATGGCCGAGGGCCTGGTCTTGCCCTACCTGGATGTGCCCTTTCAGCACTCGCATCCCGATGTGCTCAAGCGCATGAAGCGGCCCGCAAGTGGCGAAAAAAATCTGGAGCGTATCCGTGCGTGGCGTAGTGTCTGCCCAGACCTCACCATTCGCAGCACCTTCATCGTCGGATTTCCTGGCGAGACCGAGGCCGAGTTTGAACATCTTCTCGATTTTCTTGATGAGGCGCAGCTCGATCGGGTGGGGTGCTTTACCTACTCGCCCGTGGAAGGTGCAGCCGCCAACAGCTTGGGCAACCCGGTCGACGATGAGATCAAGCAGGAGCGTCTTGAGCGATTCATGGCGCGGCAGGCCGAGATCTCAGCCCAGCGCCTGAAGCGTTGGGTGGGCCGCCGTGTGCAGGTGCTGGTCGATGACATCGATCCCGAGCAGGGGGTGTTGATCGGCCGCACGACAG
>JACCEE011993751.1_pt1 | contig 25093 bp, 23 predicted proteins | sample 7449931 | NCBI WGS metagenome assembly JACCEE01 (sample SAMN15323457, study PRJNA562643) | freshwater metagenome | isolation source: river surface water | place: USA:Blue River Watershed | collected 2017-08-19 | reverse complement strand
GCTTAATACGGTGTAAAACGCGGTGATAGAGCCGCCGCCAACAGGCACGTTTCCTGTTTTTTCGACCACTTTCGGCAATTTTGCAAACACCGACGGCGGATAGCCTTTGGTTGCAGGCGGTTCGCCGATAGCGAGAGCAATTTCCCGCTGTGCCATCGCGTAACGGGTCAGGGAGTCCATGATGAGCAGCACATCACGCCCACGGTCGCGGAAATATTCGGCCAAGCGCGTGGTGTAAGCCGCACCCTGTAAGCGTTTTAGGGGCGAGGTATCTGCCGGTGCTGCCACCACTACCGAGCGGCGCAAGCCTTCTTCGCCGAGGATGTTGTCGATGAAGTCTTTGACTTCACGGCCCCGTTCCCCGATGAGCCCCACAACGATGACATCGGCACGGGTATAGCGTGCCATCATGCCCAGCAATACCGATTTACCCACGCCAGAACCAGCAAATAAACCCATCCGCTGCCCACGTCCCACGCTTAATAAACCGTTGATAGCGCGAATGCCGACATCAATTTGCGTATCAATGGGCGCGCGGTCGAGGGGGTTGAACGGCGGGGTGTGCAGTGTGGCGTAGTGCGCGTCGGTGAGAGGGCCTTTGCCATCAAGGGGTTCGCCGCTGCCATCCACCACGCGGCCTAACATGGATTCGCCCAGTGGAAAACGTCGCGCGCTGAGGTGGCCGAGTTTGCCTTCGCCGAGCGGTAACACACGCGCATCGGGTTGCAAGCCGCTGAGTTCTTCCAAGGGCATTAAAAAGAGTTTATCTCCTGAAAAACCAACCACTTCGGCTTCAGCAAAGCGCCGTGTGCTGTTGGTTCCTGCCGTAGATAACTCGATACGACAACCGCCACCCAAGGGAATGCGTAAGCCCGTTGCTTCCAACACCATGCCGGTCGCGCGGGTAATGCGGCCGCTGGCATGGTAGCGCGGTAGTTGGCTAATGTGCTGACGGGTTTCGTCTAGCCGCTGTTGCCAGTAACGAGCGTGTGTGGCGGTGTGCATAACTCAGTGCTCGTTTTCGGCGGTCTGTTGGCGTTGGCGCAATTGGCTGATGAGGTCGTCCCAGCGGGTTTCCCATGTGGCATCGAGTTCGCCACTGGCGCTATTTACGCGACAGCCGCCGCGCGCAATCAGTTCATCGGGTTGTAGTTGCCAGCCAGCGGCTTCTAGCTCGACGCCTAAACGCCCGCGTACCAGCAGTAAATCAGCAGGGTTTAACCATAAACGGGGACGCCCCGTGAGCGCGGGTTCGACATGCAGCAGCTCACGGACTAAACCCAGAATGTAGTCGGGGTGAGCGGTTAATGCTTCGCCCGCCAAATGACGTCCAGTTGCTAACGCCAAGGCCACAAGGTGGTCAGCGATTTGCCCGTCTAAACGATGCAGCGCATGTCGAAAGTTATCCGCCAAGGTGTGTAACGGTTGCAGCGTTTGTGCAATTTGACGCTGTAATTCTTGTTCACCCGCTTGGCGACCTTCATCAAAACCTTGCGCGTAACCGGCTGTTTTTCCGTCAGTAAAACCTTGATTAAAGCCTTCTTCGTAACCTTGCTGGCGTGCGTGTTCGTGTGCCTGTTGCCGCAAACCTTCTAACTCTGCATTGCGACGAAAAGCCTGTTGGCGAAGCGTTTCTCGGCGCGCGATATCGGGGTCTGGTTGCGATTGATTTGGACGACGCAACTCGTCCATGCTCCAGCGCCGCCATTGGTCGTTATCACCCGAAAAACCTTTATCAGACATACGCATCGTCTCCGCCGCCTAACACGATATCGCCCGCGTCGGCCAAGCGTCTGACGATTTGCAGAATCTTTTTCTGTTCTTCTTCTACCTGAGAAACCCGAATGGGTCCGCGTGCCTGCATGTCTTCTTTGAACAACTGCGACGCGCGTTGTGACATGTTCATCAGGAACTTGTCTTGCAGTTCGGTTGGTGCGCCTTTGAGTGCGAGAACAAGCGAGTTGTTGTCTACTTCTTTGAGAATCATCTGGATGCCACGGTTGTCCACGTCCAACAGGTTTTCGAACAGGAACATCTCGTCGAGAATCTTTTGTGCAAGGTCTTCGCTGTGCGCGCGCACCGTCTCGATGGCCACCTCTTCCAGCGTGGAGTTCATCATGTTGAGGATTTCGGCAGCCGTTCTCACGCCGCCCATTTTGCTGCGCTTGAGGTTCTGGCCGTTGAGCATACTCCCCAAAACTTCTGTCAACTCTTGTAATGCAGCAGGTTGAACGCCGCTAAAGGTTGCAATCCGCAAAATAACGTCGTTGCGTAAGCGTTCATCGAATAGCTCCATGACGTTAGCCGCTTGATGACGCTCTAAATGAACCAAAATCGTGGCAATAATTTGTGGGTGCTCATCACGAATCATTTCCGCAACCGTAGGCGCTTCCATGAGATTGAGCTTCTCGATGCCGTTGTCGGTATTGCTGGTTTCGAGAATATCTTCAATGAGAGATGCCGCCCGCTCGCTGCCCAAGGCTTTGGTTAGAACAGCACGGATATGCTCGCTAGATTGGATATTAATAGCGGCGTATTGGTCTGTTTCATCCATAAACTCTTCGAGCACATGACGCATTTCTTCGTGAGAAATTTGCGTTAGGCGTGCCATTTCCAAGCTGACACGTTCGACGTCTTTTGCGGGCAAAAAGCGAATAATTTCCGCCGCGCTGTCTTCGTTCAAGCACAGTAATAAAATGGCACTACGGCGGACGGGCGTCATTTCGATCATGGTTCTTTATCCATCCAGCTCTTAACAATCATGGCAATGAAACGTGGGTCATTGGTGGCCATTTCGCGCAAGCTTTCCAAGTTATGCTCGTAATCGGTTGAGCGGCGGCGTTTTTGTCGGCGTTTTTCTTGTGCTTGTGCTTCTGCCAAGGCTTGTGCTTCTTCGCTATCCGGATCGGCCATGCCGATAACTTCGCCGTTTTCGCCGATGATAGGTACCGGCGCGTTTTGAGCGGCGGCTGCGGCTGCGGCGGTTTCTGCGGCCTCGCGAATCGTATCCAGTTTTTCTTGGTGACGACGTTTGATGGGGCGCAAAATCATCAACCACAATAACAAGGCAACGAATGCAACCAACACATAACGCGATAGATAAGCTGCCAAGTTGAAGAATTCGGGTGTCTTCCACCAATCAACCACTTCAACTTTATCGTCACGCGGTGCGAATGGGCTATTAATCACCTCCAGCTCATCGCCGCGCGTTCCTGAAAACCCCATTGCTTGTTTTACTAAACGATTAATACGTTCTAGTTCTGCTGGCTCTAATGGTTCACGCACTATTTCGCCAGCGTCGTTGGTTTTTTCACGATAATTAATAACGACGGCGGCTGTCAGTCGTTGAATTTTACCGCGCTGATGTAAAATATGTTCGATGTTGCGATCAACTTCATAATTAACCAGTTGGTCGCGTTTCAATGTAGAGCTGTTTTGATTGGCGGCTGCACCCTGTTGGGTGGCGTTGGGCGCGCCTTGAATAGTAGGACCACCGGTCTGTGCGGCGGCTGTTGCGGGGTCAGCAGGTGGCGTGTTGGTCAATGCGCCGGGAATGCCGCGTGATGCAATCTCGCTGCCAGAAACATTTTCAGAGATTTGTTGGCTACGCACAGCGGCTTCGTTTGGCGGCTGATTAGGCCCAAAGCGTTCCGCTGTTTGTTCACGGCTAGAGAAGTCGATATTAGCGACCACTTGAGCGCGGACATTTTCTCGCCCAAATATAGGAATTAAAATATTTTCGATGCGGCGCTGGAATGAACGCTCTACTTCATCGACGTAATTTAATTGCGTACCGTCTAAATCTTGTGCGCCATCACGTTTATTGTGGCGTGATAATAAGCGTCCTGCTTGGTCAACAACAGTGACGGATTCGGCTGTTAAACCAGAAACGCTCGAAGAAACCATGTGAATAATTGCGTTCACTTGGCCTTCGCTGAGTTCCCTTCCGGGAATTAAATTTAATACAACGGAGGCGCTGGCAGGTTCTCGCTCACGAACAAAAACGGATTGTCGCCCCATAGCTAAATGAATACGCGCTTTTGCAACAGGGCCTAACGATTCGATGGAGCGCGCTAATTCGCCCTCTAATCCGCGTTGAAAGTTAACTTGTTCTGTAAACTGGCTAATCCCAAACGCTTGATTATCCAACAGCTCAAAACCAACATTGCCACCTTGTGGCAATCCTTGTTCAGCTAACTGTAAGCGTAGCGTATGTATTTGTTCACTCGGCACTAATAACGCGCCACCATTTTCGCTGAAGCGATAAGGGATTTTTCGCTTATCAAGCTCGCTAATGATGCGCCCGCCGTCAGCTTCACTCAGGTTGTTATAGAGTGCGCGGTACTCGGGTTGACCGGCCCAAAGCAAAAGGACGGCAAGAATCGCCAACGAAAACACGCCCGCGATGCCAAACAAAATCAGGGGGTTATTGCGAACCTGATCGAATAGGCGCGATAGCGGCGAAGATTCTTGCGGATTGCTTTGGGTACCCAGAGGTTCTGTGCCTTGGGCAGCATTGCTCACAAGCACCTCCGGCAACTGACCTGGGGTAAGACAAAAGGCATTACTGCATCCGGTTTTGAAAGTTCTAGCGAAGACCTGCTAAAAAGAAACAGCAGACTACAAGGAGTGCTGGCAATATAGCTGGCAGGTGTATGATGTGCATTATTTTGCGGGGCAAAAATCAGCCTGAAAGCTAAAAAAGCCGAATCTTTCGCAATCAATTGACGATTACCCCCGTCGCGCACTGTTTTCTGAACACCCATTTAGGGGCTTCCGGTGCCCACCGGCCCCATTCTATCGGTCGGAGACATTATGAGCACCTCCCCTCTTTTACCCGCCGCGCAACAGTTGCACACTCAAATGCAGTCGTTAGCGGCTCAGGCGGCTGGACGCACGGTAGCTACCACCACAGAAAATACCGCGTTAAGTGGGTTCGCGGGTGAGCTACACGCCGCCGTGAATCGTATTAATCGTTTGCAGCAAACGGCAAGCACTCACTCGAAGCGGTTTCTTGCTGACGACCCGAGCGTCTCATTAAACGATTTGATGGTTGATATGCAGAAAGCGAGCGTCGCTTTTCAGATGGGTGTGCAGGTTCGTAATAAGTTGGTAGCTGCTTATAAAGATGTTATGAATATGCAAGTTTGAAGGCGACCTATTCTAAATATAGGCTGGGCTGATGAGATAAACTTAGGATGAATGCTCGTGCCGTCGTTTTATGTCTCATGCGTGTGAAGCACAAGGTAAATAGTGCTTTTATTAAAAGTTAGGGGGGGCCAGCATCATGGCAGCTATTACATCTTTTTTGGGATTAGGGTCTGGGCTAGACCTATCGTCATTATTAAAAGAGCTAGACTCAGCCGAGCGTTTAAAGTTAGAGCCGCTCACAGAGCGAAAAAAAGCCAACGAAACAAAGATTTCTGCTTTTGGTACTCTGCAAGGTAATTTATCTGCATTGCAAACAGCTTCTGATAAGCTGAACGATATACAAACTTTTCAGGGGCAAAAAAGTGCGACGTCAGGCACGGGTATTACTGTTGCGGCTTCAAGTGAAGCTGTGGCGGGTAGTTACCAAGTGAAAGTGACGCAATTAGCGCGTGCTCAAAGTTTAGCTACATCGGGCGTTGCTGATGTTGATAGTGAGTTAGGTTCAGGTGTATTAAGTATTTCGGCAGGAAGTGTGGCGCTAGACGATATTACTGTTGATAGTAGCAATAATACATTGTCAGGCATCCGCGACGCCATTAACGCCCAAGGTAAAGGCGTTATGGCTACTATTATCAATGATGGAGACGCAACTGCGCCGTATCGGTTAGTGATAAGTTCAAGAGCAACAGGTGAAGCCTCTCCGGTTAATGTAAGTTTTACGGGAACAGGAGACGCAGTGAACTTATTGGGTTACGACTCTGCGGACCCTGCGGCGGCGGGTAACGTCATGACGGAGACGGTGCCAGCGGCTAATGCAAAATTGACGGTCAATGGTTTAAATATCGTCAGTCAAAGTAATACGGTTGAAGAAGCCATTCAGGGCGTAACTATCACGGCCACTTCAGTGAGCGATGAGCAAACCGTTACGATTTCCCGCGATACTGCTGCTATTCGTAAAGCGGTGACTGATTTTGTGGATGCGTACAATACGTTGATAACAACAACGACCAAGCTAACCAGCTACAATGCTGACACCAAGGTAGCGGGTGTTTTATTAGGCAATTCTTCGTTACGCAATATTCAGGCACAAATTCGTACTGCATTAGGAACCCCTGTGGAAGGTGGTGCTTACAGCGTGCTTTCTGATTTGGGCGTCAGCTTGCAGGTTGACGGCAAATTAAAAATTGACGACAGTCAATTAGATGCAGTCTTGAATGATGATATAAATGAACTGAGTAAAGTTTTAGCGGGCAGCAATAATATTACAAAAAGTGATGGTATTGCGGGCGGTTTAAGTAGTCGATTAGCCACTATTTTATCGTCTGATGGTATCGTAAATCGCGCCATTGAGGGGCTGAAGTCGGGTAATTCTGCGTTAGATGAAGACTACACACGTCTTGAAGCGTCGATTGTGAGTACGGTTGACCGTTATCGCACGCAGTTCGTTAAATTAGATGCACTGGTTGCAGATATGAACTCGACAGCAAGTTACTTAACCCAACAGTTTAATGCTTTGACGGCTTAATCCTATATCAGCGAAGGTATTTATGAACGCTTTTAATGCTGCGAATTCATACGCCAAACTAGGCATCCAAACGAGTGTGATGTCTGCTTCCCCCTATCGCTTAATTTCCATGTTATTTGATGGTGCTCAAACGGCTATTGGCGCGGCCAGAATACATATGGAAAGTGGAAATTTAGTTGAAAAAGGACTGTCGATTTCCAAGGCGTTGGACATTGTAAATAGTGGATTGTTAGCCGCTATTGATTACGAACGTGGTGGAGAAATTGCGGAGCGTTTGGCCCAGCTTTACGATTACACTGCTCGTCTTTTATTGAAGGCTAATTTGCATAATGATTTAGCCGCACTTGAGGAAGCCTCCATGTTGCTTGAACAAATAGCGTCCGCTTGGCAGGAAATTGGACACCAACAGAGCGATGGGCTTTAAGATATGGGGGGTGCCACGCTGCCGTTGGTAGAACCCTATGAGCTATTGCTTCAACAAGTGGAGCACATGCAAACATTAGCCGCTGCGGGCGATTGGGTAGCATTGATACAAGAAGCCTCGGCCTATGTAATTAATGTGGAAGCCCTCAAGCGCGCTGAGGCTTATTTACCTCAAGACGAGGTATCTAAATCTCGGCGGCGCGAATTATTGGAGCGTATCTTGGCGATAGATGTAGAAATTCGCAGCAAACTTTCGACACGTCGCGACGAATTGAGCGAGTTATTAGAGCAATCGTCGCAGCCAAGAAATACGGGACGCACGATAAATACCGGAAAAAACTCTTCTAGCGTGGCGGCTATGTATCAAGCATCTGAGCGTTTTGGGAAATCTTAACGGTGAGTGGAATAACACCGTTAATTGATACTTTATTGCATCAAGTGCTGGGTAAGCGCGTTGATTTCTTGCGTGGTTTGCCATTGAATCCGCCAATTAATGCGCCTACTGCTTCAGAAGCGGCTCGCCCGGTAACTGATGATGCACAATTAGATAATGCTCCGACACCCGATCGAGCTACTTATTTATTAAGCAATAAAGCAGAGTTAGCTACAGCAAATGCTCAGGCGGCTATGAATCATGGCGCGGCAGTGATGTCAGCGCGCACACGTTTTAGTGAAGCGGCGCAATTAATATCCGATGCTTTATTAAGTGAAGAGGTGCAGATTCCTACCGTTAGTATTAAAAAACCCATTCTAACACCAGAAGTTGGTCAGCCTGTTTCGAGTCAGCAGGTAGCGGATAAATTAAAGCAAAGTATTTCAAGCAGTGGCTTATTTTATGAGTCGCATGTTGCTCGTTGGTATAAAGGAGAAATACCACTCAAAACTTTATTGGCTGAAGCGCAATCGCGTGCGTCGTTAATCTCAGCACAAGCCACCGCAGAGGATACGCCTGCCAATAGTACGGTAGTCGTTACTAAAGTAAATACAGACGCCGCCGTTGAAGCACCAGAGAAATTACTTTCATTAAATAATAAACAGATGCTTGCGAAAGAAGAAAGTGCTTCTGTTTTATTTGATAAGGGCGCATCGAATTCGCGCGAAAATTTAAATCCTACAACGCTGTTGCGTAATCAATTAGAGTTGATGAATACGCCCGCGTTGCGCTGGGAAGGTCAGGTATGGCCCGATTTTTCTGTTGCGCTGCAATTAAAACTCTTACCTTCTGGCGAGGAAGAAGAAGCAAAAAAACACAATAAAAAAGAGCAAAACACTTCTTCTTTTAAAGAGTGGGAGTTTCAATGTACTGTGCGCTCCTCTAATAAAAGTAAATTAGATATTCATGCGCGTAGTGACGGTATGAATTTATGGCTAACGCTAGGGAGTTGCTCAAAGGCGGTATTAGCGTTATTAGAACGAGATCGTGTTAAATTAACGCAGCGCCTTAAAGAACATGGATTTATTACGGTGGAGTTGCGCGGTCAATGGGTTCCGCGTGCAGAGGGTAGCGGATGATTATTGATGAAAAAACCGAGCAGCTAAAACGGCAAGCTCTGGCACTACGGTATCGAGAAGGCGATTATGCACCGCGTGTTGTAGCTAAAGGCTATGGCGTTTTGGCCGAGCGAATTATTGCAGAAGCACAGCGTAATGGTGTGCCGATTCATGGCTCACCTGAATTGTCTAGTTTATTGATGCAGGTTGATTTAGACGCACACATTCCTGAGCAGCTCTATCAAGCAGTCGCAGAGTTACTCGTTTGGATCTATAGCTTAGACCATCCGGTTCAGCCCGTTTCGAGTAGTGCAATGCCTCAATCAGCGCAACCATCGCTCGAATAACCCTTCAATGTATGTGATGCTCTGCTTATGTAAGAGTAGAGACTGTTATTTCTCCTTGATATTGCGCGTGATACAGTCCAAAGCCGAATCCTTGTGGCCATTTAGGCTGATATTTTGAAGATTTCAGGAGTATGGGCTGTGAATGACGGTAGCATTCTTGAGGGTATTCAAGACCTGAATCTTTCCTATTTACTGCTTGTTCAGCGCCTGCTGCGTGAAGACCGCGCCATGGCTTTGTTTAGGTTGAATATGACCACTGAACAAGCGGATTTTCTAGCGAAATTATCAGGTAAGCAGTTGGGACAATTGGCTCGTAGTGGTCAGTTAGTGTGTCGTTTTGCGTTCGAAGATGTTACTCGGTTAGAGCGGATATTAGAAAGCTCGCGTGATCACGGATTAGAGCAGCTTCATGTTGCGTTGCTAATGACATCGTCAGGCCGCGAGACAGGGGGTCGAGTTGTCTGACAAAAGCCTGATTAACGAAATGATGCAAATTCAGTTGGCGATAGAGCTGATTGAGTTGGGCGCGCGCCTGCAAGTATTGGAAAGTGAAACTGATCTTAGTCGTGGTCGATTAATTCGTTTGTACAAAGAAGTACGCGGAGTATCACCGCCTAAGGGGATGTTACCCTTTTCCACCGACTGGTTTATGACGTGGCTGCCTAACATTCATTCTTCGTTGTTTTACAACTTATATTCGGGGCTTATTGCAACAGGCTGTGAGCGTATGGAAGCCTTTGTAAAAGCATTCCGCTTGTATTTAGAGCACCTTGAAGAGGGCGAAGAAGGCGCGGTATTAGGGCTAACGCGCGCGTGGACTTTGGTGCGTTTTTTTGAAAGCGGGATGCTTGAACAGGTGCCTTGTACGGTATGTGGCGGACATTTTGTGACACATGCACACGGTGTTATTCGTAATAGTTATGTCTGTGGTTTGTGCCAACCGCCGTCGCGGGCGGGTAAAACCCGACGCCGCAAGGAACAAGAAGCTGAAGCGGCCAAGAATAAAGAAACACCTTCTGCGGGTACCCAATGTTCTCTCGGTTCGACAGAGCGTAATTGCTGAGAACAGGTGCCTGTTTATGCGGACTGTGTGTGTGTATATTGAGAGTGCCCTGTGATTGTGAGAATTACAGTGAGCAGGTCGCTGGATGTGAAGTGTTGCGCGCTATCAACGTGCTTCAATACATCCAAATCCACTAAATCGCATTGCTAGGAATACCTGATTGTGCTGATTGCTTCTGGTTTTCTCATTCTTATTTTGACGGTATTTGGCGGCTATGTCCTATCGGGGGGCGCGTTAGGTCCCTTGTACCAGCCCACTGAATTTTTGATGATTGGTGGTGCCGCGATTGGCACCTTCATCGCATCGAACAATGGCAAAGTGATTAAAGCCACGCTCAAAGTTACGCCCAAATTGAAGCGCACCTTGAAATATAATAAGGCGCTTTACATGGATTTGATGGCGTTGCTGTACAACATCTTGTCTAAGGCCCGGCGTGAGGGGATGTTGGCGATTGAAAAAGAAATCGAAAACCCTTCTGAAAGTGCCATTTTTAAAGATTATCCGACGCTAGTTCAGGATCCGATGATTATGAACTTTCTGACGGATTATCTACGCCTGATGATTAGCGGCAACATGAATCCCCATGAATTAGATGAGCTGATGCTGCATGAAATTGAGGAGTTTGAGCACGAAGCGCATGTACCCGCCGATGCCTTGAGTAAAGTCAGTGATGCGTTGCCCGCATTTGGTATCGTTGCGGCAGTGATGGGGGTGGTAAAAGCACTGACAGCGGCTGACGTACCGCCAGAAGTCATGGGCGAAATGATTGCTCACGCATTGGTGGGTACTTTCGTGGGTATTTTCTTGGCGTATGGCTTCATTACGCCGGTTTCTAACCGGATTGACCGCCAAGTAGGCGAGGCTATGAAAGTGTTGCAGTGTATGCGCGTTACACTGCTGGCAAGTTTGAATGGCTATGCTCCGCAATTAGCGGTTGAATTTGGCCGCAAAGCCCTTTATACCGCAGAGCGTCCGGGCGCGACTGAACTAGAAGAATATGTTCGTAACGGTAAAGGGAGCTAATTAATGAGCGGTGATGAACACCGGCCTATAATCATCATCCGCCGTAAAAAGGTGGTGCATGGTCACCACGGCGGCGCGTGGAAAATTGCTTTCGCTGACTTTATGACAGCGTTGATGGCACTTTTTCTTGTGTTGTGGCTGTTGTCTTCTTCATCGCCACAGCATAAACAGGCTGTGGCCGAGTATTTCAGTACGCCGCTCATTGCTGCTATTGGCGCGGGTGATCGTAATGCTTCCAGTGCCAGCGTTATTCCGGGAGGGGGGCCTGATCCTACTTTCTCCGAAGGTGAGCGCGATCGCATTGACCCGCGTGAACAGCAGCTTTTGGCTGAAGAACGTGAACGCATGGAAGAGCTGAAAGAACGTATAGAAGACGTTATTAACAGCAATGCACAGCTCAAAGAAATCCGTGATCAAATTCGTATTGATGCAACCCCTGAAGGCTTACGAATTCAGTTAGTGGATACAGAACAGCGCCCGATGTTTGAATTGGGCAGTGTGCGTTTAGCGCCCTATATGAAGACGTTACTTCGTACAATTGCGCCGATGTTGAATCAGTTACCGAATCGTATTCAAATCAGCGGACACACCGACGGCGTTCCTTACGTTGGTGGTGAGTCGGGTTATAGTAACTGGGAATTGTCGGCAGACCGTGCGGGTGCATCAAGGCGCGAGCTGATTACCGGTGGCTTGGCACCAGACAAATTGCTACGTGTGTCTGGCATGGCTGATCGTGTACCTTTTCCTGGTGCAGCACCGAATGCGGCAACAAATAGGCGGATTATGGTCGTAGTTTTAAATAGCAGCACGACTAAAGCAGTGTTAAGTCCGGGCGAAACAGCCAAGCCTGTGCCGACGCCTGCGCCTGCCGCTGTACCTCCTGCGCCTCCAGCGACGGCTCCGGCGACGCCATCAACCTTGCCATCGCCGACGGGTTCTTTGTCGATTCCGGCTGTGGCGGCACCTCCAGTTATTGTTTCGCCGCTGCTATCGCCTAAAACGCCACCCGCTGCTCCGGCTGCTCCAACAGCAACGCCAGCACCTATACAAATAACAACGCCTGCCGTGAACGCCCCTGCAAAAGGCCCATAGCGTAGGAATATTCACCCACTTACCACCATCTGGATGCCAGCATGGATATCACCGACTTCTACGACACGTTCTTTGAAGAGGCTGCCGAGCTGCTGAGTGACATGGAGCGTTACTTGCTGGATCTGGATATTGAATCGCCGGATCCTGAGCAACTCAATGCCATTTTCCGGGCCGCACACTCAATTAAAGGCGGCGCTGGTGCTTTTGGTTTTGATGTGCTGCAAAAAACCACGCACATCTTTGAAAACCTGCTCGACCATTTACGTCGTGGCGAGTTGACATTGCGCCGCGACATCGTTGACATTTTCTTGGAAACCAAAGACATGCTGCAAGATCAGCTGGACGCCTATCGTAATAGCGCCGAGCCTGATGCAGAGGCCTTTGCCCGCATTTGTCAAATTCTCCAGCGAATTGCGTTGGAAGAAATCGAGAACAAAAAGCCGGGAGCCTCTTCTACCGTCGTCGCTCAACCTGTCGTAGAGGCTCCTAAGCCTATTCCTACGCCGCCGCCTGCGGTCGTAAAGCAACCCGAAGCCGTTAAGAAAACGGAAGAGTATGCTGCTACCGGTGATGCCGCGCGCGTCAGTGTTGCGCTATTGGGTGTCAGCCTAAAAGACCGTGCGTTGCTGGTGGAGGAGTTAAAACAATTCGGTAAGGTGGTTAAAGAGTCCGGCACCGAGCAGCGGTATGAAGTAGAACTGCTCAGTGCAGAAGACCCTAGCGACATCGAAGCAGTGCTGTGTTTTGTCGTAGAACCCGACCAATTAGAAATTTGTGTGTTAGGTATTGCTGAAGAAGCTGCCGACACGCCTGCTGCGTCGGTCAGTGCTCCGCCAGCTCCGGCGAGCAATGCAGAAGATGATTTAGAGGCTATGTTTGATGCAGCCTCGGCGGCCACATTTGCCGCTATGAGTGCGCCTGCACCTAAAGCAGCGCCCGCTTCTGCTGCGCCGATGCCTGCGCCTGCGCCTAAAGCCGCTCCCGCTGCTCCGCGCGCGCCTGCGGCTGAAAAAGCACCCGCAGCGAACAGTGAATCAACAACGCTGCGCGTTCCCGTTGACAAAGTAGACCAAATCATCAACTTGGTGGGTGAATTGGTTATTACGCAGTCTATGCTGGAGCAGTCAGTCAGCCAATTAGACGGTGCTATTCACGGCGAATTAGTGAATGGCATGAGTTTATTGCAGCGTAATGCGCGCGATTTACAAGAAGCGGTTATGTCTATTCGTATGGTGCCGATGGACTTTGTGTTCAGTCGATTCCCGCGCCAAGTACGTGATTTAGCCAGTAAGCTCGGTAAAGATGTTGAGTTAATTACTGAAGGTAAATCTACTGAACTAGATAAAAGTTTGGTGGAGCGGATTGTCGATCCATTAAGCCACTTGGTCCGTAATAGTTTGGATCATGGCTTAGAAATGCCAGAAATACGGGTTGCCGCAGGCAAGCCTCGTACAGGGCGGTTGACACTTTCTGCACAGCACCAAGGCGGTAACATTGTCATTGATGTTATTGATGATGGCGCTGGTTTGAACCGTGACAAAATTCTCGCCAAGGCGCGTAGTAGTGGTCTGCCTGTTTCAGACAACATGACCGACGAGGATGTTTTCCAATTAATCTTTGCCCCCGGATTTTCCACTGCCGAGCAAGTAACCGATGTTTCTGGACGCGGTGTAGGCATGGACGTGGTGAAGCGAAATATTCAGTCTTTAGGTGGGCATGTACAAATTATTTCGCGTAAAGGCCAAGGCACTACCACGCGAATTGTATTACCGCTGACACTGGCTATTTTGGATGGCATGTCGATTCGTGTTGCTGACGAGATATTTATTCTTCCGCTGAATGCAGTATTAGAATCTTTACAGCCGCGCAGTGAAGATATTTATTCGATGGCAGGTACTGATCAGCTCTTAAAAGTGCGTGATGAATATTTGCCGATGGTTTCTCTTTATCAAGTCTTTAATATTCCTGAAGCACGCACAAATGCTACGGAATGTATTGTAGTGATTGTGCAGGGTGAAGGGCGTCGTTATGCGCTGGTCGTGGACGACCTCATTGGCCAGCAACAGGTCGTGGTGAAGAATCTGGAAACGAACTACCGAAAAGTACCCGGTGTTTCCGCCGCTACTATTTTGGGTGATGGTAGCGTCGCTTTGATTCTCGATATCGCTGATCTTTATCGCCTTAGCCGTGTTTCGGGTGCGGCTTAAATCGGGCATCTGCTGTTTGCATAGGAGACTTCCATGACGCTAAATCAATCTGAATTTGCTGCGACTAATGAAGGCCATAGCCGAGAGTATTTAGTTTTCTCGCTGGGAAGTGAGGAATACGCAATTGATATTCTGAAGGCGCAAGAAATTCGTGGTTATGAAAATGTGACCCGCATTGCAAATACGCCAAATTTTATTAAAGGCGTGACCAATCTTCGCGGTGTGATTGTACCTATTGTAGATTTGCGTATTAAGTTTAATTTAGCCAGTGTGGAATATGGCGGACAGACGGTCGTTATTGTTGTAAATGTTGGGCATCGTGTTGTGGGTGTGGTTGTAGATGGCGTCTCTGATGTAATGACGTTAGATGCAAGTCAAATAAAACCTGCACCGGAATTTAGCTTGTCTTTATCGTCGGATTATTTAAGTGGTTTGGCCAGTGTTGGTGAGCGTATGTTGGTGCTCGTTGACATTGAAAAATTGCTGAACAGCGAGGAGATGGCGCTTGTAGATCGCGTCGCGCGCTAACACCCAGCACGCCAAGGATTTGGCGCGTCTTGGACTCAAGTCGGATTGTGCAATACGGACTATCTGGTCAATAAATTGACGTCAAAGATAGCTCCTGTACTTTGGTAGGAGTCATGCACACCGGAAGGGTCTTTTTATGCGTAATCTGACGATCAAGCAAAAGCTGTGGGGCATTTTCTGGGCGTCTTGGTTGGCGATGTCGTTAATTGCTGGCTGGGGCGCTTGGAGCACACGTGTGGCGATGGTTGCTGAACGTGAGAAACAAGCCGAGCAGCAGGTGGCCATTGCCATGTCCGTGTTGGCTGATGCCGCCGAGCGTGTGAATCGTGGCAGCATGACAATCGCCGAAGCGCAGAAATACGCAGTTGATTTGATAAAGCCAATGCGTTACAGCGGTGGACGTGGTTACTTCTTTATCTTTGATCGTCCGCTTAATAATATTAGCCATCCAACTATTCCAATTGGTAGTAGCCTCGTTGATTTCAAAGATGTTGACGGCGGTTTATTGTTTCGTGAGTTCCTAGCTGCGGCTGAAAAAAACAATGGCCATGCTTTCGTTAATTATCGGTGGAAACATGCTGGAACCGGCGAGCCAGAGCCTAAGCGTTCGCATATTAAACGCTTTGATAATTGGAGCTGGTATGTAGGTACTGGCGTTTATATGAGCGATATTGATGCTGCTTTTATGAGTAGTTTAGTCGGTTCGCTTATACAGTTGCTCGTTGTTGGATTGCTGCTGAGTATATTTATTAATTGGGTAACGCGAGGGTTACAGCGTAGCTTAGGCGGTGATCCTGCTTATGCTGCAACGATTGTTCGCAAAATCGCTGATGGTGATTTAAGTGTGCGCCCTAAATTAGAATCTGGCGATGAAAGCAGTTTATTAGCAGCCATTGCGCGTATGTCGGAACGGTTAGGTCGTATTGTTGGCGATATTCAAAACAGTGCAGAAGAATTAAATGCGGCTGTCGGTAATATCAGTTCAGGTAATACGGAATTATCAGCACGCACTGAACAGCAAGCCGCAGCACTGACGCAAACCGCTTCTACTATGGAAGAGTTGACCGCGACTGTTAGGCAAAATGCAGAAAATGCGACGCAGGCATGTAGTTTAGCGGCTAATTGTGCGACGAATGCGCGTGAAGGCGGTACATCTATGGAGCAAGTGGTGGTTAGTATGCGTGCCATTCAAAGCAGCGCAGAGAAAATGGCCAGCATTGTGGATACCATTGATTCTATTGCGTTTCAAACCAACATATTGGCGTTAAATGCCTCGGTTGAAGCGGCGCGTGCTGGTGAACAAGGGCGCGGTTTTGCGGTGGTGGCGGGGGAAGTGCGTAATTTAGCCAGTCGCAGTGCCGATGCAGCGCGTGAAATTAAAACACTGATTGGCAGTGCTGGTGAGCAGGTTCGGGCAGGCAATCTTCGTGTAGAAGAAGCGGGTGCTGTTATTCGTGGTGTCGTTACTGATATGGGACGCTTAAATACACTTATTGGCGAAATATCTTCGGCATCTAATGAGCAGAGTCATGGCATTGAGCAAATTAATGTCGCTGTTGCAGAGATGGATCAAATGACACAGCGTAATGCGCGTTTAGTGCAAGATAGCGCCGCTTCATCTTCTTGTTTAGACCAACAGAGTGAGCGTTTAAAAGAGCATGTAGCGAGCTTCACTATTAATAACAGTGGGCGTTCGCAGAACCTGCATTAAGCAGCATAGGCCAACGCCAAAAATAGGCAATGACGTAACGGGGAGAAAAAGAGTGAAATTACTCGATAATATGACCGTGCGCTTGAGTTGGGCGTTGGTTCTGGTGTTGTTTGTTGGATTAATTGTTGTATTGGGCATTTTGGGCTTGTATAGCGTGGGGCATACAGAGCGTATGTTATCCGCACTAGGTAATGTCGATGTTGCCCATGGTTTTTCTGATTTTGCGATGTGGATTAGAGTTGCAATTGCTGCTATCTTAATTATTACTGTGTTGGCGGTTGCTGTTGTGTTATGGGGCGTTTCAACTAATGTATTACGTCCTTTACAGCGAGTGGTAGATCATTGCGAACAAATGGCATCGGGTAATCTTGCTGGGCAAATTACAGTACATAGTAACAATGAAATAGGAAAATTATTTGCGGGTTTATCGCATATCCAGAAATATATCTCGGAAACGGTAAGCACTGTACGTCACAGTAGTCAGTTAATTGATGCAGGCGCGCAAGAAATTGCAGAAGGTGGCACGCGACTTTCTGACCGTACTATTGAGCAAGCGGCTTCTTTAGAGAATACCGCGTCTAGTATGGAAGAACTGACATCTACCGTGGGGCAAAATGCCGACAATGCCCGACAAGCCAGCCGTTTAGCGGACGGTGCTGCTCAGGCGGCCAAACGTGGCGGAACGGTAATGGAAGACGTTGTTAATACAATGGGTGAAATAAATACTAGTTCGCGCAAAGTTGCGGAAATTATTCGCTTAATTGATTCCATTGCATTTCAAACTAATATATTGGCCTTAAATGCGTCGGTAGAAGCAGCGCGTGCTGGTGAGCAAGGGCGTGGTTTTGCCGTGGTGGCGGGTGAGGTGCGTAGTTTGGCGAGCCGCAGCGCGGCGGCAGCGCAAGAAATTCGAGCGTTGATTAATACTTCCGTTGAGCAAGTAGAGAATGGCAGTCATCTGGTAGAGCAAGCTGGCGATGCGATGCGCGAAATCGTTGATTCTGTGCAAAAAGTTGCTGACATTATGGACGAAATTGCGGCTGCTTCCCAAGAGCAAAGTAAGGGTATTTCTCTTGTAAATCAAGCCGTTACGCAGATGGATACCTCGACGCAACAAAATGCGGGTTTGGTACAAGATACGACACGCAGCGCAGCCGATTTAGTGGGAGAGGCGCAACGCTTGCGCCAGGCGGTGGGTGGTTTCCGTGTTCGTGCGGAATTTGAAATTGCGTCATCTGAGCGTACCTACAAGCAATCATCTGCATTAACGCAGGCATCACCCAGTTTGATTAAAGTAAAAGCGACATCTTCCTCGAAATCTACAGAAACTGCTCCAGCCAAAGCGGTCGATGATTGGGAAATATTTTAATAGTTTCATTAGGCTGTGGCTGATAAGTATTGGCCGCAGCTTTTTATTAGGATTTAAATAAATCAGGAGATCAGTATTATGCGTAATAATCAACCTGTCACGCAGCAAGAGTATTTGCTGGCAGATGATGATTTCCTGATTTCGCGTACTGATGCTAAAGGACGTATTACTTATGCGAGTCCAGCGTTTGTGCGTGCGAGTGGTTTTTCGCTGGATGAATTAATGGGGGCTAGTCATAACATAGTCAGGCATCCAGATATGCCGCCAGCCGCTTTTGCTAATTTATGGGAAACAATTAAAAAAGGACAAAGTTGGAATGGTTTTGTAAAGAATAGGCGTAAAAACGGAGATCATTACTGGGTTTACGCTAACGTGACGCCTATTTTCGATAGTGGGCAATTAACGGGTTATACCTCTGTCCGGGTTAAACCTAGTCGAGAGGATGTAGCAAAGGCGGACACTGCTTATCGAGATATAATCGCAGGACGTGGTAATCATTTAACGCTGCATCGTGGGCAGCTTAGAAAAAAGGGATTGCTGGGCTTTTTATCAACGCTGAAACCCTGGTCTTCGTTACAAGGAAGATTAGTGCTTTTTACCTTGCTGGCCGTGTTTTTTATTGCATTAAATTCGATATTGGGCGTCTATGCAATTCATACGTCAGCGCATGTAAATAGCATGTATATACTGCTATTAGCAACCAGTATTATAGGTAGTTTGTCGCTGGCTGGATTGGGCTATTTAATAATACGACGTGTGAAATTTCCTTTGCAGGCCGTGCGTGATTTTACTCTGCAATTAGCTGCCGGAAATTTAGAAGCGCAATTAAATGAAGGACGCCTCATTGAAGTAAAGCAGCTAACGTCATCGTTATCGACGCTGCGTAAAGGGTTAATTAGTATTGCTTCTGATGTGAGAGGCGATATGGAATTATTCTCGATATCGGCCCGTGAAATTGCACAAGGTAATCAGGATTTAGCTTCACGCACGGATGAACAGGCGCATTCGTTACAACAAACTGCCAGTAGTATGGAAGAAATCACCAGCACCGTTGAACAAAATGCGAGTAATGCGAAGCAGGCGAGTCAATTAGCGGGGGCGGCCACTTGCTCTGTGCAGACCAATGGTAAGGTGATGCGTGACGTTGTTGGAAAAATGAACGCGATTACGGAAAGCGCGCATAAAATGCGTGAAATTATTAACGTGATTGACGCTATTGCGTTTCAGACGAATATTTTAGCGTTAAATGCGTCTGTGGAAGCGGCGCGCGCGGGTGAGCAAGGGAAAGGCTTTGCTGTGGTAGCGACGGAAGTTCGTAATTTAGCGAGTCGTTCAGCCACGGCAGCTCAGGAAATTCGACACTTAATAGATAATTCATCTCAACAAATTGAAATGGGCGCGGATTTGGTGCGTGGCGCTGAAATGGGCATTGAAGATGTCATACAAGCTGTGACCAAGGTCAACGACATAATAGGGGAAATTTCTGTAGCGTCATCAGAACAGAGTAGTGGAATCACGTTGGTTAATCAGGCTGTCGCACAGATGGATGCGGTTACCCAACAGAATGCTATTCTAGTGCAAGACGCGGCGCGAATTGCCAAGCGGCTCGAAGACCAAGTGAGTGAGGTTGAGCGCGCTATTGCAGTTTTTCGTTTAGAAAGCGTTGCCCGTAAACAGACCTAATTCTAAATAAAAAGAATAGGTGTGCTGTAAAACGCGGGCTTACCGTGCAAAATTTGCACGACAAGGGAGCCCGCAGTTAAGCACTTACGCTAACTGGGGCATTCAGCCAAGCCTGTATCGAACCGAGTGATGACTCGGTGGTCGATGTTAGGAGTCACTTTGAGTAGCCAGTTGCAGACTGATCTAGTCGGTGCGTCTAGTTTGCTCGGACGCGATTTAGTGTTGACGGATGCCGATTTTAATCGCATCTGTCAGCTCATTTATGAGCGTGCAGGTATTGTCTTGGCCGAAAATAAACGTGAAATGGTATACAGCCGTTTGGCAAAACGGCTTCGCCTGCATGGTATTAGCCATTTTGGTGAATACCTTGACCGTTTGGCACGACAACCCGCCGCGCGTGAATGGGAGGCTTTCACCAACGCGCTTACCACAAACCTGACAGCCTTCTTTCGAGAAGCGCATCATTTCCCCCTGTTGGCCCAGCATATTTCTGGCCGCACTGAGCCTGTGCGCGTCTGGTGTGCCGCAGCATCAACCGGCGAAGAGCCGTATTCAATTGCGATGACTTTGTTAGAAACACTTTCTCCTAGTGTCGCCAGTCAATCCCAGGTTGTGGCAACAGATATTGATACGGATGCTTTGAATAAAGCGCGAATGGGGGTTTATCCCTTAAAACAAGTGCTTGAAGTGGGTGAAGAACGTGTTCGACGTTTCTTTTTAAAAGGCAGTGGAGAGCGTGTTGGATTGGCCCGTGTACGGCCCGAATTAATGAAAATGGTGGATTTTAGGCAGTTAAACTTACATGCCCCCCGTTGGGATGTGGGTGGGCCTTTCGATGTTATTTTCTGCCGTAATATCATGATTTATTTCGATAAGCCAAGTCAGACGCGCATTTTGAAACGCTTTGTTTCGTGTATTAAACCTGACGGTTTATTAATAACGGGCCATTCCGAAAACTTCACTTATCTCACTGAAGATTTCAAGCTTCGTGGTCAGACGGTATATACGTTAGCTCCCGGTGCTAAACCTTGACGTGGGGCGCGTGAGCAACTGCATCTTGATGCCTATTCGGTTTCGTAGGTGTTCGGTTGCCGCAAAGGAGAAATGCCATGAGTATTCCAAAAATTAAGGTTCTTTGTGTTGATGATTCAGCCCTGATTCGTGATTTATTAACTGAAATCATTAACTCTCAAGGTGATATGGAGGTGGTGGCTGTTGCACCAGACCCTTTAGTCGCCCGTGATTTAATTAAACAACATAACCCAGACGTATTAACGCTTGATGTGGAAATGCCTCGTATGGATGGCTTGGATTTCCTTGATAGATTGATGCGTTTGCGGCCCATGCCAGTGTTAATGGTGTCTTCATTGACGCAAGCGGGTTCTGAAGTCACGTTGCGCGCATTAGAACTAGGCGCACTTGATTTTATTGCTAAACCTTCTGTCGGTATTCGTGGTGGCATGTTGGAGTATGGCGATTTAATTGCGGAAAAGATTCGTGCAGCGGCGCGCTCTCGTCCGCGCGCGCGTCAAATTTCGAGCAATGAAGGGCAAAAAGCGCAGCCGTTGCGTGTGCCGCTTATTTCGAGTGAGAAACTCGTTATTATTGGCTCCTCAACGGGTGGAACCGAAGCATTGCGCGTTTTATTAGAGCCGCTGCCTACCAATAGTCCGGCCATTTTAATTGCCCAGCACATGCCAGGCGGTTTTACACGGTCGTTTGCTGAACGGTTAGATCGGTTATGCAACATTCGTGTTAAAGAAGCGGAGCATGGCGAGCGTATTCTTCCCGGACATGCTTATATTGCGCCCGGTGTCGCGCACTTAAAATTAGGTCGCAGTGGTGCTAACTACGTCGCGGTATTAGATGATGGTCCGCCGGTTAATCGCCATCGTCCGTCTGTGGATGTTTTATTTAATTCTGCTGCCGAAAATGCAGGCCGCAACGCTATTGGCGTTATTCTAACTGGCATGGGTAAAGACGGCGCTAAAGGGTTACTGGCGATGCGTCAGGCGGGTGCTTACACCTTTGCACAGGATGAGGCCAGTTGTGTGGTGTTTGGGATGCCTCGTGAGGCGATAGCGGTTGGTGCCGCGTGTGATGTGGTGTCGTTAGATTACATGGCCGAGCGAATTTTGAAGCAAGTGGCAGCTTCGGGACGCGCACAGCGTGTCTAACGGCTAACAGACGTTATTTCCACGAGTTATTCGCCTTTCTGGGCTTGTCTAGGACTTGACAAAATTAAGTCCAGTCTAGAAGGTCAGCCCTGTTTTTTTGCGTGATTGTGCCGCTAATCGGTGTTGTAAAGCAGAGAGGAATAAAATGGCTGATAAAAGTATGAGCATCTTGGTGGTAGACGACTTTCCGACAATGCGTCGAATTGTGCGCGGTCTGCTTAAAGAGCTCGGTTTCACGAATGTTGATGAAGCTGAGGATGGTCAAGATGCGCTGAATAAGTTGCGTTCTGGTTCGTTTGAATTTGTGGTATCTGATTGGAATATGCCCAATCTGGATGGTCTTGATATGCTCAAGCAAATCCGTGCAGATGCTGCGTTAAAACATCTTCCTGTCCTCATGGTGACGGCGGAAGCAAAGAAAGAAAATATTATCGCTGCTGCTCAAGCAGGTGCTAATGGCTACGTTGTTAAGCCGTTTACAGCCGCTACACTTGAAGAAAAATTGAATAAAATCTTCGAGAAACTGGGCAAGTAAGACGCGAGTAGGGGAGGCAGGCGCATGAGCAACAACGCGCAAAATGATACCGATAGCTGGGGCTCTGCTCCTGACGATTTAATTCTGAGAATAGGTCAAGTAACGCGCATGCTCCGGGAAAGTATGCGCGAATTGGGCTTAGACAAAGAAATTGAAAAAGCCGCTCAAGCCATTCCTGATGCGCGAGATCGCCTGACATACGTTGCCGCGATGACGGAACAGGCCGCCGAGCGCGCGCTGAATGCAGTTGATCGCGCCCAACCTTTACAAGATGCGATTGCGAAGGGTGCTGAAGAGCTGGATCAGCGTTGGCAGGAGTGGTTTGAAAATCCTGTGGAGTTGGATAAAGCGCGTGCTTTGGTGCAGGAAACCCGCGAGTACCTACGCGAAGCGCCAAAGCGTGCTCAGGCAACACAGAGTGAATTGTTGGAAATTTTGATGGCACAAGATTTCCAAGACCTCACCGGCCAAGTCATCAAGAAAATGAACGAGGTGATTCGAGAAATAGAGCACCAGTTGGTTCAGGTTCTGATTGACAGTGTGCCGGAAGGTGCGGAACAGGCGATTTTGAAGCGTCTAGCCGAATCTGAATGGGAAGAAGAGAAAAAAGCCTCTAGCTTGTTGAATGGCCCGCAAATTAAGCCAACACCGGGTGATGCGGTGGCTAACCAAGATCAGGTAGATGATTTGTTAGCGCAGCTTGGCTTCTAAGTCAGACAGTGGCACGCATATAAGTCACATCGAGGGGGAAGGTGTAGTTTTGCCTTCCTCTTTCATTTTTTATCACTATCGCTACAGGTAACGAGTCATGGCTGATGACAGTAGCGATGACGATAAAACAGAATCGGCAACGCCCCGACGGCTAGAGAAAGCACGCGAAGAAGGCCAAGTACCACGCTCGCGTGAATTAGCGACATTCTTTATTTTATTGGGCGGTATTTTAGGGCTATGGGGCTTGGGTGGCTTATTGTATGAGCAACTCAGCTTGCTCATGGAGAAAGCATTTCTCTTTGACCGACAACAGATATTTGATACCGCAAGCACGCTGACTTATTTATGGTCGATGTGTGAAAAAGCATTGTTAGCGATATTGCCGCTCTTTTTGTTATCGGTTGTTTTAGCAATTGTAGGGCCTTCTGTTATTGGTGGTATTTTAATTTCGGCTAAGTCGTTACAGCCTCAATTATCACGCTTGAATCCTTTGAAGGGATTGCAGCGTATGGTTTCAGCGCAAGCCTTGGCAGAGTTAGGTAAAGCGATTGCTAAAAGTGTATTAGTCGGAACAGTTGCTTTTTTATTTATTAAAGCACATATGAGTGAGTTATTAGGGTTGCCCCGAATGCCATTACAACAGGCATTAGCGCATACGCTGCATTTGGTGGTGTTGGCCTGTGTTCAAATTGCATTGGCATTAATTATAGTGGTTGCGATAGATGTTCCTTATCAGCTTTGGAGTTATGCCAAAAAATTACGCATGAGTAAGGAAGAGCTTAAACGCGAACATAAAGAGTCGGAAGGAGACCCGCATTTAAAAGGACGTATCCGAGCGCAACAGCAAGCCATGGCGCGCTCTCGAATGATGAGCAAAGTGCCAACAGCGGATGTCATTGTGACCAACCCAACACATTTTGCCGTTGCCTTGTCGTATCAGGAAAATAAGATGAAAGCGCCTTTCGTGGTGGCGAAAGGCGTTGAAGCCATGGCTGCGCGTATTCGTGATACAGGTGCAGAGCATGAAGTACCCTTATTAGAGGCGGCGTCTTTAGCGCGTGCGCTTTACTATCATGTAGACCTTGAGCAGGAAATTCCTGCTGAACTGTATACCGCCGTCGCAGAAGTTTTGGCGTGGGCTTATCGACTAAAACGTGTGCGTGAAGAAGGCGGCGAACAGCCTGATACGCCACATGATTTGCCAGTACCGGCGGGCATGGATTTGCCACGGGGCAAGCATCTTGAGGAATAACCGAGTTGAATTTGAATGACCTGCTAGGGCTACGGAGCCAATTAGCTGGCACCAATATGAAGGTGTTAGTCGGGCCGCTGCTGTTGCTGCTAATTCTGTCGATGATGGTGCTGCCGCTGCCGCCCCTCATGCTTGACCTGTTTTTCACCTTTAATATCGCCTTATCTATCATGGTGTTATTGGTGAGTATGTTCACGCAGCGTCCGTTAGAGTTTGCGGCTTTTCCTTCGGTATTGCTGTTTACGACGTTGCTGCGATTGTCCCTGAACGTCGCGTCAACGCGGGTCGTATTGATGCACGGCCATGAAGGTGCCGATGCTGCCGGTAAGGTCATTGAGGCGTTCGGCCATTTCTTGGTAGGCGGTAATTTTGCGGTTGGCTTGGCGCTGTTTATGATTTTGGTTGTTATCAACTTCATGGTAATTACCAAGGGTGCGGGGCGGATTGCAGAGGTAGGCGCACGCTTCACCTTGGATGCGATGCCCGGCAAACAAATGGCGATTGATGCCGACTTAAACGCCGGTCTGATTGGTGAGGAAGAAGCTCGCAAGCGCCGTAAAGAAGTGTCGCAAGAGTCGGATTTCTACGGCTCGATGGACGGTGCCAGCAAATTCGTGCGTGGTGATGCTGTCGCCGGTTTAATCATTATGGGCGTCAACATTTTAGGCGGCCTGTTGATTGGGATGCTTCAGCACAATATGGCGTTCGCTCAGGCCGCACAAAACTACGTCATGTTGACGATTGGTGATGGTCTGGTGGCGCAAATTCCTGCGTTAGTTATTTCGATTGCGGCGGGTGTCATTGT
>JACCEE010542794.1_pt1 | contig 25117 bp, 16 predicted proteins | sample 7449931 | NCBI WGS metagenome assembly JACCEE01 (sample SAMN15323457, study PRJNA562643) | freshwater metagenome | isolation source: river surface water | place: USA:Blue River Watershed | collected 2017-08-19 | reverse complement strand
AGTTCGGCGGTATGCACGGGTCCGGCGGCGGGGCCACCGGTGTTGTTCACCAAAATATGAACGGGTTTTCCGATAAAATTTTTTCCACGGCGATGGAAACCGTTTCAAGCTGACTCATGTCGGCCACGGCGATGCGGTGATGTTGAAAGTGGGGTTTGGGCAGCTGTTCGAGGGCTTTTTGCAGCTTTTCCTCGTTTCGAGCCATGAGGATGATGGTCGCACCCAATTGGGCCAGCTCGATGGCTGATGCTAAACCTAAACCTGCGCTGGCTCCATTGACCAATGCAACTTTTCCTTCCAATGAAAGTTCCATGATTCTCTCCTTATTTTTGCAACAAAGGTACAACATGAACCCCACCCAAAATTCAATTGCTCCCCAACGAATTTCGCTTTCAGCTCGCTCGCTCGTTGCCGAATCCTATCAACTGTTTAAAACCGATATTGGTCAATTTTTAGCATTTTCCCTACTTTTTGGGATGATCTATTTGATTTCTGCTTTGCTTGGCTCCGGTTCCCTTTCTTGGTTTTTTTCCTTAGCCATTGTGCCTTTGAGCGCTGGTTACTTTTTGGTTTATCACGCCATTCGCACAAATCAAGCCTACACGTTTTCAAATTTCTTCGGAGGGTATTCCAAATCTTTGCGGTTGATTGGAGTGTTTTTCTTTCAGCTTATCATCGTTATTCTTCCCTTGCAATTGGTGTTGAAGCTGATGTATGGGGACTATTTTGAACAAATTTCAAAAGATCCATCCGCCTTAGAGAATTTAATCAATCAGGGGGCATTGGATCCAGGCAAACTTGCGATGGGTTATTTGGTTATCCTGGTTCACGGAGTCGTTTTTGGTGTTGCCTTTTTTTTAGCAAACTACTTCGCAACCTTGGGTGAAGGAAGTGCTTGGAAGGCCATGGAAACCAGCAGAAAATGGGCCTTTAAGAACTTTTCGCTTTTCTTTAGGGTGCTTGTTTTGTTGATTTTTTTGAATATTGCCGGATTTTTAGCGCTGGGGGTAGGACTTCTGTTCACCATTCCCATCACGTTCGGGGCGGTTTATGTTTTGGGCAGTAAAATCACAAAATTGTCAGAAGGTTCTTTCGCGGCATCGTCGGAGGTTGAATAATTCTACCTTTGGGCCATGAAATTGACCTGGCTCGTGGTGCTGTTGGGAATGGGAATTTCCGCCGCCGCTCAAAAGAATGATTCGCTTCGCTATCCTTCCGAGAAGCATTTGAAAAACATTCAGCAGCTCACCTTCGGTGGGGATAATGCCGAGGCCTATTGGTCGTTTTCTGGAAAGAGTTTAACGTTTCAGTCCAATTATTCCGGATTTGGAGCCAAATGCGATCAAATCTTTTGGATGCCGGCGAAGCCGGGAAAAAAGTTCAAGGTCAATCCAGTGAGTCATGGAAAAGGGCGTACAACCTGTTCGTACTTCCTGCCCGGCGATCGTTCCATTTTGTTTGCCTCCACCCAAGCGGCCGGGGAAACGTGTCCGCCCGACGTTCCTCGGGAGAAAAACGGTCCTTATTTGTGGCCCATTTACAACGAGTTTGATATTTACACCTCCGATCTGAAAGGCGAGAACCAAAAGGTTTTCATTGCTTCCAACGGGTACGATGCCGAGGCGACCGTGAGTCCAACAGGCGATAAAATTGTTTTCACTTCTACCCGAAACGGGGATTTGGATTTGTACACGTGCAACATCGACGGTTCGGATGTAAAGCAAATTACGTTTGAGTTGGGTTACGACGGTGGCGCGTTTTTCTCACCAGATGGGAAGCAAATCGTTTTTCGAGCTTCGCGCCCAAAATCGGCCGAAGACGTTGAGAAGTACAAAGGATATTTGAGTCGTGGGTTGGTTGCTCCAACGCAAATGGAAATATTTGTTTGCAACGCTGACGGGAGCAACTTGCGGCAGGTAACGCAATTGGGGAAAGCGAATTGGGCGCCTTATTTCACTCCCGACGGAAAATCGATTCTCTTCAGCTCCAACCACGCATCCAAACGCGGATTCAATTTCAATATTTACAAAATCAACGTGGACGGTTCAGGTCTTGAGCAAATCACCTTCGATGGGGTGTTCGATTCTTTTCCGATGTTTTCACCCGACGGGAAGAAAATTGTTTTCAGCTCCAATCGCAACAACAAAGGCACCAAGGATACCAACGTTTTCGTTGCCGATTGGGTAGATTAAATCATCTCCTTCAAGGCCATCCACTCGTCGCGGTAGCGGGCGGCTTCCATGAAATCCATGTTTTTGGCGGCCTTCTCCATTTTTTTGCGTGCCTCGTCGGCCGCCTTCATGCGCTGTTCGGCCGACATCGCCTTGATGATCGGATCGGCGGCCAAGGAAATTTTGTCGGGCTCCATGTAGTACTTCTCCACTTTCTCCACCTCTTGAGAACCTTTGATATCCAAAACTCCCGCCTGCTTCAAAATTTCCTCTCTCGTTTTCAACACCGTTTTTGGCGTAATTCCATGTTCGCTGTTGTAGGCAATCTGTTTTTCTCTTCGGCGCAACGTTTCGTCCATCGTTTGTTGCATGGATCGGGTAATTTTATCGGCGTAGAAAATCACCAATCCGTTCGCATTTCTAGCCGCACGTCCCGCCGTTTGCGTCAGCGAACGACTGCTGCGTAAAAATCCCTCTTTATCGGCATCCAACACCGCCACGAGCGAAACTTCAGGCAAATCCAATCCTTCCCTCAATAAATTCACCCCAATCAAAACATCAAAAACGCCTAAACGCAAATCGCGAAGGATTTCTACGCGCTCCAACGTTTCTACGTCGCTGTGGATGTACCGGCATTTGATGTGAATATCGGTCATGTAGCGAGCCAGTTCTTCGGCCATGCGTTTGGTGAGTGTGGTCACCAAAACCCGTTCGCCAGCCTCGATTCGCTTCTGGGTTTCAATCAATAAATCATCCACTTGAGAAGCTACCGGACGAACTTCAATCGGTGGGTCGAGCAATCCGGTTGGACGAATGACCTGTTCGGCCACAACGCCTTCGGCTTTTTCCAATTCATAATCGGCTGGGGTGGCCGAAACATATACCACCTGATTGGTGAGAGTTTCAAATTCTTCGAATTTCAACGGGCGATTATCCAAGGCCGATGGTAAACGGAATCCGTATTCTACCAGGTTGGTTTTTCGGGAACGGTCGCCTCCGTACATGGCTCGAATTTGAGGCATGGTCACGTGGCTTTCGTCTACCAAAAGCAAGAAATCTTCCGGAAAATAATCGAGCAGGCAGAAAGGGCGATCGCCGGGAACACGACCATCGATATAGCGCGAATAATTCTCGATTCCCGAGCAGTAACCGAGTTCACGCATCATTTCTAAATCAAAATTCACCCGTTCCTCCAAGCGTTTCGCTTCGAGAAATTTTCCCACTTCCTGAAAATACTGCACTTGCTTCACCATATCATCTTGAATATGAAGCATCGCTTTTTGAAGGGAATCGCGGGTGGTAACGTAAATGTTGGCCGGAAACACCGCTGCTTGGGGAACCCGTTCCCGAATGCGTCCGGTTTCCGGATCCATCACGCCAATTTCTTCAATTTCATCTCCAAAAAAAGTGAAACGTAGTGCATAATCGTCGTAAGCCAGAAAAACATCAACCTGATCTCCTTTGACCCGAAAAGTGCCGCGCAAAAAGTCGGCCGTGGTTCGGGTGTACATATTGTCCACCAGCGTATAAAGAAATTGCTGCCTAGAAATGCGATCGCCGACCTTGATGCGCATGATTTTCTCGGTGAAATCTTTGGGATTTCCCATACCATAAATGCAGCTTACCGAAGAAACCACGATCACGTCCCGGCGGCCACTCATGAGGGAGGACGTGGTTCTCAATCGCAGTTTTTCAATTTCTTGGTTGATGGCGAGGTCCTTCTCAATGTAGGTATTGGTCGTGGGCAAATAGGCCTCGGGTTGGTAATAATCGTAGTAAGAAACGAAGTATTCGACGGCGTTTTCGGGGAAAAACTGGGTGAATTCGCCGTACAATTGAGCGACCAGGGTTTTGTTGTGGGTGAGGATGAGGGTGGGCCGTTGGGTTTGCTGGATGATGTTGGCCATGGTGAAGGTTTTCCCCGATCCGGTAACGCCCAAAAGTACCTGATGGGGGTCGCCCTGATTCACGCCTTCCACCAACTGCCGGATGGCGGAGGGTTGATCTCCCGTAGGCGAAAAGGGGGTTGCTAATTTAAATTCCATTCCAAATTCTCCAGCTTTCTTCGGCTTGTTGCACCAGCATGGACCATCCATTTTGTGTGTTCGCGCCACGAAGTCGGCATTGTTGCAAAAATACCGTTTCTACCGGATTATAGATCAAATCCATCACCGTTGTTCCCGATTTAATTTCGGAGAATCGCAGCGGCAGGCATTCTTGTTCGTGGGGAAATGTTCCAACGGGGGTGGTTTGGATGAGGATGGAAAACTCGTGGAGGGGCAGGGGAGGGTTGGCGATTTCTGTTCGGGTCCAGGTGGAGATGGAAATGTCCATGGAATTAAGGACGTATTTCACCGCCAGGGCAGCGCCTCCGTTTCCGAGGATGAGGGCATTTTTCTGATGGGGTTGCCAGTGCTTCCGAAAGGCGATTTCAAATCCGAAGGCATCGGTATTGAATCCTTTGAGGGATCCGTTTGGCATTTTTTTGATGGTATTGACGGCCCCAATTTTTTGGGCCACGGGATCGAGTTCGTCCAAGAACGGGATCACGGCCGATTTGTGTGGAATGGTTACGTTGATGCCTGCTAGGTTGGGATGTTCTTGAAACAAAAGCTGCGGGTTGGGGTGGGTGGTTTCGAAGAGGCGGTAATCGGCAAGGATGTTTTCTTTCAGGAATTTATCCTTAAAGTAAGCCGGGGAAAAAGAATGGGTTAGAGGGGTGCCGAGGAGTCCGTAAATCCGCATGCGGTAAAGGTACGGGAAAAAGTTGGGAAGCCTGATTCTCCCGACATTTCTCCACAGCCCCCCCCCTTCTAGTGAAACCTTCCATGATGAAAAACTCGAAAATATGTAAATTAAAGTAGTTGAAACACTTTTCGAAGAAATCCACTTTTCCTAAAAAACTATACTAACTGATGTTATTCTCCCTTTGGTCGAAAGCGGTAAGGCTGATGGAATTTTAGTCCTTTCGCTTCAATTGCTCCATGCCCATCATTTGTTCTAAGGTGCGGTTCATGCCTTCGGGCGAGCCATCCAAGAAAATGACATTTCCTTTTCCGTACTCGGCGAAGTTTTTGATCGCTTCCGTCCACATGCTGAACATGATCATGTTGGTATCCAAATTCGCCTGCATCAATTCCTTGGCTGCCATGTTCATCCCTTTCGCTACTTCCTCCCGAAACAACGCAACCCCTTGTCCGCGCAACTGGGCCGCCTCACGCTCGGCCTCCGCAGCAATCTTGATCGCATTTCCCTCTGCTTCCGCCGCCTTCGTTTTCGTAATCAGCAAAGCCTGACCCTCGTTCTCCGCGGCGGCCTTCAAATTGTTAGAGGCTACTACCTGACTCATCGACTTTAAAATCACCTCATCAAAGGTGATGTCGTTGATCTGCAAATCCAACAAATGATAACCCCATTCGTCCAAAACCGCGTCGATTTGCTCTTTCACGTGCTCCACAATTTCCCGTCTCAACGACAATACTTCGGCTTGTTTTTTCGTTGCAACAAATGAACGAATATTCCCTTCTACCGTACGAATCAATGCCTGCATCAATGAACGCTCATCGATAAATTTAAACGCAACTTTCTTCACCGTTTCTTCCTGTTCATCCACCACGGCAAACAGCAACATCGACTTGAAATACACATTGGCCTGGTCCTGAGTTACCGCCTGAAACTCCAATTCCACCGAACGATTTTGAGTGGAAACACGACGGAAAATTTGTTCGATCACTGGAATGACCAAGTTTAAACCCGGACGTAAAATTCGACGGTATTTTCCAAAGGAAGTCACCACCGCAATGGTTCCTTGTTGAACGGTTTTTAAGCCGGTAGCGAGAATTAACACGCCTAAAACGAGCAATAATAAAGGTAAGAAATTCATGATTGTATTTTTTTTTGAAAGATAGGAATATTTAGGAAAAAAAGACGTATTAACCTAAATTTTTCATTCGCTCGATAAAAAACTCCCAACCGCTTCCGGCCTCCTTGTTCCAGTCGGCCGAACTGCTTTCGTTGGCGCCATCGCTGATGTATTTTACGCAACTGAACGCAACACCGTACGCGGCACACGTCTTCGCCAAGGCGAAAGCCTCCATGTCGACCACATCCCAAATTGCGCCTTCCGAATGTTCCATAAATCGATCTCCGGTGGCGCAACATTTCCCATCTCCCCACACTTCCTGCAATCGATTCGGTACGTCCAACACCCAAGGCCCCTCCTCGAACGGAGTGGCGAATCGATCAAATCCGAGCGGTGTAGCATCCATATCGTGTTGAAGAAACCGGGTAACATTTACCCAAGATCCTTGGGGAACCGTTACTCCGCCCGCGCTTCCGAAATTGATCACCCATTCGGGTTGAAATTGTTGAATGGCGCGCGAAAGGTGAAGGGCTGCGTTGACCTTTCCGCATCCGGTGTACACAACGGGGAAGGGTGCATTGGCTCCACCTTCCTCGGGTAAGGCCATCACGACCAGGATTTTATTCCGCATATTGGATCAAACTCTTCACTTCCACTTCTTCGTGCAAGAACAACAAATCGATCAAAACCAATCGATCTACCACGGTGTAACCGGCTTGGGCGCACAACTCGGTGGCAGCGCGCATGGTTCCGCCCGTAGCGAACACATCATCCACAATCACCACGGTTCCGTTTCCGGGTTGCATCTCCAGTATATCTTCCCCGTATTCCAAACTGTAAGAAGTAGCTACCGTTGGCGGGGGAAGTTTTCCTTTTTTTCTACATAACAACAAACCAGCTCCTGTTTTTTGAGCCAGTGCAGAGGCGAATAAAAATCCTCTTGACTCGATGCCCACGTAAAAATCGGGGCGAACGGTTAACTTTTCCAAGGCATCAATCACCCGTGGAAAATGCGGAGAAGCCAGCATAGGCGTAATATCTTTAAATCCTACGCCGGGTTTTGGCCAATCGGCCACGTCGCGAATTAAACTTTTCATGGATTCCATCTGACAAAGATAGAATTCCATGCGACAAATGTTCTGCCTTTGGCGACTTGGCTTTATCTTTGTTGTTTACCAGCGACTAATACAACGTTATGCTTTCTTTTGTAAATTCTACCATTAAGAAAATCTTCGGTACCAAGAGCGATCGCGATATCAAAGAAGTGTTGCCCTATGTGGAAGCCATCAAGGCCGAATATGCCAAATTGTCTTCTATTTCCGACGATGACCTTCGCCATCAAACCCGTCATTTCAAACTGGAAATTTCAGCGGCTTTGGCCGAAATCGATGGTAAGATTTCAAAACTGAAGGAAGAAATTCTTCATCTTTCTTTAGAACAGCAAGATGAAAAAATTGCCTTGTTCGACCAAATTGACGCATTGGCGAAGGAACGCGACCAAGCCTTGGAGAAAAAACTCCTTGAAATTCTTCCCAAAGCATTCGCCGTGGTAAAGGAAACCGCCCGTCGCTACACCGAAAACGGAAAATTGGTGGTTTCAGCCACCGAATACGATACCGAATATGCTCAAACGCATTCGAATGTAACTATTGAAAACGGAAAAGCATCGTGGAGCAATACTTGGTTAGCCGCTGGAAATGAAGTCGTTTGGAACATGGTTCACTACGATGTTCAGCTCATCGGTGGGGTGGTTCTTCACCTAGGAAAAATTGCAGAAATGGCCACCGGGGAAGGAAAAACCTTGGTTTCTACGCTTCCAGCTTACCTCAACGCCCTCAGCGGACAAGGGGTACACCTCGTTACCGTGAACGATTACCTGGCCCGTCGTGACTCAGAATGGAACGCACCGCTGTTTCAATTTCACGGTTTAACGGTGGATTGCATCGATAAACACCAACCCAATACGGCCCGCCGTAGTCAAGCCTACATGGCCGATATCGTTTACGGAACCAACAACGAATTTGGTTTCGATTATCTCCGCGATAACATGGCCACGCATCCCGATGAGTTGGTACAGCGAAAACACCATTTTGCTATGGTGGATGAGGTGGATAGCGTTTTGATCGATGAAGCAAGAACGCCTTTGATTATTTCAGGTCCGGTTCCCAAAGGAGGAGACGGGGAATCTTTCATTCAATTGAAACCTTTCGTGGAGAAATTGATGAGCGAGCAACGCAATAAAGTTACGGCTTTATTGGCTGAAGCCAAAAAAGGCCACGACGCCGGAGACAAAGATTTCGGTTTGCCCTTGTTGCGTGCCTACCGCGCTCTTCCTAAAAATAAACCTTTGATCAAATTCCTTTCTGAGCCCGGCATTAAAACGGTTCTGCAAAAAGTGGAAGCCACTCACATGCAGGATCAGGGGAAAGAAATGAAAAAGGTAGATGCGGAATTGTACTTCGTGATCGATGAAAAACACAACTCCGTAGAACTCACCGAAAAAGGAATTCAATTGATGGCTTCCTACACCGGTGACGGATCGCTTTTCGTTCTTCCCAACATCGGTTTGGAAATTGCCCGCATCGAAAAAATGGAAGGCACCGCTGAAGAAAAAGCCAATGCCAAGGATGAATTACTAACCGATTACGGAGTTAAGGCCGATCGCGTTCACGTTCTTCATCAATTATTAAAAGCTTACACCTTGTTCGAAAAAGATGTGGAATACATCGTGGAAGACAACAAGGTAAAAATCGTCGATGAGCAAACCGGACGTGTTCTGGATGGTCGCCGATATTCCGATGGTTTGCACCAAGCCATCGAAGCCAAAGAAAGCGTGAAGGTTGAAGCTGCAACCCAAACGTTCGCCACCGTTACCCTTCAAAACTATTTCCGCATGTACCACAAGTTGGCCGGTATGACCGGAACAGCGGAAACAGAAGCCGGAGAATTTTGGCAGATTTACAAACTCGACGTGGTAAACATTCCTACCAATCGCGCCATTTCTCGAAACGACATGGACGATTTGGTGTACAAAACGGCTCGTGAGAAATACAACGCCGTGGTCGACGAAGTGGTAAAACTGGTGGAAGCCGGTCGCCCCGTTTTGGTGGGTACTACCTCGGTAGAAATTTCCGAATTATTGAGCCGCATTCTTTCGATGCGAAAAATTAAACACAACGTTCTGAATGCAAAGAAACACCAACAAGAAGCCGAAATTGTAGCTGAAGCCGGACAAGCTGGAGCGGTGACCATCGCCACCAACATGGCCGGTCGTGGTACCGACATCAAGTTGGGACCCGGTGTGAAAGAAGCCGGTGGTTTGGCCATCATCGGTACCGAACGTCATGAATCACGTCGCGTGGATCGTCAGTTGAGAGGTCGTGCTGGTCGACAAGGAGATCCTGGTTCTTCTCAATTCTTTGTTTCTTTGGAAGATAACTTGATGCGATTGTTTGGTTCCGAGCGGATTGCTGCCACCATGGACCGTTTCGGTTACAAAGAAGGTGAAGTGATTCAGCACCGTTTGATTTCCAATTCCATTGAACGCGCTCAGAAAAAAGTAGAAGAGAATAACTTCGGAACGCGTAAGCGCTTGTTGGAGTACGACGATGTGATGAACGCCCAAAGGGAAGTGATTTACAAGCGCCGTAGAAACGCTTTGTACGGAGAGCGTTTGCAAATTGATATTGCCGATTTATTTGCTGATCAAACCTTTGAGTTGGCTGGCCAATTTGCCGGAGGAACGAATCATGAAACCTTTACGTTGGAAGTGATTCGTCAGTTCGGAATTGAAACCTCCATTTCAACAGACGAATTGCGCATGGGTAAACAGGCCGATTTGGGTGATCGATTGTTCTTGGAGGTCTATCGCCATTACCAAGATAAATCCCAGCGTTTGTGCCACGCCGTTCATCCGTTCATGGAACAAATTCACTCAGAGCGCGGAGAGCAAATTGAGAATGTAATTGTTCCCATGCAAACCGGAAATCGCGGAATTCAAATTCCGGTAAATTTGGCCGAGGCCGTAGAAACCGGTTCAAAAAACCTCATCCGCGACTTTGAAAAAGCGGTAGTTTTAGGTATGATTGATGAAAAATGGATGAAGCACCTGCGCGACATGGACGATTTGAAATCGTCGGTGCAAAACGTGGTGTACGAACAGAAAGATCCTTTGTTGATTTATAAATTGGAGGCGTACAACTTGTTCAGCGACATGGTTGGTCAATTGCGTCAGGATGTGATTCAACTGCTTTCGAAGGCGCACATTCCCGATAACGAACATGCGCCGGAAGAAGCTCCGCAGCAAGCTCCTGCTCGCCGTTCAGCACCTCCACAACAATACACGTCTTCCTCTACGGCGAGCATCGCCCCGCCCCAACAACCGGCAACACCACGTGCTCAGCCCATCGTTGCGGGACCACGGGTAGGAAGAAACGACGCTTGTCCTTGCGGAAGCGGTAAAAAATTCAAACATTGCCACGGAAAATTATTGGAAGATTGATGAAAAACCTGATTCTATTGTTCTCGTTGTGTTTCAGCATCAGCACTTTGGGCCAACCCATGGGAAGGGTTGAAGTGGTGGCCGATCCGCGATTGGAGAAAATGGAACAGAGCTTCATCAAAAACAATAAAAGAGACCAAGAGAATGATGGCTTTCGCATTCAAGTAGCGCAAGCCACCGAACGGGCAGGCATCTTAAAAATGCAGGCCGATCTTACCAAAAAATATCCGGAAATGAAATGGTACGTTGAGTTTCAACAGCCGTACTTTCGTTTGAGAGCCGGAGATTTTCGCAATCGTTTTGAGGCCTTGGGCTCGGTGGCGTTGCTAAAAAAAGAATTTCCTCAAGCCTATTTGGTTGCCGATCGGGTTGATTTACTGCTCGATCCTGAGAAAGTGGATGAACTCCGTAATCCCGAAAACGATGACGATGATTGAACGTATTCGACAGCATTCCAACGAATTACTCGAAACCATTCGTGGATTTCGCAGGCATTTGCACATGCATCCCGAGCTTTCCTATGAAGAGTTTGAAACGTCGAAATTTATTCAAAATCAGCTTCAAACGTGGGGAATTCCTTTCGAAACGGGTTTTGCCAATACTGGAATCGTTGCTTTGATCAAAGGCGATTTACCCGGAGATCGGGTGGTGGCTTTGCGGGGCGATATGGACGCGCTTCCCATTTTAGAAGCCAATGATGTTCCTTATAAATCAACCAAACCTGGAGTGATGCATGCCTGCGGGCACGACGTTCACACCTCTTGTTTGTTGGGGGCTGCCCGCATCTTGCAGTTGGAAAAAGGAAGTTTTGGGGGAACGATCAAGTTGGTTTTTCAACCGGCTGAAGAACGCTTGCCCGGTGGTGCTTCGTTGATGATCAAAGATGGAGTTTTGGAAAATCCGAAACCCCAATTCATGATTGGACAGCACGTAATGCCGTTGATTCCTGCTGGGAAAATTGGGGTTCGTTCGGGCAAATACATGGCCAGCGCCGATGAAATTGATGTGGTGGTCAAAGGGAAAGGCGGACACGGCGCCATGCCGAATTTGAATGTGGATCCGGTTTTGATTTCTGCTCATTTGATCGTGGCTGCCCAGCAATTGGTGAGTCGATTCGCCAATCCGAGCATTCCGAGTGTGTTGAGTTTCGGGAAAGTAGAGGCTAACGGGGTGTACAACGTGATCCCAAATGAGGTTCGGATGCAAGGTACGTTCCGCACCATGGATGAAGCTTGGAGAGCCGAAGCCCATGCTAAACTAATTCGTTTATTTGAAACGATGGCCGAGAGCATGGGAGGAAGTTGCGAAATCACCATCAATCGCGGTTACCCCTTTTTGGTGAACGATGAAGCGTTAACCGCTCGAGTTCGACAGAATGCGGTGGATTATTTGGGAGAGGAAAATGTGGTGGATTTGGACATTTGGATGGCAGCGGAAGACTTCGCGTATTTCAGTCAGGCGATGCCGAGCTGCTTTTACCGTTTGGGTACAAGGAACCAAGAGCGAGGAATTACCTCGTCGGTGCATACGCCCACATTCGATGTAGATGAATCGTCGTTACCGGTGGGTATGGGCTTGATGGCGTATCATGCCATTACGGAGTTGATTCGATAAATTTCGTTTTCTTTTTAGAACTTCCTTTGGATCTATGCTCATGGATGGAGGAATGGACAAATGATCATATACCTTCTATTTCCGACTTAATTTTCAAGGGGGTTGATTGTAGGATGTTCAGAGGGCGTACTTCGATTGACTCGATCAATTTCTTTCGACGAAGTTCAGGGACAGTTGTAGGATATTCAACAATTTTGTTTGCTTTAGGAAACGGGGGCTTCCACCCCCTACCCAAGTCAAATTTACGACATTTCTTAATCGTAGCCGTATCGTAATCGTTTATAAACGGATAGAAACGATTATAAACGTTTCATTAACGACTAACCACAAAAAAAGCTGTAAATTGCTATCGGTGGGGGCGGGGGATTTATCCCCCGAAACATACAATATTTTTTTCTAATGAGTCGTCCTAAAAAGTTTAAATTATTACTGTTGAATTTAGTTTAAATCCTGAAAAAATAATTTCTGATTAAAAAATCAACCTGGGCGGTCCCCGAGATTACAGAAGGTCGGTTTATACCTAAAAACTCAATGGCAACAAGTCTTCCTCGAGTGGTTTTCTTCCAATTCCTCAGCCCCAATAATTTTACTTCAACAAGGATGCCATTTTCTTGGCGATGTATTCCGCAGCGAATTTGGGTGCTAACCGGTACAAAAAATCCATCAATTTTGAATCTGTTCCAATGCAGGCTCGGTATTTATTCTTTTCTATGGCTACCATGATCTTTTGAGCCGCCATATCTGCTGATAGCATGTTGAATTTTTTCGCCTCGTTGCTGCTTTGAACAGGCATGGGTATGCCAGAATTTTGAGTGATATTGGTTTCTACCGCCCCAGGGAAAATAACGGTAACGTGAACAGAAGTGTCGCGCAATTCTGAATGAAGTCCTTCCGTAAATAATTTTACGGCAGCCTTGGAAGCACCATACAAGGTTTGCCCTGGAACAGGAAGAAAACCACCCATGCTGGAAATATTCACAATATGCGCTTCGGAGCGTTTTAACAATTCAGGCAAAAAGGTTTTGGTGACATACAGCATCCCATAAAAATTGACATCCATAACTTTTTTGATGGATTCCATAGTTAATTCGTTCACCTTCACGAACGGCTGAATAATTCCTGCATTGTTGATGATTCCATCAATAGAACCATGATAATTAATCAAAATTTGAGGTAATTCGGCAATAGCTTGATGATCAGTAATGTTTACAGTGTGAACACTAAGGTTTTTAGAAAACTTACCTGCCAAATGTTGGGTTTCTTTTAGTGCCGTTTCATGCATATCAATGGCAGCCACATTGGCTCCACGTTTCAAAAGATTGAGAACCAGAGCACGGCCGATACCGCTACCTCCACCCGTAACCAAAATTGTTTTTCCTAGAATTTGCATGATGATTTATTTAAAAGATTTAGAATGAGTATGTCAATTCTGCACCCACTTGAAAAGTAGATGGAAGGTATATGGTTCCTTATCCTCGGAAGATTAGGAATTAAAAGTCCTATCTACAGTTATTTCTCCTTAGGATGAAACCATTTCTTCCCATGACTCCTAGTGAACCATGTTTTAAAATGGCTCCAGTATGAAACTTGCCTGCATTGATAAAAAAAAGGAGGGAATGATTTTGATAAACCATCCCCTTCTTTTTACATCTATCATTTTATTTAATGTACCTGAAATCGCAACCAAATGGCAATTGTACCAAAAACTTGTGCATCAAGTCGATGATTTTTTCTACGTCGCTTTTCATCACGGTTTCAACCGTGGTGTGCATGTATTTCAAGGGTAAAGAAATTAAAGCCGATGGCACACCCTCTCCGCTGTAGGCAAACGAATCAGTATCGGTGCCGGTGCTACGAGAAACGGCTTGGCGTTGGAATTCAATTTTGTTCTCGGCGGCCACCAACTCCAACATGCGAAGCAAATTGTTTTGAACTGCCGGGCCATACGTAAGCACCGGCCCTTTGCCACAACTGATATCACCTTGGGTCTTTTTATCGTACATCGGACTTTGAGTATCGTGGGTAACGTCGGTAATGATCGCAACATCAGGTTTTAATCGGCGGGAAATCATTTCAGCCCCACGCAATCCTATTTCTTCCTGAACAGCATTTACCACATAGAGGGTGTACGGTAGTTTGTGTTTACTTTCGGCAATTTTTCGGGCCACTTGAGCAATCATGTATCCACCAATTCGATTGTCGAGGGCTCGGCCTACATAGTATTTGTTGTTCAACTCGAAAAGCTGATCGTCGAATGTTACTACGCAACCTACGTGAATGCCCATTTTCGCAACCTCTTCGTCGGAAGACGCTCCACAATCCAAAAAGATTTGATCAATTTTAGGTGCTTTTTCATTTTCGATGGTGCGCACATGAATGGCAGGCCAGCCGAAAATAGCTGGAACGGTTCCTTTGGATGTATGAATAACGGCGGTTTTGGATGGAGCAATGAGGGCATCAGATCCGCCGTTGCGTCGGAGATAAATGTACCCTTCTTTGGTGATGTAGTTTACAAACCAACTGATTTCGTCGGCGTGGGCTTCGATGGCCACCGAATAAGCCTTGCCCGGATTGATGACACCTACTGCATTACCATAGGCATCCACCATGTAATCGTCGATGTAGGGTTTGAGGTAGTCCAACCAAATTTGTTGACCGGGCCACTCAAATCCGGTGGGCGAGTAGTTATTGAGGTAAGCGGTTAAAAATTCACTCGCGTCTTGTTTCTTTTTGGCCATTATTTCAATAATTTAGCAATTTTCGATTCAAATTCTTCTTTGTAACGTTCGTAAAACTTTCCCGTTGCAGGTCCCGAAAATCCGACATGAACATCGGCTACTTTTCCATCTTTTCCAATTAAAATGGTGGTAGGATAGCCCAACATTTCTTTGATTTGGGGGAAGGTTTTTTGCAAAGATTCTGGCTTGGGTTTTCCAGCCAACAAAATGGGATATTTTACATCAAAGCGCTCAACCAATCGGCGGATGTTATCTCGGCCTTTTTCCTCCATATCGGTTCGTTCAAAACTTAGGCCGATAATTTCTACGCCGTGTTTTTTCCAAATTTCCGACCGTTGAGCGAGGTATTGAGTTTCATCGATGCAATTGTGGCACCAAGTTCCCAAAATTTGAAGGATTACCACTTTGTTGCGGTATTTTTCGGATGGATAAATAAGGTTTTGCTGAAGATGATTGGGGAGATTAAATTGAATAGGCTGACGAAAATCAATGTCAGTTTTTAATTCTTCCATCGCAGCTTGATCAGATTTGATGGCCTCAAAGGTCCTAAACTTACCACTAGCCGAAATTAGTTTCCCGGAGATTTTACTTCCAAAAATTTTCCCTTTGATCAAATAGGCTGATGCACCGTCGAAACCCGACATGAATACCGAATCTCGTTCAACAATCCCCGTAAGATACCGGTAATCGCCAGTGGGAGTGAGGAATGATCCACGAATTTCAAGGGCAGCCTGCTCAAATGTTCCAATACCTTGTTCGGTTGATGCAGAATCAAAAAAGGTGGTGGCATAGATGCCCGAAATATCGGTAGGAATTTGAGTATTTCTGGAAGCAAATAAGTATTTCCCCCCGTAAACGGCCTTGAATGGGATGGACGTTTCTTGGTCGTAAGCAGTTTTAATCCAAACTCCTTCCAACGTATCTTTCCCCGTTCCTTTGATTTTTCCGATGATAACTGATTCGTAAACGGGGATTTCAGCGATCAACGAATCGCCAATAATGTCGGCGTTTCGGGTTGAAATTCGTTCTTTGCCATTAATTAAAGTGAATTCCAGGGAATCGTTATTGAGGTGTTTTACTTCAAAAAGAAAAGGGAGTTCACCTTCTGAAGTTTGGAAAGCGCCTCTCCATTCGCCGTAAGCAAAGGTGTATTTCGATGGGATATCGGTTCCACATTTACAGCCGGTTAGAAAAATAATGGCTAAAATTCCAAACAAAAATGTTCTTTTCATGGTTCAAAGATGAGGGAATTTCAGGAAATTCCCAATAAATTTGTAACCTTAAAACCTGTGTCGATGTCCCAAGACCCTAGATTTTTGAAGATTTCGGAATATTCCTATGATCTTCCTTCAGAGCGAATTGCTCATTTCCCCCAAAAGAATCGTGATACCAGCAAACTTTTGCATTACGCCTCAGGTGCAATCAAGGATCATGTTTTCTTTGAGTTGCCCGAGCTTCTTCCCGAAAAAAGCTTATTAATTTTCAACAACTCGCGGGTTTTGCCTGCTCGAATCCTGTTTCAAAATCAAAATGGAGCCAGTATCGAGGTGTTTTGTTTGGGGCCTCCGCCTGGCGTTTCCATTGAACAAGGACTTCAGAAACAAGGCGTGGTTACGTGGAGGTGTTTCATTGGGAATTTGAAGAAGTGGAAAGGTGAGGTTCCCGTAATTAGGGGCGATGGTTGGGAATTGGAAGCGCATTATTTAGGAGCTGTAGATGGTACACATGAAGTTGCTTTTCAATGGTCTCCCAAGGAAAAAAACTTTTCCGAAATTTTGGAATTGGTTGGAAAAGTTCCTTTACCCCCTTATATCAAGCGAAATGCTACGAAAGAGGATGAAGAAGCCTACCAAACGGTGTTTGCGCGGGAAATGGGTGCTGTTGCTGCGCCTACTGCTGGTTTACATTTTACATCGGATTTGTTAAGGAGATTGAAGAATCAGGGCCATCGAACGATGGAAGTTACGTTGCATGTTGGTGCTGGAACATTTTTGCCGGTAAAGGCTGAAACTATGGCCCATCACCAAATGCATGAAGAAGTCATTACAATCAAAACTGATTGGCTGGAATACTTGATTCAATACGAGGGGCCCATCATTCCGGTTGGTACCACCTCGTTACGGTTAATTGAGAGTTTGTATTGGATAGGTGCCATGTGCGATACAGGCATGTTTGATCCTAACGCACGTCCAGCTTTTAGCCAGTGGTTTCCCTATGATTTTGAAGAAAATCGGCCTTACAAAGTAGTATTTTCTTCATTACTTCAGTGGATGAAAGATGAAAAGTTAAAACAAATTTCTGTTCCTACTGCCTTGATTGTTGCACCCGGATACCGATGTCGGGTTGCAAAAGGAATCATTACTAATTTTCATCAGCCTCAAAGTACCCTTCTTCTACTTATTGCAAGTTTGGTTGGAGAGAAATGGAAAGCGATTTATGAACATGCCTTAGCAAACGATTATCGTTTTCTGAGTTTTGGAGATGGGAGTTTGTTGATGCCCTGAATCGTCAAATTTTAGGCAATATTAGGCTCGTTTTAAGTTTGGTTCGTAAATTCGTACCTAACCTAAACATGCTTCATGAGATTCCTACCTTTTGTTTTTGCATTTTTATTTTCCTTTACATTTTTTTTAAAGGGAAATGCACAAAATATTACCGTTTTAGCCCCTAATGGAGGGGAAACTTTAGCTGGTTGTAGCAACTACAATATCCGATGGACAGCTACGGGGACATCGAATTATTTTTACATTGATTATTCGGTGAATAATGGAACGTCATGGGCTTCCCTTGCTACCAACATTCAATACAACGGGGGTGTTTTTACCTGGACAGTCCCCAATATCAGCACTAGCCAAGCCTTGATTCGAGTAAGGGATGCTATAGATACCAATATTATTGATCAAAGTAATGCGGTTTTTACCATCACTCCAGCTTTGGTTTTAAATAGTCCCAATGGTGGTGAAGTTTGGCAAGGAGGTACTTATCAAAATATTTCTTGGGTGGTTAGTTCTGGCTCGAGTACGTACCAAGTTGAGTATTCGACCAATGCAGGGGTAACGTGGACTTCCATAGCAACAACAACTAACAATTCTTATTATTGGTTGGTGCCGAATACACCATCTACCACCGCCATGATTCGTGTGAGAGACATTAACAGTACCTGCCGAGGAGATGTTTCCGATAACCTTTTTACCATCACGGCAGCAACGCCAAGCATTACAGTTAATGCTCCTTGGCAAGGGGCTGTTTGGACTATTGGAACAGGGCAAACCATTTCTTGGAATAATTCATATCTATTGTCCAACACCGTTCATATTTCACTTTCTTTGGATAGTGGAACTACGTGGTCGAGGCTGTATACCAGCTACACTACGGGGGTAAGTGGGGGATCTGTCCCCACATGGATTATTCCCAATACACCATCGAATCGAGCCATGATCAAGGTGGCTGCCACGAACGATACCAATGTGGTGGGGTATTCTGGAGTTTTTTCAATCCCACCTTTTTTTACGGTAACCGTACCAAATTTACGTGGAACGTCTTGGAATGCTTGCACAAACCAATACATTAGTTTTGATAAAAGTGCATCCATCGGTTATGTAAAGTTGGAATATTCGCTCAATGCTGGACAAACCTGGACTGTGATTACACCTTCCATTTATACGGGCTTTGGAACAACTGGAAGTTATTTGTGGAGTGTTCCCGATTTGCCGTCGACGACAGTAAGAATTCGAGTTTCAGATCCCAATAATGCGACTCGATTTGATGTTTCCGATAACGATTTTACCATTGTTGGAGATACCAGTATTATTTTGAATTCACCCATCGGTGGGGAGGTTTGGCAAGGCGGTACCACCCAAGTGATCAGTTGGGCAGGAAATAATACCGTTTCTGGTCGATACGCTTTATACTACAGCACCAACAATGGACAAACATGGAACACCATTATTGGAAGTACCTATTCTAGTTCTTACTCTTGGTTGGTGCCCAACCTTCCTTCATCTGGAGCCTTGATTCGGGTAGAGGATTACAATAATACTTGTAAAAATACCGTTTCTCCAGCACCGTTTACCATTACACCGGCCACTCCGCAATTGTATTTAACCTACCCCAATGGTGGTGAGCAGTTGTCTCCTGGCTCCTCTGTTTCCATTTCTTGGTATAGCAATTACCTCTCGGGAAGCTTTGTGAAATTGGAATATTCGGTGGATAGTGGAGTCAATTGGACGACCATCATCGGAAATACCAGTTTAACAGCCGGTACCTATGCTTGGACTGTTCCCAATATTCCAACGAATCGGGCTTGGGTACGGGTTTCTTCGACCACCCAAACCCAAGTGATGGATACTTCCAATGCTACATTTACCATTACTCCATTTTTTACGGTAACTACCCCGAATGGTGGCCAATCGTGGCAGGGTTGTTCGAGTCAATACATTTATTTCAACAAATCAACAGCGATTGGCTATGTGAAATTGGATTATTCATTGGATAGCGGAACGACTTGGTTACCCATCATCGCAAATACCTATGTTGGATATGGGACAACGGGTAGCTATTATTGGAGCCCACTTCCCAATACCGCTTCAAATAATGCGTTGATTCGCGTTTCTGATGTGAATGTCCCATCTAGGTTCGACATTAGTGATGTCGTTTTTCAAATGGTTGGTGATCAGAGTATTGTGATGAATGCCCCTAATGGTGGAGAAATTTGGCAAGGAGGGACGTATCAAAATATTACGTGGGCAGGGAATGCCTCTGTTTCAGGACGATATTCGGTGGAGTATTCCATCAATGGAGGATTAACCTGGACGACCATCACTTCCTCTACTTACAACACCTCCTATTATTGGCTGATTCCCAATTTGCCGACATCTACTGCGAAGATTCGTGTTTCTGATTATTACAATACATGTAAAAATGCGGTTTCCGCCCAAAATTTTACCATTACTTCGGCTACACCTCAGTTGTTTGTAACCTATCCGAATGGGGGAGAGCAATTGTCGCCTGGTTCCTCGGTTTCCATCTCTTGGTACGGGCAATATTTACCCACCTCCAATTTTAAAATAGAATATTCTTCTGATAGCGGTGCAACGTGGACGGTTTTATCAAGTTTGGTGAGCAGCACCTCCACGAGTTATGCTTGGACTGTTCCGAATGCAAATTCTTCTCGAATGTTGGTGAAGGTTTCATTAACATCCTTTCCCGCCATCGCCGATACTTCGAATGCCACCTTTACGGTTATTCCATACTTTACCATCACCAGTCCGAACGGTGGCCAATCGTGGCAAGGTTGTTCGAGTCAATACATTTACTTCAATAAATCCACTGCAATTGGCTATGTAAAGTTGGATTATTCGTTGGACAGTGGTAGAAACTGGTTACCCATTATTGCCAATACTTATGTTGGATATGGCACGACTGGCAGCTACTACTGGAGTCCGCTGCCCAATACTCCCACCAATAATGCCTTAGTTCGTGTTTCTGATGTGAATTTCCCTACCCGACTTGATGAAAGTGATGTCGTATTTCAAATCGTAGGTGATCAAAGTGTTGTCATGAATGCTCCCAATGGAGGAGAAACCTGGCAAGGTGGAACTTATCAAAATATCACGTGGGCTGGAAATTCTTCGGTTTCAGGACGATATTCAGTGGAATATTCGATTAATGGAGGTTTGACGTGGACGACCATCACTTCTTCTACGTATAACACCTCTTATTATTGGCTGGTTCCTAATTTGCCAACGACTACAGCGAGGATTCGTGTTTCTGATTATTACAACACGTGTAAGAACGCGGTTTCGGCTCAAAATTTTATCATTACGGCTGCCACGCCCCAATTATTCTTAACTACACCCAATGGAGGTGATCAATTATTCCCCGGCACTACAGCAGGCATTTATTGGTCGAATAACTATGTGCCGGGAAGTTTTGTAAAGTTGGAATATTCTACCGATAGTGGAGCAACTTGGACGACCATCATCAATAATACGAGCCTTTCAACAGGATTTTACAATTGGTTAGTCCCTAATATTCCTACCACTAGAGCTTTGGTTCGAATTTCATCGGTCACCCTACCCAATGTCATGGATACCTCCAATGCAGTTTTTACCATTCGTCCATACCTCACGATTACATCTCCAGCTACTCCAGGGTTATCTTATCCATCTTGTTCTAACCAATACATTTACTTTGAAAAAAGCCCAGTCATTATGTATGTAAAAGTAGATTATTCTACCGATAGCATGGCAACCTGGACAACCTTTAGTAGTAGTTATTATGTTGGAGGAAGTACGTCAGCCTCCATTTATTGGTCGTTACCTAGTTTATTTACCAATCATTTATTCATGCGGGTGAGTGATGTAAATAATCCAACCACGCGATTGGATGTTACGGATTATCCCATCGTTGTTCGAGGGGATTCTTCCATTGTTTTAAATACCCCGAATGGGGGCGAAACCTGGCAAGGTGGAACATACCAAAACATTACGTGGGCTGGAAATGCTACCGTTTCAGGAAGGTATCAAGTAGAGTATTCGATCAATAATGGGCTAACTTGGACTTTATTAACCAGTTCAACCTATAACACTTCCTATTATTGGTTATTGCCAAATACCCCAACAACAACAGCCAGGGTAAGGATTACTGATTATTACAACACGTGTAAAAATGCAGTTTCTAATCAATCGTTTACCATTACTGCTGCTACACCAACACTTACCGTATCTTATCCTAATGGAGGAGAAGGGTTGTATCCTGGCACCTCTGTATCTATTTCTTGGTCTTCCAGTTATTTGCCAACAAGTAATTTAAAATTGGAATATAGTACCAATGGCGGTTCAAGTTGGACCACCATTTCTTCGAGCATTTCAAGTTCAACCTTTAATTATTCCTGGACTGTTCCAGATATTCCAACGTCTCAGGGGTTGGTTAGAATTAGTTTAACTTCCTTCCCTCAAATTGCCGACACATCAAACAACACCTTTACGATTTACCCATATTTTACCGTAACCACCCCGAATGGTGGTCAAAGTTGGCAAGGTTGTTCCTACCAGTACCTCTATTTCAACAAAAGTTCGGCTTTGGGATATGTGAAATTGGATTATTCTTTGGATAACGGAAGTACATGGAATGTAATTTCTGCCAATACGTATGTTGGGTATGGAACAAGTGCAAGCTATTACTGGCAGGTTCCCAATCAGGCATCTTCCAATGCATTGATTCGCGTGAGCGATCCCAATGTTCCGTCTCGTTTTGATGTAACAGATGTCCCATTTACCATTGTCCCTGATTATGCGATTGCATTGAACGCCCCATTAGGTGGTGAACAATGGAGGGCCGGGAATTATCAAACCATCAGCTGGGCAGGTAATATTTCGGTTTCGGGTCGTTACACTTTAGAGTATTCGATCAATGGCGGAGTTACTTGGAATACCATTTCTTCAGGAATTTATGGAACAACGTACAATTGGTTAGTCCCCAATACTCCTTCAACCCAAGCAGTTATTCGAGTGAGTGATTATAACAATACCTGCAAACAAGCTATTAACAACATCTTTTTTACCATTTTACCTGGTATTCCGACGTACATTGTTACGACTCCTAACGGGGGCGAAGTGGTATATTCAGGGGCTTCCAGCTATATTTACTGGTCATCTCAATACGTAACAGGTTCGTTTACGAAAATTGAATACTCGTTGGACAGTGGAAGGGTGTGGACGACCATTGTCAATGCTACCAACAACTCGGGAAGTTATTTATGGAGTTCTATTCCAGCGGTTTATACCAACCAAGCCCTCATTCGAATTAGCGATTATAATAACCCTTCTGTTACCGATGTTTCGAATGCGGTATTTACCATTCGCAAACCGATTACTGTAACGGCCCCGGATGGGTTGGAATTTGTAGGCGGATGTACTTACACGACTATTTCTTTCAATCGAGGTGGAGCTAGTAATTATATCAAAATGGAGTACTCTTTGAATAACGGAGTTTCTTGGAATATTATTACGGCCAGCCAATATTTCGCCACTTTGGAGGTTAACTACAACTGGTTGGTTCCTAATTTAGATGGAAGAAATTCTTGTTTAGTTCGCGTTTCCGATGCAAACAACGCCGCTAAATTTGATGTGAGCGATTCTACCTTTACCATATTCCCCGCCATTCGTCTCATTGAGCCGGCTTACGGCGGTGTTTTCGTCGGCGGAACAACGCGAAATATTACATGGTGGGATACTTTAACATCCGATTATTACAACATTGAATACTCACTTAATAATGGTTCAACGTGGACCATTATCGCTGCAAATACTTTTATCGGAAATAATACCTACGCTTGGACCGTACCCAACATTGCCAGCACGTCGGCTTTAATTCGAATTACCGATTTTCAAAACACTTGTAAGCAATCACTTACCTCTATTTCATTCTCTATTGCTCAAGTTCCCAATGCGTTATCCTTGAATAATCCTATCGGAGGAAATACCTATTTGGCTTGTCAAGTTGTTCCCATTTCTTGGACGGCGAGTGGAACAGTTGGAAACGTTGTTTTAGAATATTCATCCAATACAGGAACATCCTGGGTTGCTTTAGCAACCAATCAACCCAATGTTGGATCGTATAATTGGACCGTTCCCAATCTTAATTCCAATAATTACCTTATTCGGGTTAGGGATATCACTAATTCACAGATTTACGACATTTGCAACGGAACCCTTCGATTGGTAGCTACCCAAGCCAATGCCGGTTCTTCAAAACTCATTTGTTCTGGTGATTCCGTTCGATTGGATGGAACAGGAAATGGAACTTTTGCCTGGACTGGAAGTGGATTAAGTCAAACCAATTCTTCATCTCCTTGGGCAAAGCCAACCCAAACAACCACCTACCAGTTGACTGTATCCAATGTTTATGGATGTGTGGCAACTTCTTCAACGACGGTTACGGTTCAGGTTAAGCCGGTATTGCAGGTTACTGGAGCTACCCTTTGTGTGGGAACTGCTTCTTCCATTTCTGCAACGGGTGCCAATTCGTATTCATGGTCTCCAGTATCTGGTTTATCCAATGCTTCCTCTTCCTCGCCCATTGCAAATCCTAGTTCAACAACCACCTATCAAGTCATTGGAACAACCAACGGATGTTCCGACACCGAAAGTGTTGTAGTAACGGTGAATCCTATTCCTGCAACGCCAGTCATTTCCAATATTGGGAACCTAACGTTTTGTTCTGGGGATAGTGTGTTATTGAATAGCTCGGCATCTGTCGGAAATCAATGGTTTTTTGCAGGTAATGCGATAAATGGCGCTAATCAATCGGGTTTTTATGCAAAAACAACTGGCGCCTATTCCGTTAGAACTACGGTAAACGGATGTTCGGCATCTTCGGCATCCATCAATGTTTCCGTTCAACCTCGGCCTACAACACCCATCATTACCAATTCAAGATCACTCAATTTCTGTTCTGGAGATAGTGTTATCCTCACGTCTTCAGCCTTGGCAGGAAACGTTTGGAGCACTGGGGCTAATAGTCGTAGTATCGTTGTAAAATCTTCAGGTACCTATACCGTTCTTGTTCAAGGAACCGGATGTTCAAGTGGAATTGCATCGGCTACAGTACAAGTTACTCAATCGCCATCTGCTCCTACCTTAACGGCTTCAGGTGCCACGACGTTCTGTTCGGGCGATAGCCTTCGCATCACCTCGAGCACGGGAACGGGCATGAATTGGAGCACGGGTGCCACCAACGTTTCGAGCATTGTGGTTCGCACTAGCGGCACGATTTCCGGATACGTAGTAGCGAATGGATGTTCATCGGCAGTATCCAACGCGGTTGCGGTAACGGTGAATCCCACGCCTTCGGCTCCAACGATCACGGCCAACCGTCCTACAACCTTCTGCCAAGGCGATTCGGTAGTGATATCGAGCACGGGAACCGAGAATAAACTTTGGTCGAATGGGTCGACAGGAAATTCCTTAGTGGTTACCTCGGGTGGCGTATATTCGGTACGCGCACATGCCTTAGGCTGTACTTCCACGGTGTCGAATTCAATTTCGGTTTTGGTTAATTCCATCCCCGCAACGCCTACGTTAACGGCTTCAGGTGCCACAACATTCTGTTCGGGCGATAGCCTTCGCATTACCTCGAGTATGGGAACGGGCATGAATTGGAGCACGGGTGCCACCAACGTTTCGAGCATTGTGGTTCGAACTAGCGGCACGATTTCCGGATACGTGGT
>JACCEE010957440.1_pt1 | contig 25129 bp, 28 predicted proteins | sample 7449931 | NCBI WGS metagenome assembly JACCEE01 (sample SAMN15323457, study PRJNA562643) | freshwater metagenome | isolation source: river surface water | place: USA:Blue River Watershed | collected 2017-08-19 | reverse complement strand
CGTGTCCTTGTTAATTGTTTTTAAGAAACTTTTTTTAAAAAAAAATTAGGAACTACCTTCCCAAGCAATTCCTAATTAAACATTCTTGTTAATTTAAACATTTTAAAAAAACTAAGTTTAAATTATTATACTTATTATTATATATAATATAATACAATTGGAAAAAAAGTAACTATTTAGTACTTATTTAATTATTAAGTTTTAAATATTTAATTCCTATTTAGTACTATTCCCGAAGGGAAAAAACTATTTAAATAATTCCAATTTAAGTACTTAGTTTAGTGATATTCCCGAAGGGAAAAAACTATTTAATTATTAAGTTTTTAAATATTTATTTATTTAGTACTTATTTTTTATTAAGTTTTAAATATTTAATTCCTACTTAGTAACTATTTAGTAACTAATTTTTAAATATTTATTTATTAAGTTTTAAATATTTAATTATTTATTTAGTAACTATTTAATAGGTATAATTCGCCCTAAGCAAAAAACAAATGTTTTTTTGGCTATTTACAACCCTCAATGCTTAATTAACTTATATCTAATGCGTCTAACTTGTTAAAGTCTTACCTAAAGATGATTTCCCTCAAACCACAATCACCAATCAGAATTTCATTAAGAAAGTATTTTCAGCTCTACAGACAGGGTAATACAGTTGTTAATACAACCTTGATACAATTCTCTGCTTCTCCATATCCGTGTCCTTCAATGGGTGTAGTGTTATTATGTGGTAAACACTGAGCTTTATATATAAATAGTTTGATATTTCAAAAAGTAACAAAAAAAATGATATTTTTTTTTATTTTTTTTTTATCTAAATATTCATATACCGCAAATATACTATTAATAGTTTAAATAAACAAATTATATTATATCTTTTTTTTCAAATAAAAATATGTTAAACTTATTACAATATTTGGTAATTATAAAAATGTGTTGTATATTTGCAGTATAAGATTATTGTTATAATAAATAAAGTGTTATGGATAAAATAAGAAAACAAATATTGGATAATATCCAATGTAAAGTAACAGGTGTTGTTGAGGTGATTAACGATAATTATGATGTTAAGATAGATATGTCTAACGGCAAGGTAAAATACACAACAATCACCAAAGATGACTTTCAAATCCCAATTAAAGTACTTATTGGTAGTGTACGATTTGAATTGTTATACAAGCATTATAAGGTGAATAATCCACCATTATATGAGTCACTCAAAGATATATATAATAAGGTGCGTAATATTAGCTTTAGCGGCTCTCAATTACATCAGGTGGTAGAAAGTACCATTGGAGTAATTAAACTCCGTAAAAGAGGTAATTCATTCGCTGTAGAGAGCATTGAATCAGATAATACTGATAATATAATATTAATTAAACTATTATTCCAACATTTGGATTATCTAAAAAATAAACAATTTAAAAAATAAACAATTATGGATTGGAAAAAAATAAAAAATCTCAAAATAGAATTAAACATTGACGATGAAACAATGTCATTAATTCAATCTCTATCTAATGATAATGATGAGGTGAACAAAATAGTTAATGAAATGTTAACAATTAAATTCAATGAAGCGTTAACTAATATTAACAAACTTTTTGACGATAAATTAGTTTAATATATATTATAATATATATATATTAAATATTATGAAAAAAAGAAGTGTTGTAATAATTATATTACTTATACTGTTAGTAGTGGGTTGTGTGTCAATTTATCAGCAATCAGCTGTTATCCAATACCACGGCAAGTTAAAGGTTACTAATGATAGTATAAGTATCAAAGCAGATTGATTGTTTTTTTATGGTTGTTTATTTGGTTTTGGGGTAATAGATTAATTTCTATTACCCTTTTTTTTCTAAGTGTTAAAGAAATGTTAAAATCAAAAAAACATTTGGTTAATCCAAATTAAATATATATATTTGTACTATCAAATTAAAACAAACAAATAAACAATTTAAAAAATAAACAATTATGGATTGGAAAGAAATAAAATATAACACAAACGAATTATTATCATTACTTAATGCAGCTTATGGTCTAAGCAGACGTTTAAGTGCAGAACAAGGCTTGCAAGATTACCAAATTAAAACGTTAGAATCATTAATTAGTACATTATATAATTTTGATAATTGTACTAAACAATGTTTAAAACAGAAGAGATATGAAGAAGAACAGGAGTTTTTAAACAATTTAAAAAATGAAATTCTTCAAATCAAGAATCGTTATGACGAGATTTTATTTTATTTTGAAACTCCAGGTGCCACATTTACCACATCGCAAGCTAAGGTAGCAGATACTTATATTGATGACACACCAACTCAACTTAAATATTTAAAATCTACATTAGCAGCTCGTTTCAATCTCAAAATCATCACGTATTGATTATACTTTATAATACGTTAAATGGTAATAGAAATTAATCTATTACCATTTTTTTTTATTTAAAAAATACTTTATTAATTTTTAAAATATAATATGATATGATGAGGTGAATCAAATAAGTTGGAAATACTATTGTGTATATTATATTTTTCATAACTATTTTAGGTGTTATCGAAATTATTTAAATTTAAAAAATAAATAGTACTATTATACAATATAATATACCAACTATGTTAACACATTACTTTTAATTAATTTATTTTTAATAAGTTATGATTATTTAACTATAATATACATATAACATATTATTATTTATATTTTTTTAATCTTTCTTTTTGTTTTGCGCAAGAAATTCTATTATTTTATCTTTAAGGTTTGGGATTCCTAATATAATTGAAACATTTTCCAGAATTGAATAAAATTCAGTTGAAGCGATGCAAAAAACAAAAAATTGTAAAAATAAATTATCTCCCATCAATGGTATGATAAACCAACTATCGAATATTTGACCGATTAACAGCAAAATAAAGTAACCGATGAACTTACCAATGGTGTCACGCATTCGCCTTGATTGAATACGCTCATTTAATCTGAACGCTTTCCAAACACCTGTCAAAAAATCTATAATCACAAAAATAACTATCCCAAATAACGCATAATGAATTGGTGCAAAGAACGATAAAGCACATAATATAGCTTGAATTATTTTATCCATTTCCTTTAAATTTTATTTTAAAAAAAAAGGGAGGTGTAATACCCCCCTTAATTGATTATTAAACTACCATTGTTCCACCCCAATCAACAGGCACTGTTTCTTGGAAATTAGTTCCTGTATTAACCGCAAAGTTACCAAATTGGTAAACAAATGTACCATCAGCATCACCATTTCTTTCCCAAAGTTTCTTTTTCCCTTCAGATGTACAGTTGTAAGGGTGATTTAATTCACCACAACCATTGAAACAACCATAAAAATTATCTACCTTAACATTATAATCAAATAACCCTTCAGGTATTGAAGTTAGTGATGTACAATAATTAAAACAATAATAAAAATTTGTTACCTTAACATTCTTATCAAACAATCCTTGAGGTATTGTTGTTAATGACATACAACCACTAAATAAATATTCAATAATCTCTAAATAAATATTATTATCAAATAATCCATTAGGTATTGAAGTTAATAACTGACAGTTTCCAAAACACCCACTCATATACAGTACATTTATACAATTATCGAACAATCCTTGTGGGATAGATGTTAAATTGTGTAACGAATTGAAACAATTACCAAATTCTGTTACATTAATATTGTTTTTAAATAATCCTTCTGGGATAGATGTTAGTGATGTACAATAATCGAAACAACCATAAAAACTTGTAACATTAATATTGTTTTTAAACAATCCTTCTGGGATAGATGTTAGTGATGTACAATAAGCGAAACAATTATTGAATATACGAATGTTAATTAAAGAATCAAATAATCCTTCTGGTATTGAAGTTAGTGCTCTACAACGGTCAAAACAATTTTCAAAACTTGTGACATTAACACAATTATCAAACAATCCTTCTGGGATAGATGTTAAATTACTATTATAAAATAAATATGAACAACTATTTAAATTAACTTCATTAAGTGCGTCTTTATCAATTAATTCAAGTCCACTTTCATTGAACACACCTAACAATTCATTATTATTTGATTTTAATTTAATTAATTTATATATATTTTTAAATCCACTTTTATTTTCTGAAATATAATATTCATCATTATAGTATAATTCGTGTTCACCAATAACAGTAACAGTGTGTTCACTTACACCATCAGTATATGTATGTTCATTCCATTCACTTCCAATTGTTAATTCTGATGAGGTGATTCCATCTCCCCAATCAATAACTGTATCACTACCAATAGATTTAAATCTTAATCCTGTTGTATCAGATGTAGTAATAAATTGTGTACCATCTAATATTGTTGGAGGTGACCAAATTAATTCAATTGTAACAATATCATCATTACCACCATCAACAGTGATATTTTCTGTTTGTGATTTGTCACCATCTGACATTATAACATCATAATCACCCTTACTCACATTATGGAACGTAACTACTCCTTGTTCATTGGTAATAGCTGTCAAGTCATCAATAGTCACCTCAATATCAGGTGTTGGTTGACCAGTCACCTCATCAATAACTACAATATGTGTATGGTGTAACGTAACATCAATATTAGTTTTAGGATTATTTAATTCATCTTTAATATTTAAATTTAGATTAGTTACCATTGTTCCACCCCAAGAAGATGGAACTGTTTCTTGGAAATTAGTTCCTGTGTTATTACAAAAGAAACTATAACTTGTAACTCTAACTCCATCAGCATCACCATTTCTTTCCCAAAGTTTCTTTTTCCCTGAAGATGTACAGTTATAAGGTTGATTAAGTGATGAACAATTAGAGAAACAATACCTAAAACTTGTTACGTTAACATTATAATCAAATAATCCTTCAGGTATTGAAGTTAAATTTGAACATTTACTAAAACAATCTCCAAAATTTGTTACCTTAACATTATAATCAAATAACCCTTCTGGGATAGATGTTAGTGATGTACAATCAGAGAAACAATAATAAAAACTTGTGACATTAACACAATTATCAAACAATCCTTCAGGTATTGTTGTTAGTGATGTACAATATTGAAAACAAACAGAAAAACTTGTTACATTTATACAATTATCAAACAATCCTTGTGGGATAGATGTTAAATTTTGTAACGCATTGAAACAATTATCAAATTCTGTTACATTAATATTGTTTTTAAATAATCCTTCTGGTATTGAAGTTAGTGCTCTACAACCACTGAAACAACTAGAAAATGAAGTAACATTAACACAATTATCAAACAATCCTTGAGGTATTGAAGTTAGTAATCTACAACCACTGAAACAAGAAGAAAAAGTTGTTACATTAACACAATTATCAAACAATCCTTGTGGGATAGATGTTAAATTTGAACAATCCTTGAAACACAAAGTAAACCTATCTATATTAACACAATTATCAAATAATCCTTCAGGTATTGAAGTTATTTTGGAACAATCCTTGAAACAGCCATATAAACTTATTAATTGAGTCATATTTTGTAAAGCATTTGGTGATATGTCTGTTAATAAATTATTATTACTAATAAAAAAATTAACTAATGATTTATTATCACTATTTAATTGTATTAATTTATTAACACCGTTAACACAACCAATACTTGTTGATGTTTCAACTTGAGAAACATTAAATGTATGTTTACCATTAATTGTTACAGTGTGTTCAGTTACACTATCACTATAATTATGTCGATAGAATACACCAACACTTAACTCATTAGCACTTGTTGTTGTACCATCTCCCCAATCAATAACCAAAGAAGGTTCAAACTCACTTAAACTTAATTCAATATAATTTTGGTTTGTACCTAAAATAGTAGGTGGTTTAGGAATTAATTTATTTATTAATTCAGCTATAATGAAATCAATATCAGTTTTGTTATAATAATTATTAATTAAATAATTTAAATTAACATCACCTTGTTCTCCCTTATCTCCTTTGACACCTTGAATACCTTGTAGTCCTTGTTCTCCCTTATCTCCTTTGATACCCTGAATACCTTGTAGTCCTTGTTCTCCTTTATCTCCTTTATCACCTTGTTCTCCCTTATCTCCTTTGATACCTTGAATACCCTGAATACCTTGTAGTCCTTGTTCTCCCTGTATACCTTGTTCTCCTTTATCTCCTTTTTCTCCCTTAATTGACATAAGCCATTCAGACTCAGTACCTTGATAACCATTATCCACAGCAATCTCATAATTACTCTTACCTTCTGGACCTTGTGGACCAGGGATTTGCTCACCACAATAATGGTCATCAGTAGTAGGTGGGATTATCTCAGTTGATTTAACACGAATATCAAATCTTTGAAAAAATCCGTAAAATTTGTATTCATTATCACCTAAATATTTATATCCAAAAATATATTTATCAGGTGAATATGTTAATGAAGTTAAAGTTCCAAATTCATTATAATAATCAATTAAAAATCGAACTAAATTATCCCTCGAATGCACAATACCACCATCGTTAATAACACGTTGGATATGTTGTCCTGCCATTATCGTAGCTGATTGTGCTATGTCTATCACGTTATCACATTTCATATTAATTATATTTATTTTATTATTTAATTATTTGACAATAGAAGTCATTAGTTACTATTAATATTGATACTGATAATGTACCACCTGTTACATTACTACCGCCTAAAGTATCTTGGAAAAATTCAATAGTTTTATTTTCATCTATTTTAGTATCTACACCATCAATTTCTTGAAGCATTAGTAATAAATCATTAAAAACTTTAAACGTAGTATTTTGGATATCCAATTTATTAGTAAAATCTTCTAATAAATTATCAATATAATGTAAATCTAAATTAATAGTACTAATTGGGTTGGATAATTGATGTTGAGGTGAATAATCAATAACCAATAAAGGATATTTAACATTGTCTTTAGCTGTTGCTGAATACACATCATCATAATCAACACTATCTATTAGTGGATAATTATTACCGTATTCAATTATTTTTTCTATTAAATATTTATAATCCATATTTTATTTTAATATTTTTTTCCGATTATTAGGTTAAAATCAAAACCACTATTATCACCAACAATATCTGAATTATTATTAATAATTACATTATATTCAGGAAATAAATGTAAATTATCCTTAATAAATTTAATCATTCTATTAACATACCATTCAGCTTTATTATTTGATTCTTGTTGAAGGAATTTAACTTCGTTTAACGCTGAATAATCAGAATTGGAATCAAATGTCTTAGTGACTGAATTATTACGTAATTTATATGTGTTTTCCAACATTAATTCAGATTTAACATAGTGTCCAACGGCAAATATAATAAACTCGTCAATTAAATATTGATAATGTGGTAATAATTGTCCATTATTACATTGTTCAATTAACTCCTTGTATAATTGTGTTGATAATGCCGTCTGCAAGTGTATATCTTGGATTGATTTAATTATTATATTACTTTTTTTTTCTGAAATATTTTCGTCAATAAATCCTAAATTTTTCAAATCATTGTAATCAACAATTAGTTTATAAGTGTTATTCATTATTATTATAGATTATTATTATTATTTAAAAAACTAATAGTGAATGGTTTAATCGTAAAATCACCAATAATATCACTAAAACATCTAATTAACTCTTTTTGTGACGGATATATAACCGTTTTGTTAAATAATGTAAATGATTCTTGATATTCAACTGAATTAAATCCTGTACCTTCAGCAATCAATCCAAATAGATGAGGTGAAGTTACTCTATGTCCAATGTATATTGATTGCATAGTTGCCTTCTCTAATGTTGTGAATCTATCCTTAAAGTCAGCACTCTCGAATGGTTCAATAGTAACTGAATTATCTTTATCTTTATTAAAGAAAACTAAAAAAGAACCTGCATTATCACTACCTGTAGCTGAATCAGTTAAATAATCAACTATTTGTTCCTTCTCCTCATTAGTTGGGTTGGAATTAATATTAATTATAGTACTCGCACTAAAGTTATTTTTAATACTTTTTAAATTAAAATTTTTAATTTCATTTTGTGTTTCAATCGCTTTTAATGCGCCAATGTAAGATGGTATTGGATATATTGTACGAGTCTTGTTCCCAACATAATAATATACTTGAGATGTTTTATTTTCCTCTTTTAAATTAAATTTATGAAATTGAATTGCTTTAGCACCACTATTAACACCCCATTTATCTGAATAATATATAATACTTCTATCAGCATTTACACGGCAATTATCGAAGTTGAGGTGAATTAACTCAGCAACATTTCCTGCTAAATCATATATAACTTGCAACGCAAACCCACCGAAAATCTTAAAATCTGTTACAACTTTAGCAAACACATCTGTTAATGATTCATTGTATCTATTCACTTTATCACCCTCAAAATTACTAAACTTGTAAGTAGTACTTACACCTTCACCAATAATGTAATCAACACTACCATCAATAATAGCTTGATGTAATTCACAAGTGACATATAATTCCCAAAGGTACTTAGGGAACTTATTACCATCTCCATATGTAACATATTGTTTTCTATTGTCAACTATTGCTGACCAACTTGGAATCGTCACATTAGGAATATTTATTGATGACATTTTTATATCTTTTTTTTCCATATTTTAATATTTAATTATATTTAGGTTCAAAATTATTATTAATTATTTTATACTTTTCTTTAATCATTTTAGATAATCCTTTATATAGTATTTTTTCTTTTAATTCACAATTAATACCGAACACTGTGTACACATATTCACCACCCTCAATATCCTCTATTTCAATGTTAAATTTTAAATATGAATTAGAATCTGATTCATTAACTATTGGATAAGTATATGTTATATTTTTAGTTAAATTAGTTAAATGTAGTGTAAGATTATCCAATATTTCATCATTATATACAGGTAAATAGAATGTATTTACCCCAATTGTTAATATTTTCATAATTATTAATGTTTAATATAATATTATATATTAATATAAAATAACGGATATAAAAAAACCCCACCTAAATTAATAGATGGGGTGAATTATTAAATTAAATTAAGGTGTTGGTGGAGTTAATGATGCAATAGCTTCAGCTGTTACTTCATATGGTAACTTAGACGACATATCTGACAACATAATAGTGTAACCATTGAAGTCAGCGAATGCTGTACCTGTTTCAGCGGTTGCTGATTCAGCGGTAACAGGATTGTCAAATCCCAAATACCAATATTTATTATTTTGGTCTTGAACAATCACTGCTACATCACCTAAAATAAGTGACATAATTTCAGCTCTTTTAGCACTATCTAACTTACTAAATTTCATTGTTACATCAGTTTTGAAATATGTGATACCGTTGACATCATCAATAGTAACATTACTTACCATAGAACAAGTTCCCTTACGAAAATAATATTCAAAGTAAGTACCTGTAATTGATGATATACCGTCTTCAGTAATGGTTGGTGATGAGGTGATTGTTGAATAATCAGCAATCATAATCTTTTTTAAACCACCCATATTATTACGGTCACAATCTTTCGCCATACCTTTAAGCGTTACTGGACAACTCATATATATATTGTGTTATATTATTATTATTATTTAAAAAAAAATAGTTAGAATAATAAGGATATAATATATTCTATACCCTTATTATTAACTATTATTAACTATTAAACTGTTAAAGTTCTTAAAGCTAACTCATCAGGGAATGCAACATTTGCACCCTGAGTAAATTCAATTACCAATTTGAAAACTCTATCGTCTTTTGAATAGAAGAAATCAAATACCTCTGAATCACCTTCCATATCAGTACCGAAGTAGAAGTTCTTTGGGTCGCCACCTATAATAGTTGAAGTTCCGTTTAGACCAGGAATACCAACAACTTTAATTGTTGACCCAGGATAATTACATTCAAGTGCCTGAACATTAGACACTTCAACGTGGTAAAGATTCTTATCTTGTAATGCCTTCACATACATACGATAAGCATCAACACCAAGCCATATTTCTGATTTATCCAAAACTTCAGCTGGGATTGCCATAAACACTTTATCCACCTCTTCGATAATATTAGCTGAAGTTAATGCTGCCCCTGTAATCTGATTTGGTACATCAGCTTTAAGGATTTTCAACAATCCATCACCTAATTTAAGTGTTGGGTCAGTTGATTCAGTATCACCTTTCCAAAGCAATTGTTCTTTTTTTGCTCTCAACGACTTCATAACACTTTCGATAAAGTCTTGCTCGAACGGTAGATTTTCACTGCCTGCTGCGATTCTAACTTCGTGTTGAGTTACTTTGGATAGTAATTCTTTTTGGCAGAATGTTTGATTAACTTTAACCACAGGTGCTTTAATTTTTCTTAAGGAAACTCTTGTTTCACCTTCAGGTGAGAATCCACATACACTACCATCTTGTAGTACTACGTCAGACTCAACCAATATAATACCTGATTCAGTCTTTACACCTGTCTGTAGATTCATTCGTGCGCTTGATTGAGCTTCCAAAGCTGATTTAGACACTAATTTATCTCTGTTAGCATCAACATATTCTGGTAACGTATTAATTATACTCATATTAATTTATTTATTTAATTTTTTTATTAATTATTAATTTTAGAAATTCTTTGTGCCGCTTTATTTGTCTTATCAAATTTATAGTTTTCTTTATCTTCAATTTCCACCGTTGCAGGATGTGCTATTGGTTGTATACTAAATTTATTTAATTTTTCTTCTTGTGATGTTAAATTGCTTTTCAAAATTTTAATTTCCTCTTTCAAATTGTTAATAGCTGTTACTAAATCTAAAATAAATGGTTCAAGTTGAGGTGCAATATTATCTTCTTTTGGAATTTCTTCCACAATATCTTCCACAATATCTTCAGCTGTTTTTTCCATTTCTTCTTTAACTTCAACTTTAGTTACCTTACCATCTTCTACCGTAATTGAAGTAATATCGTCAATAACATATGTACCGTTGGATAGTGGTGTTACACTACCATCTTCAGCATAAGTATTAACTTCAATTCCTTCTACTACTTGTTCACCTTCGTATACGATTACAATACCATCAGTAGTGGTAACCTCCGCAAAATTAAATAAAGTTTTTGCGATTTTTTTTCGCAATTCTACTAATAGGTTTTTTTGCATATTATTATTATTATTTAAATAATTATTTTAAATTTTATATTATATAATATATAAATTATTTATTTCGGATAATATTATTTAATTTTACATAAATCTTTATATAATTTATTAATTAATTCTAATTCTCTATTCACCTCATCATTATTAGATGGTACTTTGGTTATTGCGAAGAATCCTTCCAATGATAACCCTTTAAATTCACCTTTTTTAACTTGATTCCAAACTTCATCATTATCTACTTTAATCGTGACAAACCAACTTCCATTAGGAATATCACCAAATTCTTTAGGTGCTTTTTTATTGTCATCAGTTAAATACGATTCGTAAATAAATAATCCATCAGGAAATAAATCATTATGATTAATATTAATTAAATTGTTTTTATTTTCTTTCATAAATTTTTGCACCATATATTTAATGGTTAATTCAGGATATTTAATAAAATATTCAATTCCATTATTAATTCGAATAATTGGTAAATCAGTTATCATCACAGGTGATACAATAATTCTTTCATCTTCATTTTCAATTTTAAATTTAATTAATTCTTTATCCTCATTGAAGTAAAGAAAATCCTTCTGAATTGCAGGCGATTCGACTAAACTTATTGCTCTCACTCCATCACCATCATCTTCAATGATAGCGTCATATACTTCTATATCGTTTATTTTCATATTATTTTATTTTTATTTAAATTATAATATTAATAATTAATTTAATGAGTACTATATATTGTAATATAATAATCATTAAATTAATTAAAATTAAATTAGAAACTTGATTCACTATTAACCACACTAACTCGTCTACCTGTTTGTCGAATATCACTCTCTACTACATATACTCGCTGAGATTCCTTTTGCAAAGCTAATTCCTCATTTGTTAAAAAAGATTTAGTTATATTAATATCAGGTTGTATAGTATTAATGTTAGGTGTATTAGACTCAGGTGTTGATGAGGTGATGGAATCCTCTCCCATATTTAATTGTTGATTCTTTATAGCCCGAATATTCAATAAGCCTGCTGCTGTTGCAGTTGCTGCTGCTATTGGAGCTAATACTGGTCCAACAATAGGTACACCAATCATTGATTTATATGCGCCTTGTGCACTCGCTACTGTGTCTATCACTGCTTGACTAATCGCAAATGTCTTATACAGTTTGAATGCTCGCTTTTGTTCTTTATCCAACTGTTCTGTCTTCTTCTTCTCACGTGCGATTGCTTCATTATCACCACTCTCAATTGCTTTATTTAACGCTTGCTTACTCGCTAAGTACTCACTATTCTTATCCTGCGCTTGAGTATTAAATGCGTTGGATATTACACTTAATGATTCAGATGCCTGAGCAAATGATTGCGATACAGCTTCATTGAAGTCAGCTTGTTCATTTAACTTTGCTTCTTGTTGGTTAATGATTAAATCAATTGAGTTCTGAGCTAATGCTAATTCAAGTGCGGATACATCTTCACCAACTGAAGCCCTTAATTGGAGTTCTTGTTCAATAGCTTCTTTAATTATTAATAATCGTTCACGCTCAAATTCTAACTGTGCATCTCTGCGTTTACGATTTATATTTTCTTCGGCACTAAATAGTGATTCCAAATTAGTGATATTAATATCATTATCATTATTACTTTCCCTACCCTTATACAGATTAGTTATTTCAGTTTCTGATTTATTAAATAATATTCTAATTTGTGTTAATTTTTGTTCAAGTTCTTTTTGAAATGCTTCTTTTCGTTCAGCATCTGCATCAATATTATATTTTTTTGCAATTTCTATTTGTTCATTATTATATTTAATATTAATATTTTTAATTGCTTCTTGATACTTTTCTTCTATCGCTATTTTTTCATTTTTATTTACAACTTGTGAGTTTTTAACTTTATCATAATAAGATTTAAGATTATTTAAGTCATTATTACGTGACACTTCTATCGCTGCATATGATTTAAGCATCTCATCTTTAATTGACATTAATGATATTTCTTCAATTTTTGTATAAAATTCTTTTAAATTTCCAATTTGTTCATTTCTTAAATCTTTTATTTTTTGGTTTTCTTCATTAACTAAATTAAATATCTCTTCACTTTGTTTAATTTGTAATTTTTTAACCAAATCATAATAATATTGTAAGTCACCTAATGATTCATATAACATATTACTAACTATAGGGTCGTCACCAAACAATAAATCAATATCAATTAATGGTCGATTATTTTTAATTAAATCTTTTAAATTATTTATAACTGTACTATATTTTTGTTCAATTTCTTCTGTTGGTGTTATTAGCATTCCTTCAGCGTTTTTGACAGCATCTTTAGTTGAGGTGTAAAATTCTTGAATCTTACCAATTGATGAGGTGATATTATTTTGCAAGATTAACACACTTTTAGCCCATTCTTTTGTTGTGTCTTTCATATTCTCGTTAATAGTAACATTACCTTCAGCATCTTTAACAAAAGCATTTGATTTTTTCATTAACTTATCCAACTCATTTGTTAAAAAAGAATAATGTTTAGCAGCATCATCTGCGGTTATTTCATTTTCGTTGAATGCTTTATTGATGTTCTTAATTGAATTAATATACTCAGCTAATACATTATTATACGTACTTAAATTTTGTTCATATTTTTTTGTCGCACCAAATAAAGGTAAATTACCTTCAAGTGATACAGATGGTGTTAATAATATTGAATCCTTAATCATTGTTAAGGTTTTTTTCAAGTCATATGGATTTAATGTACTTAAATTTTTAGCCAAATCATCTAATTCATAATTAATATCATTTAAATCTTTTTTGGATTTAGTTAAATTACTTGTTCCATTTAACACGTCAAAGAAATCTTGTAGTTTAGTAATTGTCTTATTATCAATTAGTGATGATAATCTACCTAATCTCTTATTGTATTCATCTAATTCAATAGCTGACATTTTAGATTTTTTAGCATTTTCGCTAATTTCATTGTTTAATTTTTTTTGTGCATCTGCTGATTTTTCGGAAACAGTATTAAATATCTTTAATGTTGCAATTACTGATAGTACACCAGCAACCAATAACCCCATAGGAGAAGCAAAGAATGCAGCGTTTAACCCTAATTGGGATAATGTGGCAGCTCTTAACCCTATATTTAACATTCTATAACTCTTAATCATTCCGTCCAATCCGTTCAATCCTTGAGCAATCGCCATAATTGCTTGTAATTTAACAAAGGCTGAATTAAGTTCTTCCGATTCCACACCTGCTAATGTCATTGCACCCTGCACAGCACCGAATGATGCGGCTAAACCACCACCGATTTGTCCCAAATTACCAAGTACTTGACCCAAGTCCATTGCTGAGTTACGTATCTCTGCATTGGTATCTGCCATATCACGTGTTCGATTAGCTAATTCTTGCATTACATTCGCATACTCTTCACTCTCAGCGTCTAACATCACTAACTGTCCACGCAATTCTCGCATCTCTGCTCGATATTCTTTCATTGCTTGAACACCTGACTTAGTATCAATATTTAACACTACATTTGATTCGATAGCCATATATTAATTATTATTTATTTTTTTTATTATTAATTTTACTTATAATATAATATAAAATATTATTAAATAGATTAAATAAAAAGGGTAATATACTTATTATACTACCCTTTTAATTAATTATTATTCACTTATATTATTTGAGTTACCATTAATTATATCACCATCTTTAGGTATATAATCAAGTACTGTATTAACACTTTTTAATTCACCATTAACAAACCAACCACTAAAGTTATAATCAATATTAAGTAGTGCAATGAATGATAATAATTCATTCTGTCTTACTTGTATTGAACGTCTATTCGGTGATGAAACGTCTTCATATCCAAGTAATTGAACATCAACACCGAAGTCACCCTGTAATACTATGGTATTATATAATTGTTCTACTTTACCTTTTTGTTTAACACTTATTAATAACTCAACATCGTCACTACCATTAGTTGTTCGTAATGTTATATTACCTATTCTTTCATCTCTCGTTTCATTCTCATTGGCACTAATATTAATATACATATTATAACTACCATTAGATGGTGTTACAGTTAACCAATTATTATTATTAATTACTTCCCAATCAGTATTACTTACTATCCATATTCGTTGAGGTGATGTGTTATCTGCATTAATAGTAATTAATGGTGTATCACAAGATATTGTTGGTAATATATATTCTTGTTGTGTTATATTCACCTCAGCAAAAGCAAATCCTTGTGTGTCATTATCAGTATGTACTGTTATTTTACCTTTTCGTTCTTCACCATAGTTTTTATCACAATAAAAGTTAAAACTACCATTACCATTACCAACTTTTTCAAATTCAGGTACTGTTATCCATAATGGTACACTTACCACTTTCCACGATTTATTGGAATTAACAGTAATTTTATTATTATTAACATTATTCCAAAATACAGATACTTGTTGAGGTGAAAGTGTTAATAAATGTTCAGTAATATTTGATTTAGTTTGTTTAATTGTTATTGTTAAATTAACTATATCATTACCTATTACTATTACACCTGTTCTATCATTGGTATTTATATTTTCATTAACATTTAATTTAATTTGATTAATTGTTTTAGTTATTGTTAACCAACTTATATTTAATTCATTGCTTGAAATTATATCCCAATTAACATTAGTATCTACATTAATTATCACTTCTTGTTGTTTACTATCAATAACAATATTATTAGGAGTATCAATTTGAATATATGGAGTAAGATTACTTTGTCCATTAACATAGTTATTAATATTATTAACACTGATTAATTCAACTTGTGAGTTAACATCACTTGTAATGTCATAATTAATTAAATTTATTGTCCAATATTTTCCAAATAAATAAATAAAATCACTAAGTTTTAAATTATTTTTTTCATATTTATTTAATTTAATACTTAATTTAATTAATTTAGTATTAGCATTATACCTATCAATTATATAATTTTTATGAAACTTATTAAAAATTGTGATATCCTCAGAATATATACTATCAGTAACCTCATATAATGTTTCATTTGGTTTAGCCCAATCCAATGAATTAAGGTATTTAGAATCAATTAAATTATATTTAGGTAACCAACTTTCACCTGACTCAGGAAAATAAACCATATTGGAATTTGTTCCATTCCAGTAATACTTACCCTCACTTATCATATTACGAGTTTCATCGGTTAATTTAATTGTTTTTTTAGGGTATATTTTTTCTTTAGCGTCAAAAATTAAATGTAAATTAGTATCAACACCCTTACGTATCTCATTGTCAGTGTTAAAAGATGATAATAAGGTAATTGGTGTATCACCCACATATTGCTGACAAGGTACGATTGGTGTAATAATACTTCTGTTATACACTACATTTTTTTCATTATTGAATTCATACCCTGTATCAATTATTTGTGAACCATAATTTTTATTATATTTATTTTTAAAATATTTTAGGAAATTAGTTGAAGTACTATCTTTGTATCCAAACTCTAAATATTTTTTATCATACATTAATGGAGTAATACTAATATCCTCATCTAAGTTAACTTTGCTTGTCCAATCAATTATATTTTTGTTTCCAAAATAATTATTTCTTGATTGAATATAAACATCTTTATCATTAACAGTCAGATACAAACCAAATAATTTAATGTATTCTGTTATTATATCTCTTTGTGATAATTCAGCTGAAAATAATCGTGATATATCAACAATATTATCAATTATTTTACCAGTTATTTTCCTAACATTAATATTAAATTTATTAAAATTAACAGTCATAGATGTTATATTCTCATAATTAATTGCACCTCCAATCATATGTAGCGCAACTGGTAAACCTTGTTGAAGATTCGAGAATAAATATATTGGTAATTCATTGACAAATTCACCATATGATTTACATTTCAATTTAAAATTAACATTAAATACTGTATTACCCAATTCATCACTAACATAATGTAATGAATCACTTTTTTTAGTTAATTTATATTTACTTAAATTAATTGTGGCATAGGATTTATCCTGAAATAATGCAATGTTTTGATTAATCCCAACATCTAATAGTAATGGTGATGAGGTGAATGTAACATAATTTATATTTTGATTCGTTTCATTATTAAATCTAATAAATGTTTCAAATTGTAAATCAATCGTAAACTCAATCTCACCGACATTGGATAAGTCAATATATTCACCATTAACAATACCCAATGTATCATCAATAGATGATATACCCGAATATTCAGGTGTGTTAGTAATATTATCTTTGTAATATATATTACCTTTTTTTGACAATTCACTCACCTCATCACTCACCTCATCAGATTTCTCCAATGAATATTTTTTGGTTAAAATTAATATATCTTTCCAATATGGGTTGGAGTCAACACAGAAATCAGAATGTAATGTGTAACCATTTTCTTTTAATATTTGTTTAATTATTGCGTTATAAAATATTGCAGGTTTTTGATTAACACTTCTTAACTCTATCCAATCCTTTACTTCACCAACATTAAACTCATCATATTCGTAACTTAATTCTTTAGTGTACTTTGTTTCACCTTCACTTTGGTATTCTTCGACTTCAACAAGTTTGGAATCAAAATTATTAATGTATGTACCTTGTAGCATAGGTACATATCGAATTACATTATGTATAGGTTCATTATCACTATTAAATGGTGCTAATAAATTTTTATTTAAAAAATCTTTATCTAATTTATGTGATAATTTATTTAATTCATTAAATTCTAAATCAATGACTTTTTTTTCACCCAATTTGTTGAAGAATTCAGCTTCTTCACTGAATAAGTTACATACAATTCCACTATTAATTTCACTTACTTTAACATATCCTTTTTGTAGTATTACACCACCATCTAATAACACATAATTATATTTTTTGGAATAATTAAATGTTAAAAATTGATTATCAAATCTATTTGGGAATCCAAATATAATTAAATTCTTTTTTGTTAATGGTAGTAATATTGATTTAGACACATTTGTCTTAATTTGACTCGGGTCAATCACATCAGATATTTGTTTAGTTAATTCGATTGGAATTGTTGAATTCAAATCTACTAATTCATTATTTATTATTAATTGTATCATATTATCTCCTTATATTATGTTTTGAATAATTTATTGCATTAATACTATAGTTATGATAACCATCAATTTTAAAATATTTTTTGGATATTGATTCACTATTAATTGTTAATTCTTCACCGTTAACAATTAAGTATGGTGATGTAACTAAATCATATATATCATCAAATACAATTGGTAATGTTGTTAGTGTGTATTCAATATTATATTCTATTTTATTATTAAGTTTATTCGACACATTATAATTAAATAATAAATCATTATTAACCAATGGGTGTGAATTAATATTACTTGTGTAATTATCTCTTGTTGAGTTAATTGATGAGGTGATGTTTGCAAATGTTACCTGCTGTGCCACACCATTATGACTGATATAATACCCTGTTTTATCTTTATGACAAGAATTATTAACAAAAAAAGTATCAAAAATAAGTGATTTATAACTCATATCAATGAATAATTTAATTTGAAATAAATTAATTGTATTAATATTATTTAATAAATTATTCATATTAAGTACAAATGTTAAATACTTCCCTTTAATATTATCAATTGGGTTAGTCATTGTTTCAATTATTGTTCTACCTGTGTCATCGTATCCAATTACTTCATACCTGTATTTAATTCCTTCAATCAAATCAAAATCGGGGGATAATCTATTATCAAATGTTATTAATAATGGATTATATTTATTAAATGAGTTACCAAAATTTTTATCGAACCTAAATAACTCTTTAATAGATGTGTTATAATTATTTATTACATAATCATTAACTTTTTTGTGTTCATTATTAATTGGATAACTATTAATTACTTCTATTTGATTACTAATATTAGTATTATTATAATTAATATTAATTTTAAATATTTTAGAAAACTCAATTAACGTAAATATATCAGCATTAACACTATTTGATTTTTCAATTAACTTTTGTTGTTCAAAATTGTTAAATTGTGTTTGAATTATTTGAGTTAAATCTATTATATATTTATTTAGGACAGGAATTGCTTGACATTTACCCGAATAAATCATATTAGTATCAAATAATAGTTCAAAATATAATACTTCATTAATATCTATAACATCATAAGTTAACACTATATTGGAATTTAATGTGTATCTTTTCATATTTTTTTATTCTTTTTTTAATTTTTCTTTTATTAACTTAAACGTATTAGTTGGTAATTCAATCATTATTTTATTTAAATCTTCACTAATATCTTTATCCATTGCAATACGTAACTCCTTCATCATTAATGGGTAGAGTTCTTCCTTTGTTTTATCAAGTGGAAATCTACCTTTCGTTCCTCTTTCTCCTATTTTACGGGCTATTCTGAACGCTACACTCTTTTGTGCTTTAATACCTTTAACACTTCTAAAGGCTTTTTTGACTTGAACCCACTTAACAATAGCATCTATTGGTGGCATTTTACCTGGTGCTCTACCTTCTTCTACCCATTTCCAATACTCGGCTAATTTAAGTTCAACTTCAAATTCATTATTTCTTCTTTCGATTCTAACTTTAACACTTCTCGCTAAGTTATTGGTAGCATTTATATTTAGATTTTTTAAATTATTTTTGTACCTATCTCGAATGAGTCTGGCATACTTAACCAATACTTTTTCAATTTCATTGTATACCATTTTTTATTTATTTTTTAATTTATTTAGTTGATGTTCTTCAAATATACTTTTTTTGTTGATAAATTGTGACCAATTTGCGAACTCATATATTGACATCTCATATACCTCATTAATACTTAAATTTAATTCTTTAACAATTTTAACCATTATATATTCCCAAGCCCAAGTTTTTCCAAAGTCATTATTGTTTCCTCCAATTTCTTCATCTTCTCCTTGTCTTGATGAATTTCCTTCATCTTCAGGCACTTCTTCATCTTTTTCATCAAAAAGGAATGATATGTCTGAGTTAATTTTTCGAAACAAACTTTGTAAAGCAAAAAAAAAGCATTAGCATCAGCAATATTCATATGTTCACTTATATATTTACCTTCTTTTTGGATATCAATTTTATTCGCATCACAACCTTCAGGTGTCATAAATGATGCTAAAGCAATGCCGATATTATCTAATATATTTTCTTTTTGTTGGTTAACATAATTTAAATTTAAATATTGTGTTACAGTCATATTATTATAGTTATAATTAACTACATATACCTTATCACCTATAGTATATTTTTCTTTTAATTCACCTTGTGGTTTTGTTTCCAAAAATTTAAAGTGTTTTAAAATTGATTTAAATGTTGTTAAATCTAATTGCATTACTTCATCATAAGTAAGGTTGGTTAATACGCAAATAATATGTGCTTCAATATCTATTATATCACTTTTATTTAATTTTAATAACGAAATTAATTCTAAATATTCATTAATCGTAACTTCTTTCCAACTATTTTTTATTATAATTTTTTTTTCCATTTAATTTAATTTAATAATTTATTTGCGTTTGATATGTGCCATTGTTACACTTCCTCTTTGTTTATGGTCTGTCATAGCCTTTATCGCTAAACAATAACTAATAACACAGTCATCGTGAATACTATCACGCAAGTTACCATATGTTATTTTTTTTGTTTTTGGCGTGAATTTTGTTACGAAATTATCAAATTGGTAATATAATTTCTCATTTTTTAACAATCCACCTTTACCATTCTCGAACATAACCATTACATTTTCAACTATTTCTCGTTTAGAATCATTCGTTGAGGTGAACCCATCAATGTTTTTAAATTCATTTAGAATTAATTCTAACATTATTGAACCTATTGAATTAGTTTCGGCATATGTTTTTTTGGGTGCGAATTTGCTTAATGCCTTACCTATCATTCGTGCCCGAATAGATGAGGTTGGATTATTGAATGTTTCCGTATATATCATTTCACCATTATCATTAACTATTGTTAATACAGTATCATCACTACCATCAAGTGCAAAGTCAATTCCTGCGTAACAATTATTGGTTGAGGTGAATGAATCTTTACATAGTTTACGATAATCACCAAAACAACTAATTCCCGAAGAAATAAATTCACACATAAACTCTTGATTAAATATAATTGAATTAGTAGTTTCTTTGATTTCTTGAATTATTTCTTTATCATATAAATTAGCTTCATATATATTTGTCTTGTGTGAAATATATCGTTTATTATTATTATCTAAACCCTTAATAAAATTTTCGTAAAAAAAACCACTGCTGGAGTTGGGGGTGCTAATGTAGAATATCTTATCCGCTTCCAATTCCAATGGTTTAAATACTTGATTATATTTTTCATCGGAAATAAATGCCGCTTCATCAACAATTAATTTCTTGAATTTACCTTTTCCTCGTTGAAATGATTCTGCCGACAAGAATTGAACGACAGAACCATTAACAAATTCGATAAATAAATCAGTAGCATTTATTGTTTTAATTATATTAACACCATTTAACGCTTTTTTAATTTCTCTAATAAACTCACGACATAGAGATGAAATTGGACAAATATAACCAACACGTGTATTATGTCGCTCTAAACACCATTTAAGTACAATATTCTGTGCCAAAAATGACTTTCCGCAACGTCTTGATACAGTAGCAGTTACGTATCTTATTTCATTATTTTCTAAACTTTTAATAATTGTTAACTGATACGGTAGTGGTGTCATTAATTTAACTTTAACTTTACTCTTCTTTATCATTATTTATGTTATTTATTGTTAAATTATTACCCCAATTAACATCAAATTCACTAACTTCTAACTGAACTTTAACAATGTCTAATCCGTATAACTTAACTAATGAATCAAGTGTATCTTTAGCAACCTTTAAATTATTAGCTCGCACAGCTTTTGCGTATATATTCATATATTTCGCAAATAATTCATTTTTTTTCTTTTCCAACTTCTCATTATTTAATGTTTGGAATATCTTCTTCGCTTCTTTGATTATTAAATCACCTGCACGTTCTTTTATATCATACTTCTCGTTGAGGAATGTTAATATCTGATGTCTTAATTGTCCATCTACTAACATATCGTATACTTCATAGACTGTATTTGGATTACTTTTATATGCCATATTTTATTTTATTTAGAATTTTTATTTAGTTTACTATATTCATTATATAATCGTTTATAATTTTTAACCAGACAAGTATTACAATACTTATCCAACATTGGTGTGTTATAATATTCTTCATAGACACTATTTATTTTATTTTTATTTACGGATAATATTGTTGGTAAATAGTCTTTAGTGGCTACTATTTCGATTATATTCAATAATTCATTATTTTTTTTAAAAAACTTAACTAAATCTATATTTTTTTCCATTTTTTTATTCATTTAATATATATATTATAATATAATTAATTATTAATTCGATTTAACTACTATTGTTGAATCAGGCGATATTCCATATAACTTTCCGTCAAGTTTAAAGTAGTATTGGATAGTTAGATTACTCACTTTACCAAAGGTTGCCTTTGGTGATGTTACTATGGAAGGTGATAATGTAATAGCATATCTATCTTGTTTGGCTACTATATTAATATTTTCGTTTAAAGATTTGATTTGACTATTTAAATTATCATTTTGTTTTTTTAAGGTTTCTAAATATTTATAACCACATATTGTGTATAATATTATGAATATAAATATTATTATTTTAGTTTTCATAATAATTTATCATTTATTTTATCAATTATTTTTGTAAACATTGGTGTTAATACGATTGTTGACATTGCTCCTACTGATGAGGTGAAAATACTAATCACAATGTCATTAGTATTAAAATATGTGTAAAATAAAAGAACCCAAAATGTCATACACAATGCACAACTAAATGGTTTAGGTATTATCCAACCATTTATATTTTTTTTATTTAAAAATAATTGATAAAGAAAATCACTTATTGATTTAATAATTCCACTAAATTCAACAACAAATATTATACTAAATATTATCATCATCACTTCTATTATTAATTTTATTTCAACCATTATTAATTTTTTTTAATAATTTATTTTTAATATTTTTTATCTTTTTTTGAATAGTTGATTTACTCACTTTCAAATCATCAGCTAATTTACTACAGGAAGAATATTCACAATACAAGATAAATAATCTTCTATCAACGCTGTTCAGCTCACTTAAAGCAATGAATGCTTTCTCACCAACCTCAGACATTGTTGGTGTGTTATTCTCAATTGAATATTCATTTTCTAATTCAATGATATCGTTAAAATTCTCTAAATTCGGTAAAAATTTCATTTATTTCAGTTTTATTTTGATTATATTTAAGGTATTTAAAGTAAAATGGAGATGTTTTGGAATTGATTGTTAAATATATTATACGTTTAACATAATTCAATAATTTATTATTAATATAAGAATCAATGATTTTATTTTCATCTTTTTCCAATAAAATTAAATACACTTCCTGAATTAAATCATATTTTAAATCAATATCTAAAAAGTTTATTTTCTTTAGTACTATATTTTCTACTACTTTATTTTCACATAGTGTTTGAATTATTTTTTGTTTAGTTAACATATTTTTTTTATTTTTTTTTCATCATTTCTGCCGTTGACTAATGCAATATGAACCCAACTATAATTATATTCATTTATTAGTTCACAAAAATCTTTATTATCTTTAATATAATTAAATATTTTTTTATTTATTTCTTTATCATTGGGGTGGGCTCTAATATCAATGGCATTACCACTCTTATGGTGTGAATTAACAGCTCCTCCTACAGCCTTATTGTGCTTATCACAGCGTCTTCCACTTGTTATTATACAAGGACACCCAACGTGTTCTCTGAGCTCATCAGCGAGCTTCATTAAGTGCTCTGTGACTGTCTTTCCACAACCGCATTTGCATTCAAAATCTTTTTTTTGGAAATATTTCATAATATATATATTTATATTTTATTTAGAACTATTGCTTGATGAATTGGTAATAATATAACATCTTTAAGAACTTTTTCTCTATTTAATACACTTGTTTTTTTGTTCATTAGTCTTTTTCTAACTTTTGAATTTTGGATTATTTTCTCATTCCAAATTAAACATTTACCATCATTAAATAAATTGATATATATAATTGGTTCTGTTACATTATATTTTGGTTTAAGTTCTTTTAACTTATTAAATTTATTTAATTCCATAAAAACATCATAGTATTTGTTGGAGTTACAATCTCTTTTTTTCAATTCAAACATTATCTTCTTATCATCATTGGTAATGATTACACCATCTTCAGGTGAATATTTATCATTGCTGAATATCACTTGTTTAATTGTTTGTCTTTTGGATAAATATTCTAATAGTTCATTTCTTCCGATTTCCTCGTTTTTTTCAAATTCATTTGTCATTTCATTTTAAATTGATACTTTTATTTATTTTGTTAAAATATAATACTTTTATTATAAAAAGTAAATATTATATTTTATTTATATAATATAAATATCAAGCAAAATGAAAAAATTCATTTTTTTTTGAAATATTTTATAAAAAAAATAACTTGGTGATAAGATGAATAATCCAACCTGTCGGTATTTCCGATATGTTCAAATTGGTGATGAGGTGATGAGGTGAATACACCTATATTTAATTAACTTGGAATATGTTCACTTCGTGTCCTTGTTAATTGTTTTTAAGAAACTTTTTTTAAAAAAAAATTAGGAACTACCTTCCCAAGCAATTCCTAATTAAACATTCTTGTTAATTTAAACATTTTAAAAAAACTAAGTTTAAATTATT
>JACCEE010247629.1_pt1 | contig 25145 bp, 27 predicted proteins | sample 7449931 | NCBI WGS metagenome assembly JACCEE01 (sample SAMN15323457, study PRJNA562643) | freshwater metagenome | isolation source: river surface water | place: USA:Blue River Watershed | collected 2017-08-19 | reverse complement strand
TTCAACCGTATAAGGGGAGTATTTTAAGTAAATTTAATTCGATTATGCTATTAATTTGTAGGATAAAAATCGTCTAATAATTAAGTAATTAAGACAATAAAGCGACTTATTAACTCGTGTTTTTTTTGCCATATCTTCTAATTCTACAATTAAATGGTCAGTATCTATTTCATTACAGCGTGATTGTTTAAGGAAAGCGATATTTTCTTGAATCCAAACATTAAAATCAGTTTCGTAAAGGACTTGAATATTCATTTTAATACCAACTTAACAAATTAAACCAATGATTATTTTTTAATCGAAAAACAGAAAAATCAGTTTTATCAACGGTTAAAATTTCTCGTTGTTGATATTCATTAGCCAACCAAATTAAAGTTGCATCTGTAAAATCAATATCGTGGTCGGCATATTTTTCAATAGAGTCTGAAATTTGAGGGTATGACTTTATTGGAATATCAATAACTTTAATTCCTCCTCTCGCTACCCATTGTAATAATTCAACTTTCGCTCTTGTATCTAGGAAATAACAACTTTCAACAATGACAGGGGCTGTTGTTATTAAAGGTTTTTTATTGGCTTTTAAAAAATCTAGTGCTTGAGAATGTAATTTATCGCGTTGAATATAAAGTGCGACTAGAAAGCCGGTATCAACCAACATTGTTAAACCGCGCTTTTAATAAAGATTTCGTATTTTGCGCTATATCGCCCTCATGGGTTTTATCTGCTCCAAAACCTTCTTTACCCAATTCCCACGCGCTGGGCTGACGTTTTTCTTTAATAAGCTCTTCTAGGAATTGCTGAACGAGTAAAGAAACATTTACGTCTTCTGTTTCAACAAGCGATTTTAATTCTTTTTCAAGGTTTGGGTTTAAATCTATGGTAATTGACATAATTTAACCTAATAAAATGTGTTTAAGGCAGTAAGCTGGTAGCAGTAGCACTTATAATGATTGTCCAAAGTGTTTCAAAGTAATTTCCCATAAGACCTCCTATCTTGAATTTGCTTGTCATTAATTTTAAACTTGCGTGTCTCAAAAAGGTTAAAAGAATTACCGCTGCTAAGGTTGTTAGCTCACCTACTCCCACAGCATTTGCTGCCTTAAAAACACTTAAAAAAGTAAGGTGAGCCATTGCCCACCTTACAAAAACCTAAATCTTACTTCTTAACTTCTTCAAATTCAGCATCCAACGCATCATCGGCAGGTTTTGACTCATGCGCTTGACGGGCTTGCTCATCCATTGCTTCTTTAAAATCATCAGCCGTTGGCGCACCTTGCTGTGCTGCATAAACGCGCTCTGCCAATTTACCTGACAACTCAGTCAACGCGGCTGTTTTTGCCTCAATCTCTTCTTTGTTATCGCCTTTAATCACCGTTTGCAATTCTTCAATCGCTTTATCAATCGCGGCTTTTTCAGACGCATCGACTTTGCCGTCCAATTCTTTCAACGATTTTTCAGTCGCATTAATCATACCTTCTGCTTGGTTGCGTGCTTGTACCAACGCGGCAAGTTTACGGTCTTCTTCAGCGTGCGCCTCAGCATCACGAATCATCCGCTCCACTTCTTCATCCGACAAACCGCTGGAGGCTTTAATCACGATAGATTGTTTTTTGCCCGTGGCTTTATCTTTTGCCGATACGTTTAAAATACCGTTCGCATCAATATCAAAGGCTACTTCAATTTGGGGTGTGCCGCGCCGTGCAGGAGGAATATCGGCCAAATCAAAACGCCCTAAAGATTTATTGCCGGATGCAATTTCACGTTCGCCTTGCAATACATGAATAGTTACCGCCGTTTGATTGTCTTCTGCGGTTGAGAACACTTGTGACGCATTCGTTGGAATGGTGGTGTTTTTCTCAATCAGCTTCGTCATTACACCGCCCATGGTCTCAATGCCCAAAGACAATGGCGTTACGTCCAACAATAACACATCTTTAACATCACCGCCCAACACGCCTGCTTGGACTGCAGCCCCTAATGCAACGGCTTCGTCTGGATTGACATCTTTACGCGGTTCTTTGCCGAAAATGCTTTGCACCATTTCTTGCACTTTGGGCATCCGTGTTTGACCACCGACCAAAATGACATCGTTAATTTGTGAGGCACTTAAGCCCGCATCTTTCAACGCCATCAAGCAAGGGCCTTTGGTTTTCTCAATTAAATCATCCACTAACGATTCTAATTTAGAACGGGTTAGTTTTACGTTTAAATGTTTAGGGCCTGTCGCGTCTGCGGTGATGTACGGTAAATTGACATCGGTTTGTTGCGCAGAAGACAACTCAATTTTGGCTTTTTCAGCCGCTTCTTTTAAACGTTGCAAGGCTAACGGGTCGCTGTGTAAATCAATCCCACTGTCTTTTTTAAACTCGGAAGCTAAAAACTCAATCACGCGCAAGTCGAAGTCTTCACCCCCTAAGAACGTATCACCGTTGGTAGATAACACTTCAAATTGATGTTCGCCTTCGATTTCAGAAATTTCGATAATAGAAATGTCAAACGTACCGCCGCCTAAGTCATACACTGCAATCGTGGTATCCCCTTTGGGTTTATCCATCCCGAATGCCAACGCCGCTGCGGTGGGTTCGTTGATAATCCGTTTGACATCTAAACCGGCGATACGACCTGCATCTTTGGTGGCTTGACGTTGCGCATCATTAAAATACGCAGGAACGGTGATGACCGCTTCAGTGACTTCTTCCCCCAAAAAGGCTTCCGCATCTTTTTTCAGTTTCATCAACACGCGCGAGGAAATTTCCGGTGCAGCCATGCGTTTGCCATGACATTCCACCCACGCATCGCCGTTTTCTGCTTGCACGATATTATAAGGCACCATTTTGATGTCTTTTTGCACCACATCATCGTTAAAACGCCGTCCAATCAAACGTTTAATCGCAAACAAAGTGTTTTTTGGGTTAGTGACGGCTTGACGTTTTGCTGATTGACCGACTAACACTTCATCATCGTTAGTAAACGCGATAATGGAAGGCGTGGTGCGTGCGCCTTCGCTGTTTTCGATGACGCGAGCTACGCCGTTTTCTAAGACTGCTACGCAGGAATTGGTCGTTCCTAAGTCGATGCCTATCATTTTAGCCATTGAATTCTCCAAATTTTTTTAAGTAATGTGTAAAAGTTAGTGTGGATATAAGGATGTTTTTATTGTTTTCAAGCAGTTATTCGACTGCTTTTGCTACCACGACCATTGCCGGACGTAACAGGCGACCGTTGAGTAAATAACCTTTTTGGAATACAGTCAACACAGTATTGGGTGCAACCTCTGCTGAAGGCTGCATCGCCATCGCCTGATGGTGTTCAGGATTAAACGGTTGGTTTAAAGGATTGACGGTTTCAATATTGACTTTTGCAAACGCCGCCTCAAACTGTTTTAAAGTTAATTCATTGCCTTCACGAAATTTTTGTACTTCATCGCTGTCACCGCTAATGGCCTGTAAACCGAGTTCTAAGCTATCCACTACGGTAATCAATTCTTTAGCAAATCGTTCAATAGCATATTTTCGCGCATCGTCCAAATCTTTTTGCGTGCGTCGTTTTAAGTTTTCCATTTCTGCTTGGATGCGCAACGCTCTGTCCCAGTTTTCTTGTGCTTTGGCATTTGCAGCATCGAGTTCTTGTTGTAATTGTGCCTGTGCCACTTCAGGGCTTACTGGTGCTATCGTTTCAACCTCAGTGTTATTATCTGTTTGATTTTCAACGGAAGATTGTTCAATAGTTTCAGTGATTTCCTGTTCGGTACTCATTGTTTTACTGCTCCAGAAAAATAAATAATAAAAAAATTTACGCCAATTGCGCATTATTATCTTAGAAAATGGGGTTTAAGATTTTGGATTCAAGGCTGCGCCTAATAATTTTGCCGTTATATCAACAAAAGGGATAACCTTTTGATACGCCATGCGCGTAGGGCCTATAACCCCTAACACGCCCACCACTTCATCGTTCACCGAATAAGAAGAAGTGACTAAGCTGCATTGCTCAAATGGCTGATAACCGGATTCTTCACCGATAAAAATTTGTACGCCGTCTGCGGCTAAACATTGATCTAATAAATGAATAACACTGTGTTTTTGATTAAAAGCTTCAAATAACTGTCGTAAGCGATCTTTATGCGCTAATTCACTAAACTCCATTAGATTTGTTTCGCCGGTTAAAATGTAATCTTCTGGGTTTTGCGTGTGATTAAAAGTTAAATTTGCCATGTTAATGGCATCGAGCATAGCTTGATTTAACTGCTGTTGGTCTTGTTGCAATTGATTGACTACAACTTCACGCACCGCAGCTAAACTGCGTCCGGCATAAATAGAGTTTAAATAATTCGCCGCTTGTTGTAATTCGGTCGGTGAAAAAGTTTTGTTAGGCTGAATAATTTTGTTGTGAACTTCTTGTTCATCGGTGACGAAAATGACTAAAACGCGATTATGCGAGAGCGGTAAAAATTCAATATGGCGTAAACATACCAGTTCACGGCGCGGTAAGGTTACGATGCCTGCCATCTGCGTTACATCTGACAAAAGCTTGGCGGCAGCCGCAATGACATCGCCGCTGTTGTCACGGTTAGTTAAACTTTGTGATAATTGGTTAAATTGTTGCTCATCCCATGGTTTCACTGTCAATAAACTGTCAACGAATAAGCGATAACCGCTCACGGTTGGAACACGACCGGCGGATTGATGTGGTGAGCGAATTAAACCTAAGTCTTCTAAATCTGCCATCACATTACGAATCGTGGCGGGGCTTAAATTTAAATCAGAGTCTTTAGATAAAACCCTAGAACCTATCGGTTGACCGTCTTGAATATAGCGTTCGACTAAGATTTTTAATAATTGCAGTGATCTATCATTTAAGTTTTGATTGTTTTCCACGCTTACCTCTACTTCAATTGAAATTGGCACTCGCCAGAAATGAGTGCTAATTATGGCAAGCTATCAGTTAGGCAAAAACTTGTCAATTGTAAAAATAGCGAATCAATAGAAGAAACATTTTTCCACCCATTGCATGTCCGGTATAAAATAAACAGGGTTAATTAATTTTTGACAGGACTTTATATATGAAATTAAAAATTTATTTGTATGCGGTGTTTTTGTTTTTTGCGCAAATGAGCTTTGCAGCAGAAAAAGCCGTGATTCGGGTTGGAGTCTTGGCATTTGGTACGCTGGAGTGGGAGTTGGCAGCGTTAAAAAATGAACATTTACTCGATAGCGCGGATTTTCAGATTCAAACACAAACTTTAGCGTCTTCACAAGCCGCGCAAGTGGCGTTACAAGCCGGAGCGGTAGACATTATTGTTGCAGATTGGATTTGGACTTCTAGGATGCGTTCAACGGGGTTGGATGTTACGTTTTATCCGTATTCAAATACTTCGGGGGCATTAATTGTGCCGTCTAAAAGTCCAATTAAAAGTGTGAAGGATTTAAGAGGTAAGCGTTTGGGAATAGCAGGCGGGGAGTTGGATAAAAACTGGTTGTTTTTGCAAGCGTTAGCGAATGGGCAGCAAATCAGTTTGCAATCAACTAAAAAAATGTTTGCCGCGCCACCGATATTAACCCAGCAGTTTCAACAAGGGCGTATTGATGCGTTGATTACTTATTGGCATTTTGCGGCGCGTTTAGAAGCGCAAGGTGCAAGGCAGTTGCTGGATGGAAAAATGCTACTATCAGGGTTGGGGATTAAAGAAGAAGTTCCGAATTTAGGTTATGTGTTTAAGCAAAGTTGGGCGGATGAACATAAGGCTGATTTAACACGCTTTTTAAATGCGAGTCAGCAAATTAAGGAAAAATTATGTTCTTCTAATGAAGTTTGGCAAAAAATTGTGCCGTTAACTGACGCAGAAGATGTGGCAACACAAACGAAGTTGCATGAACGGTATTGTGCTGGACGTGTGACACAATGGGGGTCAGTGGCACAGCAGCAGGCAGTTAAACAGATTTATGCGTTGCTGCATAAACTGAGCCAAAATAAATTAACCGGCAGCGAAACTTTGCAACCGGGGACATTTTGGACATTGGATTAGGCTGTCAGTTGTGGTCTCAAAATTCTCGCTATCAATTTTTCCCTTGTGTTCGCTGGTGGTTTTGTTAAGCCTGTGGCAGGCAGTCGCTGTTTACTATCACAGCAATACCTTACCGTCACCGCTTCATGTTACGCAGGTATTGTGGCAAGAGCTGCAATCAGGGGTGTTACTGCATCATTTAAGCGTTACATTGCGGCGTTTAATGATTAGTTTTTCTATCGCTATGCTGTTAGGTGGTGCAATAGGCATTGTATTAGGACGCAATGCAAAATTGAATGCGTTTTTTGATAATTGGCTGGTGATTTTTTTAAATATTCCGGCTTTAGTGACGATTATTTTGTGCTACGTCTGGTTTGGGTTAGAAGAAACAGCGGCTATTTTAGCCGTCATAATCAATAAATTACCCAACGTTATCGTCACGTTTCGCGAAGGGGCGCGAACTTTAAATCAAGATTTGTTAGAAATGGCACGTTGCTATCGTTTTGGACGCTGGAAAACTTTAGTACACGTTATATTGCCGCAACTTCACCCGTTTGTAATGAATGCTACGCGCTCTGGTTTAGCCTTGGTGTGGAAAATTATTCTCGTGGTCGAGTTATTAGGATGCAGCGAAGGGATGGGGTTTCAATTGCAATCATTTTTTCAACTATTTGATGTAGCAAGTATTTTAGCTTATACGGTTGCCTTTGTTGCAGTGATACAGTTGTTAGAGTGGTTAGTATTAAAACCTTTGGATAATTATGGACAACGGTGGCGGCGATGACCACAATTCAGATTGACATAAAACACAAAACTTATGCTGCTAAAGGTTCAGCACGCGCCCATTTAGCGATTGAAAATTTTCAATTGCGGCTAGAGTCGCATCAATTTGTCTGTCTTGTTGGTTGTTCCGGGTGTGGAAAAACGACACTATTAAACAGTATCGCTGGTTTAGATACAGATTTTGTCGGTGATATTATTATCGGGCAACGGGCAATGTCTCCCAATATCGGCTATGTTTTTCAAAATCCGCGCTTGTTACCTTGGCGCACGGTGCGGGAGAATATTGATCTGGCATTAAAAAGAACCACAGCGGGGCAGGTTGTAGAGTCGTCTTTTGTAGATAATTTGTTAAAAATCATGCAATTAGATAACGTACAAAACGTTTATCCAGAACGCTTGTCGTTAGGTATGAGTCGGCGGGTGGCGATTATTCGTGCCTTTGCAATCAATCCTGATGTATTGTTAATGGACGAACCGTTTGTGTCCTTAGACCCGCCCACTGCCCGACAAGTGCGTAGTTTATTAATCCAACTCTGGCAACAACGCCCACATACGGTGTTATTTGTTACGCACGATTTACGCGAGGCCATTGCATTAGCGGACAAACTGGTGTTTTTATCACCGCCGCCGATGCAAATTATCAGTCAGATTAACGTTCCTATCCCGCGCCGCGAACGCGATGATGAAAAAAAGATAGAAGCGTTTCGGCAACAATTGATTTTAGAGCATCCTGCCATCAGTGCGCTGCTTTAATTTTTATAAATCTTTTAGTCCGGCTAATTCTTCCGCGCGCTCTGCGGTCAATCGCAACATACAGTTATTGGCTAAAACTCTCTGTAAAGAGCCGCCTTCGGGGTCAGCATAAAATGCACAATTGCTATCGCGAAATTTGAGCCAAATTTTCTGTACCTCCTGCAACTGTTTTTGTCGTACTGGGGTTAAACCCGCTTTTAACGCTTGATAATGCGTATTGAGTTTTTTGTCCCATTGCACCATTTCTGTATCAACACAGCCTATCATATCAGCGGTCACGCCCGCCGCTTTATCCACGCATTGCGTATAGGTCGCCGAATAAGACGGTTCTGCATAAGCATTATGTATCGAACTAATTAATAATAAACCAAGCATGAGTGTTTTCATCGGTTGCTCCTATTTCTGTTGAGTGAGGTCGAAAATTAACGCCGCCATCTTGCTTGAACCACCGCCAACTCCGATGTGTTGCTTGACCTGCGCTAATTCGGTTTGCATAGTCGTTTTATACGCAGCATTATTTAATAACTGATTAATTTCTTGGGCAAGATTTTCCGGCGTTGCATGATGTTGAATCAATTCGCGGACAATTTTTTTTCCGGCAATAATATTCGGCAAACCAATAACATCAATATTGACTAATAATCGCCCTAATAAATAAGTTAATGGCGATAATTTATACGCAATCACCATGGGAATCGTTAATAATGCAATTTCCAACGTCGCCGTGCCGGAAGTGGTCATAATCGCATCGCAGCATTGCATTACATCATAGGGTTGATGTTTAATCACCTGTATTTTTATCGTGCTGGTATTTAAATACTGATTTAATAACGCATCAGAAATAGAATCCGCTTGCGGCAACATAAATTGCACGCTTGGATTGTCTGTCGCTATTTTCTCCGCCGCTTGTAACATCACGGGCAACATGCGCTTAATTTCATTCATCCGACTGCCGGGCAACATGCCGACTATTGGAAACGCTGGGTTTAAATTAAAGAGTGCTAAGTCTTCTATTTTAGAACGCAGCGGATGCACTTTATCCACTGACGGATGTCCAACATAACGCACCGGCACGTTTTCCGCTTCGTAATACTTTGTTTCAAAAGGAAAAATCACCGCCATCATGTCAATCACCTGACCGTATTTTTTCACTCGCCCCGGTCGCCATGCCCACACTTGCGGACTGACGTAAAATAACACTTTAATGCCGTGTTGTTTGGCAAATTTGGCGAGTTTAAAATTAAATTCTTTGTAATCCACACAAATCACTAAGTCGGGGCGTTCCGTTTCGATAGTTTTTTGCATGATTTTCAAAGCATTGCGGATTTCGCCGTAATGTTTTAGCACTTCGACTACGCCGATAACGCCAATATGACTGGAATCGTAGCGAATGTCGATACCGGCTTGGCGCATTTTTGTGCTGCCCATGCCGATGGCGTGAATATCTGGCGCGTGTTTTTTCAGTTCTAAGAAGACGTTAGCAGCGTGTTGGTCGCCGGAGGATTCGCCCGCGCTGAAGAGAAGAGTGGTCATAGCGAGAGAGTTGTAAGTTGTTGAATGAAATGATTGAAACTCGCATTTTTTTGGGAAACGGTTTCAATATTTGTTCGGATTAAAAAAGGCTCGCTAATCGCAGCATAATTTTTTTGTTTTTTAGCTAATTGCGTATTGTTTGAAAACTTAAACGTTTTTAATTCTTCAAAACAATCTGGCTTTGATATTTTTTGTCGTGCTTTTATTCGGCAATCAAAACAAAGCTTATTTTGTGCATCATAATGCGCGACTAACCAACATTCAATTGAATGCACTGCAATAGCAAAAACGATTTTTTCAGAGTATGTTTGATAAAATTCATCGTCATTTTCATTCATACACGCAATGAGTTTTTCAGTGATTTTTGCAATCAATTCTAAATCCTCTAGTACCTGTCCTGTTTCATCCTGATGAAAAACACCAAAATCGGTTGAAACATCGGTATCTATTTGCACAATCACAATTTGATGTGTTTCTAAATCGACCTCAAAACGCTCGCCGCGCAAATAGTTTAAAAGGAGGTTCCAACCACCTAAAGGCGGAGACAATTCGGTAATATCACGTTGCGGGTCTTGAATAGTAAAATAACCGCGTAAAACATTTTTTAAAACAGCATTATCGGTTCTGTACTGACCGCCTTCGCTGGCTAAAGCAAATCGTTTCATCTGCGTTAAAATCCTGTTGGCAAACCACCTAAATAACCGCGTAAAAACGCTTCGGAAAGATTCAAAGAATCGTTGCTCGTTTTAAATTTTTCCTCAATTTTAGCCAATATCTCAGGTTCATCTTTAAACATTCGCCGCAAACGGGCTTCACCTACTGATTTAGGCTTATCTTCAATATTCAGCGGATGACATAACGTATGACCTTCATCGTTTCGATAAACCACAATGATTTTTTGCTCTGAATCATCTAAATCAATACCATCTAAAATCGCTGGATTATGCGAGGTTAAAAAGATTTGTTTATCGTATTTTTTTGCCAAGCGGGTTAATTCTTTAACGAGTTTTGTGCAAAGTTTTGGATTTAATGACGTATCAATATTATCAATGGCAAATATTTTGGGTGTGTATTTTGAAACCACTAACGTAATATAAAACAGCACTAATAAAAAACCTTCATTTGCGCTACGTTGGTCAAACGGCATTGCTAAAAAGCGGTCTTTTATGGTGATTTTCTTTTCTAATAGTGAAAAATCATCAGGGATTTGTATCGAATCAAACCAGCCAAATAATTCTAATGTTTCTTGAATATCATTTAACTCACTAAAATTTTGTGATTGTTTTGCTTCGTGTTGCGTATAAATCAACAAGGTAAGTAAGCCTTCGCCTTTATCTCCTAAAGGCTCTATTTTTGTCTCTTTGTTAAAGTTTCTTAAACTTGTATTTTCAGGAGAATATATAATAAAATCTCCTCTAAAGATAAAATTTGGTGTTATTATTTTATAGTCTTCAAGTTTATTTCTTGAGTCATTTTTAAAATAGTCTTTTTTTTGTTCAAGTTTCTTTATAAACTTTTCTTTTGCGACAGCATTTCTATCTTTTCCTAGAATGCTATTATCATTATTTTCAATATTTGATAATACTTTTTGAAGAGCATATAAAAGATAACTTTTTTCTGAACGCTTCCATTTTGAATACGCTTGATTCAAGTTTTCTAATATGTAAGTCTCTTCAGTATCGGAATAAATAGATTTTATTGCAATTTTTATGGGGTCAGATTGATACTTTTTATCAAATGAGGATCGCATTAATTCTGGTTCAGTAACTCTAATGCCTCTATTAATTAAAAACTCATTATCTAATTTATTTGTCTCCGCCGCCGCCGCCAAAGTAATCGCCTCCAAAATATTACTCTTGCCGCAACCATTTTCCCCAATCAAAACATTCACCCGCCCCACATCAAGGGTTAGCTCCTGAATAGACTTATAATTCTCTATTTTTAATTGCGTAATCATAAGGTCAAATTTTCCAATGTGGACAAAGACTTAAAGCGTGTGTGAACTTAAAAAAAACCGCCTCGGTAAAACACCAACGGCGGTTATTGTTTTTATGCGGTGTATGTTAACCAGTCTTGATGGTCGTCACGTTGACCTTTCACATATTCAAAATACAATGATTGCAGTTTTTCGGTGATAGAACCGCGACTGCCGCAACCAATCATCCGACCATCATATTCACGAATCGGGGTCACTTCCGCCGCTGAGCCGGTGAAAAATGCTTCATCAGCAACATACACCTCGTCGCGGGTAATGCGTTTTTCAATCACTTCAAAACCTTGCTCGCGGGCAATGGTCATCACCGTATCGCGAGTAATGCCTTCTAAGGCATAAGTGGTTTCCGGGGTATAAATTTTACCGTTACGGACGATGAATAAGTTTTCACCGCTGCCTTCAACGACATAACCTTCGTGGTCTAAAAACAACGCCTCATCATAACCCGCGGACATTGCCTCTTGCAGTGCCAAAATGGAGTTAATGTAATTGCCATTGGCTTTGGCTTTGCACATGACGCTGTTGATATGATTGCGTGTATAGGAAGAGGTGCGAATGCGAATGCCTTTTTCTAAGTTATCCGCGCCCAAATACGCGCCCCATGTCCATGCCGCCACCATGATATGCACTTTTAAGTTATCGGCGCGTAATCCCATGCCTTCTGAACCATAAAAACACATGGTGCGAATATACGCGCTGTCCAAGTTATTTTTAGCAATCGCTTCGATTTGCGCGGTATTGATGTCGTTTTTGGCAAACGGCAATTTCATATTTAAAATATGTGCGGAGCGATACAGGCGATCGGTGTGTTCTTTTAATTTAAAAATCGCCGCGCCTTTGTCGGTATGGTAAGCGCGTAAGCCTTCAAACACCCCCGCGCCGTAGTGTAAAGTGTGTGTAAGAACGTGAACTTTTGCGTCACGCCAGTTAAGCCATTGTCCGTCCAGCCAAATAAAACCGTCTTTGTCATCCATTGTTGCCATGTTGTTACCTGTGTGTTTTTTAAATAGTGGGATTATAGCGTATTTGTTCAGTTAGGCAGCAGTACGCCGATAGCGATAATACGCGGCACACGCGCCTTCGCTCGACACCATCGTTGCGCCGAGCGGATGTTCCGGTGTACAAGTAGTGGCAAATTCAGGGCATTGCGCAGGTTTTAGCAAGCCTTGCAATACCTCACCACTGCGACACGCCGCCGGTTCTTGGGTATTAATCGTTGCCACGTTAAATTTAAGCTCGGCATTCCAATCAGCGAATTCGGGGGCAAGGCTTAAGCCACTTGCAGTAATTTCGCCTAAACCGCGCCAATTGCGATTAACGGTGATAAACACTTGCTGCATCGCTTGTTGCGCAACGGGATTTCCCGCCTCACGCACTACGCGCCGATAGGCATTTTCTACTGCAAAACGTCCGCTTTCCAACTGCTGCACACACTGATAAATGCCCTGCAAAATATCCACCGGTTCAAAACCTGTTACCACGATAGGAATGCGGTATTGGGCAGCAAGCGGCATATATTCACTGGTTCCCATAATCGCGCACACATGTCCGGCGGCTAGAAAACCTTGTACTTGATTGTGTGGCGAATTCAGTAACGTCTGCATCACCGGAGGCACTAATACATGACAAGCCAATAAAGAAAAGTTTTTTAAATTCAATTGTTTAGCTTGTATTGCCGTTAACGCGGTCAATGGCGCGGTGGTTTCAAAGCCGACCGCAAAAAACACCACTTGCCGCTGCGGATGTTGCTGGGCAATTTTAAGCGCATCCAGTGGCGAATACACAATGCGAATATCTGCGCCTTGGGCTTTTAACGCTAATAAATCCAATTGTGACCCCGGCACACGCAGCATATCGCCAAACGAACAAAAAATAATGTTCGGTTGTGCAGCAATCGCCAACGCCTTATCAATATATTGCAACGGCGTGACGCAAACCGGACAGCCGGGGCCGTGAATTAAGCGGATTTGGGCGGGTAATAATTGGTCAATGCCGTGTTTGACAATGCTATGGGTTTGTCCGCCGCATACTTCCATTAATGTCCAGGTTTGCGTGGTCACTTGCGCAATCGCGGATAAAAGTTTTTTCGCCAGCGTAGGGTCACGAAACGCTTGCAGGGCAATCATGGCAACAACTCAGCGTCAGTCATGTCGTCCAGTTCCGCCAAGGCGGCTAACGTTGCGGTGGCTTCTTCTGGGTCTAAAATCGACAATGCCAAACCGGCATGTACCACAACATAATCATGTAATTGCGCATCGGGCAAAAAGCTTAAGCTAATTTCTTTGATCACGCCTGAGAAATCTACTCGCGCAAGGCGTTCTAAACTGTCGTTGGTAGCAGAAAGGCTGATAATTTTTCCGGGGATAGCAAGGCACATAGTTTTCGCCGAGTTAAGTTAAAAGTACAATAAAATTAAGTTGTTATATTATTTATGGCTGCGTTTGTAATAAATTACAAAGCCGGTCAGAAAAAGTAAAAATGGCAGTGCCAACATAAAAAACACGCCGATAAATCCCATCGTGAACGGTTGAAATTGTAAACTGCGTCCGGGTGCCGGTTTTAGCGGTATCTCGACAAAACGGTCATCGTGGCTTAACCAATTAAAAATACGCAACCCCAGTTCCTGATTTGCAACATTGCCAAGGAAAGTGTTAGACAAAAAATCACTATCGCCGACGACTACAATTCGCTGCTGCGGTTTATGCGGCAATTCGCGCGTCAGTGCATAAGCCAGCGGTAACGGGCCGGTTTTTTCCGCACTTTGCAGGTCAAAATGACTATTGTTATTGACATCCGTCCAACTCTGCTCGCTGCTGTATAAAATTGGCACGGCTTGAAAGTCGGTGTTTTTCGTTGTTGCCAATGCTGCTGCGGTTGGATAAAGGGTCATGGTTTGTAAACCTTGCGTAATTGTATGGCGCGGATATTGGCTGACCAATGCAAAATGCGTATCATTCATGCCATATAATTTACCGCCATTATCCAGTAATGTTCCGGGCAATTTAACAATCCCTAATTGTTGTTCAATGGTACTTAAATAGGTATTATCCGGCTCGGTAAGCAATAATAAATTACCACCTCGCGCTATATACGTTTGAATTAATTGCAATTCCCCAGCTAATAACGGCACGCGCGGCACAGCTAAGACCAATAGCGCGGAATTATCAGGAATTGCACCGAATTGGGTTAAATTCAGTGCCTGCACTTGACTATTGCGTTGTACTAATTGTTTTCCAAATAAGCCTAAATCAAAATTCGCAATGCCGGTGGGCGAAGGTTCTCCATGACCGCTTAAAAAACTAACCCAAAGCGTGGATTGTTGCGTAAATTGCAAGAGTGCATTGGTTAAACTTAATTCATCTAAAAAAGTAATTTGTTCCCGGCGACCTTGTGATTCAACACTAATTAAACCTTGCGGCGTAATAGTTAAGCCTTGAACTTTTGTTAATTCACGCTCAGGGTCAATAAATTGCAAGGTTAAATTCGCTTTTTGTTGCTGATAACGCGCAATTAATTGTTTAATTTGTCGCCGTAATGGATGCCCGGCTTTTAAATATACATTAATTTGCACGGCCTGTGGTAAACGGGCTAATACTTTTCGTGTGGCTGGGGATAATGTATTTTGCTTATTTGCAGTGACATCTATTTCTATAGGATAACGATAACTTAAAACTGCCGCACTGATAAAGAGTATGAAAAAACAATAGCTAATGAGTCGATTTTTAAAGCCGGGGGTTAAAGGGGTCATTTCTGCAAACGATCCTGTTCTAAGCGATAAATACTTAACATAATAAATGTTGCAATGAATAGCACAAAATAACTTAAATCCATGCTATTAATTAAGCCATTTTGCATATTTTGAAAATGTTTTAAAATAGATAGATAATCGAGTAAGTTATTACTATGGCTGCGTACACTATCACTGGTATCTAAAACCCATAATAATAATAATAAGCCAAAACTGTTAATGGCGGCAATAATGGGGTTATCTGTGATACACGACATATATAAGCCAACCGCAGCAAAAGCCGATAGCATGAGCATTAATGCTAAAATATTGCTTAAAAACTTTCCGGTATCTAATTCACCGCCAATAAGTAATGATAGTGGCATTAAGGTTGTTAAGACGATAATTAACATGAATAAAGCTAATAAGCCTAAATATTTACCGAAAATAATTTGATAATTATAAACAGGGGCGGATAATAATAAAACTAAAGTTTTATTGCGCCGTTCTTCACTAATTAAACGCATGGTTAATAGTGGGGTGATGAATAATAAAATAATCACCGCATTGCCATATAATGGCGCAATAATGACATCTGTTATACCGGGTGCATTATCAATACTGGCTAATTTGCCCTGAAAAGCAATAAACGCATCAACATATTTAAAAAACAAATAGGCAAAAATAAACTGTATGACAGCTAATAATGTCCATGCTAATGGTGATAAAAATAAGCTTTTTAATTCACGGCTGGCTATTGTAATAATCATTTTCATAATTTGTTTGCGATTTTATTGGCATCAGACAGGGCAATAAAAATATCCTCCAGCGAGCGTTTAATTGGGGTTATGTGTTCTAAACCCCAGCCGTTGTGAATGACTAATTGACTAATAGCTTCAAGTGGATTGGTTTGTGGAAGGTGATGAATGCGATAATGGTGTGTCGCTAACGTTTCTATGCCGGTGATTGCATTTATTTTTAATAAGATAGCGTTATCAATCGCTGTGCGCGTGATTAAGTTTAAGCTGTGAGTAGTCGCTTGGGCGGTTAATGCGGCAATGCTGTCGTGGAAAATGAGCCGTCCCCGCTGAATAATTTGTACATCCGAACAAATTTCTTCCACCTCCGAGAGAATATGCGTAGATAAAATTACGGCGTGATCGGCGGTTAGTTGTTTAATAAGCGTGCGAATTTCTTTGATTTGAATCGGGTCTAAACCAACGGTCGGTTCATCGAGAATAATCACCGCCGGATTGTGTAAAATAGCTTGGGCTATGCCAACCCGTTGTTGATAACCTTTTGATAATACAGCAATTAAACGCTGCGCGACATCGGTTAAGTTGCATTTTTCTAAGGTTAGATTCACTGCGTGAAGGCGTTGTGAGCCGGACAGCCCTCGTAATTTACCGCAGTAATGTAAAAATTCGCTGACTGTTAATTCTTTATACAGCGGCGGCTGTTCAGGTAAATAGCCTAAATGCTGTTTTGCCGCTTGCGGTTGTTTAAGTAAATCAAAACCATTGATGTAAATTTGACCGCTGGTAGGGGCAAGAACACCACACAACATTTGCATGGTCGTGGTTTTTCCGGCTCCGTTTTCGCCTAAAAAACCAAGCACTTGCCCTTGTTGTAACTGAAAACTGAGGTTATGCACGGCGCAAATTTGACCGTAATAGCGCGAAAGTTGTGTTGCGGCGATTAACATTATATTTGGCTAAGCAAAAAAGTCGCTTCATCGTGTAGGCGTTTGCGATAAAACAATACTTTCCAGCGCGCCCCGCCACATTGTCGCCATAAAACGGTGGCACGGATACCGGCTAATAATAACGCTCTGATTTTATTAACAATATCGGTGCGGGATAGATAAGCTTCTTCACCGTTAACCATAATGCGCGGCTGTAAAGTGCTGATGGTGTTGTAATATACATCGCCTAAGTTAGCTAAAATATTTTCATGGGTGACATCAAAATAATCCGCTTGAGCTTGTGCTTTTTCTACACCGATGCGAATGGTTTTCAGCATTTTTTCTTCGTTGGCTAATTGGCGTTCCAAAAAAATCAAGCTGGCGGCGTAGCGAGCCTGTTCTGGGTCAACGCTTGTGTAACCTGCGATTTGTTGTTGAAATTTTTCTAAGCCCAGTTTGAGCGCGGCTAAATCCCCAAATACGTCAATCACGCTACTGGCATCAATTTTTAATAAACTGCCGATACTTGCTTTAAACGCAGCGGCGTTAGTTGTTCCGGTGGTGGCCAGTTCATGCACTAATTGCGTTGCCTGAGTGATGCCAGCCAAAGCAATAGTTTGATTCGTAAAGGTATTTAGTGACATGATTATTTACACTCAAGATTGACATAACAGGCTTTTTCTAACAGTTTACCCGCTTTTGTCCAGCCGTTAAGCCCATTTGACAAATGATAAACTTCTTTTATTCCGGCTTCATTCATTAACAGTTTACCTAAAGCTGCTGAACGCCGACCTGAACGACACACTAAAACTAAAGGTTGTTCGGGGAGTTTTTGCATTGCCTTGATTTGCGTTAACCATTTATTTAAATCGTATGAGCCATCAGAGTCAAAAAATTGTAACGGCTGACTGTTTGGAATAACGCCGGTCGCTGCCCACTCTTTGTCGCTGCGAATATCGACTACTAAGGGTTGTTGCTGTTTTTGCATAGACTCTAACTGTTCAGGAGTAATTTCAATTAAATCTGCCGCAGTGACACCAAAATTTGCTAAGCAAAGCAAAAAAAATGAAAAAATTTTTAAAATCATGGTCGTGTACAAGAAAATTTAATGCGGGAAGTTTTATTTTACGCCGTTGCCAGCATTGGATTATGATAACTTACGCGCTAATTTATAACATGTTCATCCTCTATCGGTCGAATTTGTTTGTTTTCATCGTATACGTTTTTTAGGAGTTTATTATGTTAGAAACTGTATCTTTAACTGTCAGCGGAATGAAATGTGCCGGTTGTGAGGCGAGTGTTAAAAATACGCTGTTAGCATTAGACGGCGTATCATCTGCCAGTGCTGACCATAAGCAACAATTAGTGACGCTGGAATTTGATAAGGACAGCATTAGTGTCCAACAAATCAGTGCCGCAATTATGGCCGCAGGCTATCAGGTTCATTAAAAAAACTGTGCCGCCTGATCTGTTTTTTTGCCTTAACACGCGAGCAATCTTATGAAGTATTCCCATGATTTACCCCTTAATACGTCTATGCGTTTATCTATTTTAGGGATGCGTTGCGCAGGCTGCGTGAATGCAGTTGAAACAGCCCTGAAAGACATCAGCGGCGTTACTGAAGTGCATGTTAATTTCGCTGATCATTCTGCAACTGTACACGCTGACGTGCCTGCATTAGTGTTGATTGAGCGTTTAAAACATGCCGGTTATGAGGCGGCGGTGATGGAAGGCTTTGTCGACCCGCAGCAGGAAGTTGCTCAGGAAATGCAGCGTTATCAACAGTTAATGAAAAAAGCTAACGTGGCGGCGATGTTTGGCGGCGGCTTAATGATAGCTGAGCATCTTGACTGGTTGCCCGGTTTGGATACTTCGTCAGGACGCTGGTTTTGGCCGCAAATTGCGTTGATGACGCTGGGGGTAATGATTTATTGCGGCTGGCATTTTTATACCGGCGCAATTCAGGCGTTGCGTACAAAGCAAGCCAATATGGATACCTTGATTGCCTTGGGAACCGGCTCGGCGTGGCTGTATTCGTGTGTGGTGATTGATTATTATACCGATTTGCCGTCGTTATCCGCTCATGCGTATTTTGAAACGGCGGTGATGATTTTGGCGTTCATTAATTTGGGTGCGGGGTTGGAAACTTTAGCGCGCGGTAAAACGTCTTCTGCGATTCGGGCATTAATCGGTTTACAGCCGCGCACCGCACGGGTATTAAGAAATGCGCTGGAAATTGATGTGGCGATTGAAGACGTTGGCTTAGGCGAAACGCTGCGGGTAAGACCGGGGGAAAAAATTGCCGTAGATGGGGTGGTGACTCAGGGGTATTCAAGTGTTGATGAGTCGATGTTGACCGGTGAAGCATTAGCTGTAGAAAAAACTGTCGGCAGTCAAGTTGCGGCTGGAACGCTTAATCAGAGCGGTAGTTTTTTATTTACCGCTACTCGTATTGGTCGAGACACTGCATTAGCGCAAATCATAGAAAGCGTGCGTCAAGCGCAAAATAGTAAACCGGAAATTGCCAAATTAGCGGATAAAATTGCCGCAATTTTTGTGCCGGCGGTGGTTGTGATTGCGGTACTAACCTTTTTGCTGTGGCTGTTGTTTGCTGGAGAATCGGCGTTTGCTTATGCTTTTGTGACGGCAATGACCGTATTAGTGATTGCCTGTCCTTGTGCGTTAGGGTTAGCTACGCCAATTTCTGTGATGGTGGCGGTGGGTCGAGCCGCGCAAATGGGGGTGCTGATTCGTCAAGGGCAAGCTTTGCAAACTGCCGGAAAGTTAAATTGCATTGTATTGGATAAAACCGGCACGATTACTGTGGGTAAGCCGGTCGTGACTGGCATAGAAGCTGTTAACGACTGGTCTGCCGATGCGGTATTACAAGTTGCAGCCAGTCTTGAGGCTGCGTCTGAACATCCGCTGGCGACGGCAATCTTGGCACAAGCTAATGCACAACAACTGACGTTAACCAAGGTGACACAATTTGCTGCGATTGCCGGACAGGGAATCAGCGGGCAAATGAATGGACAGCAAGTGTTATTTGGCAATACTGCATTAATGGCGGATGCAGGAATTGATTATCAGCTCTGTCAAGCTAAGTTCAATGCCTTCTCAGAAGCTGGACACACAGCAATGCTTCTAGCCATCGACAAGCGCATTGTCGGTGTCATTGCGGTCAGTGACCCCATTAAACCGGAATCATCGCAGGCTATTGCTGATCTGATTGCGCAAGGTATCCATGTTGTGATGCTGACTGGAGACCATGACATAACTGCCCGTGCGATTGCGCAACAAGCCGGTATCAAACATAGCCGCGCTCAAGTATTACCCCAAGATAAAGCTAAATTTATCAAAGCGTTACAGACAGAAGGTTATTGTGTGGGCATGGTGGGGGATGGTATTAATGATGCTCCGGCGTTAGCACAAGCAGATGTCGGTTTTGCCATCGGCACGGGTACTGATATTGCGATTGAAAGCGCAGATATTGTGATTTTACAAGGTTCGCTGACTAAAGTGTTGCAAACGATGCGATTATCGAAAGCAACGTTGGTTAATATAAAACAAAACTTAGTCGGGGCTTTCTTTTATAATACTCTGAGTATTCCGGTTGCGGCGGGGTTATTTTATCCGTTATTTGGTGTGCTACTAAACCCTATGCTGGCGGGTGCAGCTATGGCTATGTCTTCCGTAACCGTCGTTTATAATGCCAATCGGCTACGCTGGATTAAACTGGTTTAACTGAGCGTGTCAATGGTAACTCTTTGATGTCATTTTTTTCGAGTGATCCACAGGCAAATGGACTTAAAGATTAAAAAAACAGTGTAGAAGTTTGGGGAAATTAATGTAAATTTCGCTGTTTTTCGTCGGATAAGATGAACTTTCTGTGTTGAGTATAAAAATTACATAACAGAGCCGTTCACCGTATTTTCTACTGTAAAAAAGAGTTTTTTCAATGGTACGACTGTTATTTTTAGGGAGTCTATTTTTTGCAAACTTACTCCCCACAGCGCAGGCCGCTGACATTATTGTCAACAGTTCTGTGCCTGCTGCATACCATTATTCCTTAAACGATGCCCGTGCCATTTTTACCATGCGATTAACCCAATGGCCCAATGGCGAAGCGATTAAAGTATTTGTTTTACCCGATGATCATCCCGTGCATAAGTCATTTGCCAAAGGCTGTCTTAACTTGTTTCCGCATCAATTACGCAATGTCTGGAATCGTGCAATCTATTCCGGCACAGGTTCTGCCCCCACTCAGGTGATGTCACAAGAAGAAATGCTGCAAGCTATCAGCAACACGCCTAATGCAATAGGTTATCTCGATAGCAAACCCGAAACATCAAAGGTACGCATCCTTGACTATCAATAGTTTATTATTTTTACTTACCGCCATCAGTTACAGTGCGCTAAGTTATGCGGATTTTTTAGACGGTAAAGTTCAAGTGAAAGGCTTTTTAACCCAAGGTTTTTTCCACTCATCGGGTAATAATGTCTACGGTCACAGTGACGATAGTATTGCCAGCGGTTTAACTGAAATAGGCTTAAATCTTACCTATAAACCGTTAGATAACTTAACTTTTATGGTACAAGGTCTCTATAAAAGAGCAGGGCAGGTCGATGACGGCAGTTTTCATGTAGACCATGGTTTGGCAGAGTTAATTTTATTTAACAACGGGCAAACACAAGGCGGACTGCGGATGGGGCGGGTAAAAAGCCCATTTGGTTTATACAATGAAACCCGTGATGTCGCGTTTACACATCCTACTATTTTATTACCGATGGGGCTTTATTTTGACCGTTCACGCACTATCTTCCTGTCTGCTGACGGTGGACAGGTGTTTATTAAGCATAATGACGACTTAGGTCAACTGCATGTTCGATTTTTTTATGGTATGCCTATTTCTGACAATAATGAAGCGATTGACGCATTTTTATCATTTTCCACGCGCGGTAAAGTAATTACGCGACCGAGTTTTATCACCCAATTGCGTTATGACACCAATGATGACAGTACCGCCTTAGCGTTAACTTATGCCAATACTGAGTTAAAATATCGCCCCAGTGTCAATGATTTTTTAAACGCTGGCACTTTTTCCGTTTCGCCATTTGTTATTTCCGCGCGACACACCTTTGATGACCTCACCTTAACAGCCGAATATTCATTACGTTGGAATCAAATTTCGCATTTAGGCGGGGTTTACCGGGCGCGTAAATTTATCAGTGAAAACTATTACCTAGAAGCAAGCTATCGCCTCCTGCCCGAATTACAGGCGACAATTCGTTATGACGTGAACCACCAAGACATCAAAGACCGTAGCGGTGAACGCGCAAGAAAAGCCGGACTGCCCAGCCATCTTAGCTTTAGCAATAGCTGGGTGTTTGGTTTACAGTGGAACATTAACAGCGCATGGATGATACGCGGCGATTATTACCTAAATCATGGCACATCATGGCTGGCGCAAGCGGATAACCCCAATAAAAACTTAACGGTACAAGACTGGACTTTATTTGCACTACAACTTTCCTACAAATTTGAATAACAATGAACAATAACTGTTTCTTTAGCCTCAAATGGAAATTTGCCCTGATTTTTAGCAGCGTTTTTCTTTTATTACTCAGTATTTTTGGTTACAAACTTTACTGGGATGCTAGCGAAAACTTTGAATCAATCCGTGCCAAAAAAGCCGCTAATCATATCTATGTTGCCAATGCTTTAAACACCAACTCGTTTAATAATTTTAGCCATCTGATTGAACTTATTTTTAGCACCGCCCATCCGCGAACCGCACAAGAAAATATTGATTTTATTGATAAAAATTGGCAACAATGGCAAATATTAGCGGATGTGGAAAATACGCTATTATTTAACCGACAAGGTCAATTACTCAACCGCTGGGGATCAAAACTCACCCCATCCCCTGACAAAGTGTTAACAACCATTCGCCGCGAAACCCCGCAACAACAACTCGACTGCTCAGGCGCCTGTTTTCAACATACCTTAATTCCGCTCATGGGCAAAGGCGAACTGATTGCCGTAGTCAGCATGGCGCGAAAATTTTCCAATATCATTATCGAATACAAACACATCACCGCCGCTGATATGGGAATATTAATTGAAGACCACACCTCTCCTACCCCCAATTGGCCATATTCGTTTTCCGGTATGTACAATTTGCCAGAAAATGAAAAAATCTTTGAACACGTCAAACAGCATTTCACCATTACCCAATTACTCAGTGGTCGACAAATTATTGAATTAGAAAAACATTTTTACGAAATTCTCATTTTTCCGGTCAATAACACTGCGCTGAGTACCGCCCCGTTTTTTGTGATTATTGAAGACATTACCCAACCTTTAAATAAATTAAAATTTAATACACAAAAAATTCTATTTTCTGGCATCGTTATTTTCCTTATTTCAGTTTTATTATTACTACTAATCATTGATTTCTCTTTAAAACGCATTTCCTTATTTTCAACTGCCTTGCCTTTCCTTGCCGATCAGAACTACCCGATTTTTCGAGAAAAAATGCGTGAAAATTACACATTGTGTTTATTTGGTTATGATGAATTAACCTTACTGCACGATACCGCGATAAAAGTATGCAACCAATTAGAAACACTCGAACAGCGCGTTAACGAAAACACCCAGCAAATATTAGAAAAAACAATTGAATTAGGCATAGAACGCGATTTTATTCAGCAATTAATTGAAGTTGCTCCGGTTATTATCATTATTCAAAAAAAAGACGGTTGTATTATTGGGATTAATAAAGCCGGTATTAATGAATTTGAAATGTGTAAAGAACAAATATTAGGGCAGTCTTTTGAATGTTTTATACCCAGCATCGAAACCGAACACCAACGTAAATTAAAACAATTACGCGAAGGCTCGCGTCTTGAAACGCTTAATATTGACGGTATTTTATTAACCGATCAAGGCAATTGCCATGTATCGTGGTTACATTCATTAATAAAAGGCAACCATCCTGACAACGAAGAACTATTATTGACCATTGGTATTAATATTAGCGACCGCAAACGCGCGCAGGAAGAAATGCTAAAAATGGCTACTGAAGACCCGCTTACCGGCTTAAACAATCGGCGGATGTTTCAAACCGAATTAGCTAATCGGATTTATTCAGCAAAGCATTATAATTTTTCATTAGCATTACTGTATTTAGATTTAGATCAATTTAAAATTATTAATGATACAAATGGACATGAAGCAGGGGATACCTTATTAACGCAAGTTGCAGAAGTTTTAAAATCAACTATTCACAATACAGACTTTCTTTGTCGAATTGGCGGCGATGAATTTACTATTATTACGCAATATGAGTCAGCAGAATTACTTGAAAATTTCGCTTATCATATTAATAATAGTCTATGCGGTTTAGAATACTCCTTTAATAATAAAATTTATAAAGTCACGATTAGTATAGGCATCGCTATTTACCCGCAGCATGGAAAAACCACTAATGAGCTGTTATCCAATGCTGATTTAGCGATGTATCAAGCGAAAGAATTAGGCGGTGCGCAATATCATATCTTTTCACCTCAAATCCATTATCAGGAACAGTTAACCCAAAGCCGTTATTGGAAAGACACCATTGATGATGCGTTAATAAATAATCATTTTTTATTATTATATCAACCTATTTTAGACATTAAAGCCAATACCATTAGTCATTATGAATGTCTTATTCGCCTTAAAAATGCGCAAGAAAAAATTATTATGCCGGATGAATTTATTAGTTTTGCCGAAGAATTAGGCTTGATTGTAAAAATTGACCGCTGGGTGATTAAAAATGCAATTCAAAAACAGGCGCAATTACAAAAAAAATCCAATTTATGCAAATTAGCGATTAATTTATCCGGTTGGTCAATGAATGATGAAACAATTTTTGAAGATATTGCACAGCAATTAGCTTTGCATCAAGTTAATCCTAAACAAATTATTTTTGAAATTACCGAAACCTCAGCAGTTTCTAATTTTTTAGCCGCGCAAAATTTAATTAAAAATATTAAAAATTTAGGTTGTGCGATTGCTTTAGATGATTTTGGTGTCGGGTTTTCTTCATTTTATTATTTAAAACATTTGCCGGTTGATTATGTCAAAATAGATGGTTCATTTATTCGTCATGTCGTAAAAAACAGTGATGATAAAATTTTTGTGAAAGCATTAACCGAAGTTTCACAGGCTTTGGGGAAACAAGTGGTGGCTGAGTTTGTGGAAAATGAGGCTATTTTATTGATTTTAAAAGAGTTTGGTATCGAATATGCACAAGGTTATTATATTGGTAAACCGAGCTATTTGGATTAAAACTTGACCTTTTTAACTTGACGAGATTGAGATGAAAAAACTCAAATGCGCGGTGATTGGCACGGGCTACTTAGGGAAATTCCACGCTGAAAAATACGCTTCCCTTCCTGATTGTGAACTGGTTGCGGTGGTTGATATTAACGCAGCCACTGCGCGAACCATTGCGGACAAACATGGTGCACAGGCGTTAACTGATTATCAAACGTTGCTTGGTAAGGTGGATGCGGTGAGTATTGTGGTTCCCACAACTTTGCATCATCAAGAGGCAAAAGATTTTTTAAGTAGCGGCGTGCATGTGTTGGTGGAAAAACCGATTACCGTTACCGTTGCAGAAGC
>JACCEE012146407.1_pt1 | contig 25192 bp, 19 predicted proteins | sample 7449931 | NCBI WGS metagenome assembly JACCEE01 (sample SAMN15323457, study PRJNA562643) | freshwater metagenome | isolation source: river surface water | place: USA:Blue River Watershed | collected 2017-08-19 | reverse complement strand
GTTGGTGTCTATGTCGGATAAAGAACTTCAACGATTGTCGGTTTTGCAAGAAATCTGTGATCAACGCTTAACCCAGTCCCAGGCTGCTCAATTACTTCATATCTCGGAACGTCAGATCAGACGCTTACTGCAAAGATACAAAGCTCAAGGTCCAGCTGCATTAGCCCATGCTGCACGCGGCCAAACCAGCAATTCCAAGATTCCTGAAGAGCTCAGATTAAAGTGCCTCAACATTGTTGCTGATCAATTCCATGGTTTCGGGCCGACTTTAGCCCATGAAAAGCTGACCACCGTTCATGGCTTCGATATTTCAGTGGAAACACTGCGTTCCTGGATGATTGCAGCCAATTTATGGATTCCTCGTGCCAAGCGCCTGAAACGCCCGTATCAGCCTCGTTACAACCGGGATTGTTATGGTGAACTGATCCAAATTGATGGCTCTCACCATGACTGGTTTGAAGGACGTGCTGCCAAATGCTGTCTACTGGTGTTTATCGATGATGCCACAGGCAAATTGCAGCATTTACGCTTCTGTGAGTCGGAATCAGCCTTTGACTATATGCTTTCAACCCGAGCCTACATTGAGCAATACGGCAAGCCGCTGGCCTTTTATAGCGACAAACATTCAGTCTTTAGGGTCAATCAAAGCAGCAAGAAAGACACCAAGATTACCCAGTTTGGACGCGTACTTAGTACCCTTAATATCGATATCATCTTCGCCAATTCACCACAGGCCAAAGGACGTGTAGAGCGAGCCAATAGAACACTTCAGGACCGTCTGATCAAGGAAATGCGCCTGGAAGGCATTTGCTCGATTGAGCAAGCCAATGCATGGCTGCCCTGCTTTATTGAGCAATTTAATCGTAAATTTGCCAAGATAGCCTTTAATCCCAAGGATCTACACCGGACTGTCACTGAAACTGCTGAGGAGTTAGATGATATTTTTACCTGGCGTGAACCCCGCAGAGTCACGAATAGTCTGACCATTACTTATGATAAATGCGTATATCTCCTGGAAAATACCAAAGAAAATCAGAGGCTGATCGGCAAGTATATTGAGTTCCTGGAATACCCGGATGGTACTGTCGCAGTTGAATATCAAGGTCGAAAAATCAATTACAGCATCTTCGATAAATTAAGTCAGCTCAACCAGCGAGAGATCGTTGAGAATAAACGTTTGGGTTCTGTATTGGCCCATATTCAACAACAGCATGAAGAATTAGAACAGCAAAACAAACGGAATCGTTCTCAAAAGATGCCAAGCAGACGTGCACAGAAAACAGCAATTCAACAACGAAATCTGAATCCTGTGCTTGACTTGGAAATGTCTGTATAGGACATTTCTATTTGGTTTTAAGGTAGGACATTTCTACTTAGGAATAACACAGTCTGTTAGAACCCATTCAAAATGTCTATATTCTCACCAATAAAAATGTCTAGTTTATGATGGCTTAAACATCATGGACTGGATATGAAATATAGATGCTGATCACTATGTCTGACAAAGAAATTCAACGTCTTGCTGTTCTGCAAGACGTTCGAGATCAACGCATAACCCAGTCCCAAGCTGCTCAGCTACTTCATATTTCAGAGCGTCAGATCAGACGTTTATTGCAAAAATACAAAGCTCAAGGCCCAGCTGCATCTGTGCTTTAGTGGGACTGAAACAACCTTTGACTATATACTTTTCAAGCAGCACCTACATCGCATAGACATTTTAATTTATATGGGTGCCTACATTAATTAATTTCCCATTTCTCAATTCCATAACTTCCGCTTGTAAAAACTCAACTTCATCTAAGTGATGCGTGACGTAAATCATAGGTAATCTCATCTGATCTTTAACCCGCTTTAAAAACACTAAAAGCTGCTTTTTTAGTGCATCATCCAGCCCGGTCAAAGGCTCATCCAGTAACAGTAAATGTGGAGAAGACAACAAGGCGCGCCCAATAGAAACTCGTTGTGCTTCACCACCTGAGAGCTGAGATGTACGGCGTTGTAGTAATGGCGTGAGTTCCAGTAGTTCCACTACTTGCTCAAACTGAAATTTTCGCTCAAACGGCTTCAGCATTTTTTCTGCATAACACAGATTCTTCCGCACGTTCAAATGTGGGAACAGCAATGCCTGCTGGAAAATTAATGCAATCCTGCGTTGATGCATGGGAATATTGATATTGTGTACTGTGCTGAAAAGTACCTGTTGCTGAAATTGGATATTGCCTTGGGTCGGCCTGCACAGACCAACGATATTTTTTAATAAGGTGGTTTTACCACTTCCCGAAGCACCGACCAGCCCCATCATGGGCTGCTGCATGTTCAACTCAACCTGCAACCTAAAATCGGCATGTTGATATTCAAAAGCACATTGCAACATATCAGCTCCCTAACCTTTTCTGATAGTTTTTCAGAATCCATGAATTGGCCAACAAAGCTAAAAATGACAACAGTACAGACAACAGCACCAAGCGTATTGCCATGTTTTCGCCATTCGGCTGCTGCAGAAAAGAATAGATGGCTATCGAGAGCGTTTGGGTTTCATCTGGAATATTACCCACAAAGGTAATCGTTGCCCCAAACTCTCCAAGACTGCGACTAAAGCATAAGATACTGCCGATCAAAATCCCAGGAAATACCAAGGGTAAATTGATACTCCAAAAGACTTTCCACGGTGCTGCGCCCAGTGACCCCGCAATCTGTTCAAGTTGCGGATTCATCAATTGAAAGGATAATCGGATGGGTTGCACCATCAACGGAAAGGCCACCAGCATGGCGGCTAAAACGGCACCTTTCCAGTTGAATGCCAGCTCAATACCTAGCAGTTGCAGATATTGCCCCAGAAAACCCTGTTGACCGAAAGTCAGGAGCAGTAAATAACCCAACACCACGGGAGGTAAAACCATCGGCAATTGCAAAATAGCTTCCAGGATAAACTTCAGATGAAATTCATACCGGGCCAATAGCCAGGCCAGCGCTATAGCAAAAGGCAAACAGAACAATGTGGTACATATTGCGACCTTAGCTGACAAGATCAACGCGCTTAACTCTTCTGGGCTAAACATGCTTAACACTCCTGAATCTATAGTCAGGATTTCAACTGAAAACCGTATTGATGAAAGATAGCTTTGGCTTGCGAACTGTGCTGTAAAAACTGGATGAAACGCACGGCTTCCGGATTTTTTTCACCGCCTTGTGTCAGAGCTATGGGATAGACGATAGGACGATGTGACTGTGTAGGGAATGTCCCGAGGATTTTGACTTTTTGGCTCAACAAAGCATCCGTCTTATAGACAATACCCACCTCACATTCACCGCGTTCGACAAATGCTAGAGCTGAGCGTACATCTTGCGTTCCGACAATCCGCCCCTTCAGAGAGGTTAGCCAGTTGAACTGGCTCAAACTTTGTTTGGCATATTTACCGACTGGAACAGACTCCATATGACCTGTACACAGATAGCCCTGGAACGACTGGGCAAATTTAAAATTTGGGCTGGCAGTAAAGGTAATCTTGCGATTTTTTCGGCTAATCACTACCAGTTCATTACTTAGTAAAGGCTTGATAGTCTTGGAATCAACCACCTTTCGCTGCAACAGATAATTCATCCAGTCCGGATCAGATGAAAAAAATAGATCCGCTTTCGCACCCGCTTCGATTTGCTTGGCTAATGTAGAGGATGCTGCAAAAACCGGAATGATGTGCGTTGACTGATGCTGTATCTGATAGGCCTGTGCAATATCCGTCAGGGCATTGCTCAGGCTGGCCGCTGCATAAACTTTGACGCTACCGGCCTGTACTGTAACAATACTACTAGTCAAAGCGATGCCTACCCCCAGGGATGTTTTCATACACTTCTCCTTAGCCTTGGATGAGCAAAACCTTCACGATCTGCCCTGCATGTATTGCAGTCGCTGCAGGGACACGAACCAGCGCATTCGCTTGCATTAAATTACTCAGCATATGTGACTGTTGTTTAGATAAACTTGTAACCTTTAAGGTTGCCTGATCCACAGTCAAGGACATACGTAAAAAGCGCTCTCTCTCATCCGGTTTCAGGTCATGTGTCAAAATGGCAGTTATCCAGTGGGGTTGTTGCTGCTGCCCTTGTAAGGCGAACAGCAAAGTCGAGACATATACTTGCATGCCGACATAAACGGCGGCCGGATTACCAGGCAAACCCAATAAATAACAATGTGAGCCATCTTCACGGCGCTGTCGGGCAAAGAACATTGGCTTTCCCGGTTTCTGCTTCACTTTCCAGAAAATCTGTTGAAAACCCGAATCCAGAGCAGCCGGACGGATAAAATCATAATCTCCCACCGAAATGCCGCCCGTGCTTAGGATGAGATCATAATGTTCGCTTAAGCTTTGCAGTAAGGTTTTGACCGCAGCAGCACTATCCTCGACGTGGATAATATCGACAGAATGTCCGGCTTGCTGGAACCAGACATGGATTAATGGGGTATTGGCATCAAAAATTTTACCGGATGCCAGGTCCTCTATGTTTTCTGCTACCTCATCACCCGTAATTACCACAGCCACTTTCGGGTAACAAAAGACCTCGACTGTTTGAATACCTGCCATACCTAAAGAAGCAATCGCACCGACTGATAAATACTGTCCTTGTTCGGCCAGTAATTGTCCGCAAGTGATTTCTTCTCCAGCATGACGAATATCCACATCCAGACTTAGATTTTTCTCGACCTTAATGCAGGTCGAATTACCCCGATGGACAATTTCCTGACGTGCAACTGTAGTTGTCCCGGTTGGAATCGGAGCACCGGTAAAAATCCTGACGGCTTGTTCAGCCTTGAGTGACACAGCTGCCTGTTGTCCGGCACGAATTTCACCGATCAACTCAAATTCCGTATCTTCTTCAATCACCGATTGTGCACAAATCGCATAACCATCCACCGCACTTTGTGCAAATATAGGCAGATTAATCTTGGAATAAACATCTTCTGCCAAATACCGGTACAATGCCTGATTTAACATGAGCTGTTCTGTCTTCAAAGCTTTGGTCTCATGCAGAATGAGATCCAACGCCTGATCAACACTGATCAACCCCTGCTCTGTATCACATCCTGACATTATTGATACCCACCTTGATGTGGAATATTTTTTTGCACGTCAAATAAATGCACCAAGGCGGGCAACACCGCGATTAAAGATTCTTTTGCCCCTTGTCGACTGCCAGGCAAGGTCATCACCAGACTATTTTCAATATAGCCTGCCACCCCACGGCTCAAGGCCGCATATGGTGTACGTTTCTGGCCAAAACTACGCGATGCTTCCATTAACCCGGGAATTTCGCGTTGCAATAAGGGTTGCAGGGTTTCTACCGTTAAATCTTTAGCTCCAAGTCCGGTTCCACCCACCGTTAGAATCAAAGGATAATCATTTTTTTGCTGTTCGATCAGAGCCAATAATTGTTCAGGACTATCTGCAATCACCTGATATGAAATTTCGTCAAAATTGGCTTCCTTTAAAATCTGCAAAACATTTTTCCCGGCAGTATCGGGTTTTCTACCCGCAGCAACCGTATCTGAAAGCACAATCACCGATGCTGGCATGGCCTGTTTGAGCACGCGAGTAAAATGAGACTTACCGCCTTTTTTTTGCTGCAATTTACATTGATCGAGAGATAAATCTTCCGGCTCACAATGTGGTTTAAGCATGTCATACAAGGTCAGACCAGCCAGGCTCACCGCCGTCAAGGCTTCCATTTCTACACCGGTCGGACCAATGGTTTCCACGGTAGCAATAATCTCAACATGGGCATCAAAGAGTTCATATTCCACATCCGCACGATAAATCGGCAATGGATGACACAGCGGGATCAACTCATCCGTCCGTTTTGCAGCCAAAATGCCTGCAATCCGGGCTGTCTTCAATGCATCGCCTTTCTCCGTATTGCCATTGCGTAACAGTTCAATGCAATGTGACGGGGCATGCAGGATCCCTGTCGCTACGGCAGTACGATAACTTTCAGCTTTCATTCCGACATTTTTCATTGCGGCTTCCCTAGATTCATTCTGATTCCGATGTTAAAGATGGTTGTGGCGTGTGAAGTGCTAGACAGAATGCGCATGATGGCAATGCAAATGTTCAGCGTGTTGAGATGTTTTTAGGGATAAATCTGCTACATATCTGGCATTCGCATAATCTTGACGGATACAGCAACCTTCTACATATTGACTGCTCCCATCCAGATAGAACTCTTCTTTCCAGACCGGGACTTCATGTTTCACCCGTTCGACCACCGCTTCGCATGCAGCAAAAGCCTCACGCCGATGTGCTGCGTAAGCGACTGCAATAATTGCTTCTTCACTAATCTGCAAGGTTCCGATGCGATGCATAACACGGACATAAGACACGCCATATTGCTGCTGGATGTCCTGTTCAATCTGGCGAATCATTTTCTCTGCCACAGGTGCGTAGGCCGTATATCTCAAGGCCTTGACCGCTTTACCTTCATGATGGTTACGCACCGTCCCGATAAACACGCCAACCCCACCACATTTAGGAAAATGCTGAACAGTATCAAAACGGTCCAGGCTCAAACGCGTCTCTGAAATGCGTGCAAAGGATTTAAGTTCGTCCATATCATCCTCCTGCCACAGGTGAAAGCAAAACCAGCGTGCTGTCTTGTCGTAAGATAGCTTGCCGTGGAATGATGTCTTCTCCAATGGCACAGGCACAGCGCTGCAATAGCAGATTTGACTCTGGATAATCCTGTGCCACCTGATCAAGTACATCAGCAACACTTTGGCCTGAATTACAACGTATCTCCAGAACTTGAGGAAGGTTGCGTTCAATTGCACCAAATGCTTCGATTTTAATTTTGAGGGTCTGCATCCTAACCTCCTAGCATGTGCATGCTGATTTTTCGTGAGAACTGAGTACCCGTCTGCTGGGTAATAGCCTGAAAGCCAGATTCTTTGTGCCAGATATAATCGGAAAGTGCCGTCTGTAAGTGCAATGCAGCGAAAGGTTCAGCAGCCATCAAGGCTCTGATTTGATTTTTCAGACTCAGTCCTTTCGGGGCAAATAAACAGTTATAAAAATCACCTTGTGCCGTTAAGCGTAGCCGATCACAGCTGCCACAAAAGGAATGGGTAATGGTCGAAATAATTCCAATAGGATGGCCATCAATTAAATATTGCCGTGCCGGATCAGCTGAATGCCGGTTCAGGACAGTAAGATCAAATTCAGTGGCAAGCGTTTCCAGAATTTGCTGCTCGCTGACCACATGTGCACTGGACCATCGATGTTCACCATCAAGTGGCATAAATTCAATAAAGCGTAAAATAAACTTGTTCTGGATTGACCAGCGTGCTAAACGCAGAATCTGATCTTCATTCACGCCACGCATTAATACGCTATTGATCTTGATCGGAAAACCTGCAGCTTGTGCGGCCTCAATTCCTTCAAGAACCGGTATCAAATCTTTTTGTGTCAACTGTTGAAACTGGGCCGCATCCAGGCTGTCTAAACTGATATTCAGATCATCCAGCCCGGCCTGTTTTAATGCACTCGCATAGTATCTGAGATAATACGCATTACTGGTCATAGCGATACGCTTCAAGCCAATCGCTTTCAGTTGCTGCAATTGCGCAATAAAGTGCACCACTCCCTGACGCATTAAGGGTTCACCGCCGGTGATGCGAATCTCCTGAATGCCACGGCGCACCATAAAATCGCAAAACAGGTAAAGTTCTTCAAAACTGAGCAGGTCTTTTTTATTAATCCATTCTGGATGCTCAGGCATACAATAGACACACTTAAAATTGCAGCGATCTGTCACTGAAATCCGCAGTTTCCGTTTATGACGACCAAACTGATCCACAAAGCGCATGTTAGTTTTAGGCTGTGTCCTCATATTCATGTGGAATATCCCTCTTCAGGCTTGTGCCGCCACACGACCATAATCAGTGCGCGATATCGGCATTGCCCCATCTTGTTATTATTTAATTTGCAATAAGCGTTCCAACTTTGTGGTGGCGTAAAAAATTAGTGGCTGTGCAGAAATTTAAGCTGCTGGTACTGCTGCAATTCATCGAAGGAATTAATACTGTGAAAAAACAGTGCGTGATTTCTAAAACGTGCAACTTGAGCGTGCAGATCAGCAAAACAACCTTTTAAACTGTGCTGTTTTTGCGCCAAATGCTCTAGGAATTGGGCAAGACTGTCGCGTTTCACCAGACAAAACGGATATAAGGCTGTGCCATTGATTTCAACATAGGCCACCTGGGCCAGAGGATGTCTAGCCAAAGCCTGATGCAGCCGGCTCAGGACATTTGGTGGAATAAAAGTCACATCACATGGGACAAAGAGCACGTGGTCCGCTTGTACGTGCGACCAGGCACTTTTCATGCCCATCAATGGTCCTAAAAAGCCGCTTTGGTCATCACTATAACAGTGAACGCTGCCAATGAGGTGTTGATAAATGGACGCATCGCGATGACTATTGATCCAGACCTGTGCAACACTCGCTTTCAGTTGCTGGTGTATTTTGATCAATTGCATCTGATCATCAAATGTCTGGAGCAACTTGTTGACGCCATTCATTCTTCGTGCCTGACCACCGGCCAGGATCACTAGGTCGGTAACAGGGTAATCTTTTTTCTTGAGAACACGACTCATTGTGCCACCTCCGTCTGACAAGCTTTAATCAGCCCGCGAATCTCAGGCAAACATGAGCCACAGTTGCCCCCGGCTTTCAAGCAGGCAGTCACCTGTTTTTCATCGGTCATGTTTTGGCTTAGGATGGTTTCAATAATTCGGTTTTTACCCACTTTAAAACAGCTACAGACCAGTGGACCATCATTATTGAGCATCGACATCGCTTGTCCAGCCAGTAAGGCTTTACGGTGCATGAGACTTAAACGTTCCCGCTTGAACAAACTGGCTATCCAGTCCCGATCGGGTAATAAGTGTTGAGGTGCGATATACAGACTGGTAATCAACTGTCCTTCTTTTAACACTACACTGTGACTGATCTGTGCAGTCTGGTCTTCAAGATTCAGCCATTCAAAGCTTTCTTCCTGAAAAGGCAACCATTCTTTTAAATGTTCGGTGGTTTCTGCCAGTTTCTTACGGTCTGCTATCTCATAACGTACGGCACTAAACAGGGTAATTTTTGTCCACCATGCCATCTTTTCCAATGCTGGCCTTATACGCTGTTCATAGCCTTGACGTATGTATAACACCCCCTGCCATTGGCTATAAAAAGGCTCAATCATGACCGGGGTATGCTTAAATTCCGGCTCGCCTGAAATGACATCCACTACTGGATTGACCACTTTTCCGATACGGGCATCAGAAGCAACTTGATCATTCCAGTGAATAGGTGCAAAAACCTGCCCACGGCGGATATTCTGGCTCAGCTGGGCACGCAGCACGCAGCTACCCCATTGAGATTTCACCTTAACTAACCCAGCGTCCTGGATGCCATATTTCAATGCATCTTGCGGATGAATTTCACAGTAGGGTTCTGCACGATGGCTGCTGAGATTGGCTGACAGCCCAGTGCGGCTCATGGTATGCCACTGGTCCCGAATCCTTCCGGTATTTAAAATCAAAGGAAACGCATGACAAGTTTGATGTACCGGATTGATTGCTATGGTAGCGATAAATTTTGCTTTGCCATTTACATGGCTGAACTGCGCTTGATCATAGAGACGTATCGCTGCAGGATTCGGTTGATCTCTGGACCAGACCGGCCATTGAACCGGTTGCAGTGCCGCATATTCATCAGGGGTTAAATCGGTTAAACCCTGCAGGTTAAAATAACGAAAATGTGGCTTTGTAGTGCGCTGAGCCAGATCCGAATTTTCCAGCGCTGATAACCGCGCATGTTCGAGAAAGATCTCATGGCTGCTACGATAGTCAAAATGCTGAAAACCTATACGTTGTGCCACCTGGCTGATGGCCCACCAATCGGGTTTTGCAGCATAAGGTGCTGGTAAAAAAGCCCGTTGTCTGGAAATACGGCGTTCTGAGTTGGTCACGGTCCCGTCTTTTTCACCCCATCCCAGCGCAGGCAAAAGTACATCAGCATATTGCGTGGTGTCAGTATTCAGGCAGATATCCGATACCACCACAAATTCACATTTTTCCAGTGCACGTTTGACCTGATCAGCATCAGGCAAACTCACCACAGGATTGGTGGCCATGATCCAGATGGCCTTTATTTTTCCGCTTTCTACCGCACGAAATAAATCGACGGCCTTCAAGCCGGGCTGCTGGGCAATATGCGGACTTTGCCAAAAATTCTGTACCAGTTGTTGGTGCGCTGGATTGTCCAGTTCCAGATGTGCTGCCAGCATATTCGCCAATCCACCGACTTCACGCCCCCCCATGGCATTTGGTTGCCCTGTCATGGAGAATGGTGCTGCACCAGGTTTGCCTATTTTGCCGGTCAGCAAATGACAGTTGATAATGCTATTGGCTTTGTCCACGCCTTGCGACGACTGATTAACCCCCATCGAAAATAGGGTCATCACTTTATCTACCTGGGCGAATTTCTCATAAAAACTTTGCAGTTTTTCTAGGGCAATACCCGTCCGTTCAGCCACCTCTATCAATACGGCTTCATCTTCACTGGCAAGCAAAGCCTGCTCTAAGCCTTGAGTATGGGTGTCAATAAAATCTTGATCGGCATATCCGTGTTTAAACAGATACTGCAATAGGCCATTAAACAGCCGGACATCTTGACCCGGCAAAATTGGCAGATGCAAATCGGCGGCTTCACAGGTATTGGTAAAGCGTGGGTCAATCACCACCACGAACAAATCACGTTCTGCTTTGGCCTGCATAATGCGCTGATAGAGTACCGGATGACACCACGCAGTATTCGATCCGACCAACACCACCATATCGGTCTGTTCAAAATCCTCATAACTGGCCGGAACAATATCCTCCCCAAAGGCACGTTTATGTGCTGCTACTGCCGAGGACATGCATAAACGTGAATTGGTATCAATATTGGCTGTGCCTAGATAACCTTTTATAAACTTGTTCACAACATAATAGTCTTCGGTCAGTAATTGCCCCGATACGTAAAAGGCAATACTGTCTCTTCCATACTGATCAATGCAGTGCCGAAATTGATCCGAAATCGTGGCAATTGCAGTTTCCCAATCGACAGGTTGGCGATGGGCTTGCCGTCCAAGCATGGGCTGCAATACACGCGTTTCCAGTCCTAGAGTATCTGCTAGATTGCTGCCTTTAATACATAATTTTCCGTAATTAGAAGGATGCTGCGCATCTCCCCGAACATTAATTTTTTCGCCCAAAGCTGTTTGAGTCACCTCTACGGTCACACCACAGCCCACGCCACAATAAGGACAGGTGGTATGTGTAGTTTTACTGGAATTTTCTGTGGAGCTATTGAGATCCACCATGGAAATACTGTTCATTTAAGCTCCTGATTTGGGATAAGGTTCTGCACATGGCAAAAGGTGACTAAAGCACCTATCCTGCATTTTTTAATGCGAAATCCCGGCCAAACAGCAACTTACTGCGGATATTGGCAATCGGCGTTTGATTGGCAATCAGCTCCGCATACCATGTACCATCTTCGGTATCGCCAAACAGTACGGCACCGATGACTTTGTCTTTCTGGATGATAATGCGTTTATAAATTTTCCGTTTTTCATCATTCAGGATAATGTCTTCATAATCTTCCTGCGGTTCAAAGTTCCCTGCGGAAAAGACATCACAGCCACTCACTTTTAATTGGGTCGGTACGGTCGGTGTTTTAAATGTCAGGCTGCCACGTTCGGCCAGATGTGATGCACAAATAAAGGCTTGCCCCCACAAGGGTTCAACCAGACCAAAAGTTTGGCTGCGGTGTTCAATACACTCTCCAACCGCATAAATGCTTGGATCAAAGCTTTGCATGATGTCATTGACCAGTACACCACGCTGACAGCGCAAGCCGGCACGTTGTGCCAGTTCAATATTCGGACGAATCCCCACAGCAAATACCACCAGATCAGCGTCCAGTAAGGTGCCGTCTTTCAGGCGCAGCTGGATGACATGACCATCTTGCCCAATCAGTTCTTCAGTATTGGCCTCAGTTAAGATTTGGATGCCTTTGGCTTCAATACTCTGTTTCAGCAAGTCACTTGCTCGTGCATCCAGTTGGCGATTCATAATGCGATCCAGCAAATGTACAACGGTCACATTCATTCCGCGCTGTTTCAAGCCATAAGCTGCTTCCAGTCCCAACAATCCCGCACCAATCACCACGGCATTTTTCTTGTGCTTGCAGTACTCCAGCATGATGTTGACATCATGAATATCACGGAAACTGATCACACCCTGCAGATCGCTACCCTTAATTGGTGGAATAAAGGGTTTGGAACCTGTCGCCAGAATTAAACGGTCATAAGCCACGACTTCACCATGTTTTGTGTAGACCTGCTTACGTGCACGGTCAATATTTACAGCAGGATCACCAGCGATAAAACGAATGCCTTTATCTGCATACCAGGCATGTGAATGCAGCATGATGTCATCCATGTGCTTTTCTCCGGAGAGTACTGGAGATAGCATGATACGGTTATAGTTCCCCCAAGGTTCCTCTCCAATGACAGTAATGTCATAACGATCGGGTACCATGTCCAGCAAGTCTTCCAGACAGCGCATGCCGGCCAGGCCATTGCCGATCAGCACCAGTTTCATTTTTTCGCTGGAAGTTCCAGGGTTGGTAATATACGTCTTCTGTGGAATTGGACTGATCAGCACCTTGCCATTTTCAATCTTGCTTGGAAACACCAGAAGTCTCTGGTCTTTATCTTCCAGACAGCGCCCTGTAGCCAAACTGAAATGCTGCTTATAAATCGGAGAAGCCACTACCCGTTCGCCCTGCAAATCTCCCAAAATACCGCGCGACATCACAAAGGCTTTGCTGAACGGATCTTGATTACTGAGTGCATAGACCCGTTTTTCATGACCTACCCGGAAAATCGCAATTTGCTGTCCTTGCAGCAGAGCGCCCACGCCAGTATTCGGTGTGATGTCCTCTAGGCTGCACACTTCAATCCAATCCAACTCGTTCATTTTTTTTAAAATTGTCATTTTCATTCTCCTTTATTTTTCAATCTGCTTAGGCTTCGGCCATAGCGATGCGCGTTGCATCACGTTCTACTTCAGTCTTTGGCCGGATTTGTCCGCGAACTTCAGCAAATTGAATATGCGGGTCTTGCTGCTGTTCAGCTTTAGCATTGATAAAGGTTTTAAAGCGCTTACGCACTTCCGGATCTTCCACCGCCGTACGCCATTCATCCTGATAGGTTCCCACTACATGGCTCATACGGCGTTCCAATTCAGCAGCTAGCCCCAGAGAATCATTCACCACGACATCTTTCAGATAATCCAGCCCACCTTCCATGTTGTCACGCCATACCGAGGTACGCTGCAAGCGGTCTGCCGTCTGGATATAGAACATAAAGAAGCGGTCGATATAACGGATCAAGGTGTGGGTATCGAGATCAGAAGCCAGTAATTCGGCATGGCGTGGTTTCATGCCGCCATTGCCACAAACATAAAGATTCCAGCCTTTTTCAGTGGCAATGACGCCGACGTCCTTACTTTGTGCTTCGGCACATTCACGGGTGCAACCTGATACGGCCATTTTCAGCTTATGGGGTGAACGCAGACCTTTGTAACGGTTTTCCAGGAAGATGGCCAAACCGACGGAATCATCTACTCCATAACGGCACCACGTGCTGCCGACACAGGATTTCACCGTACGCAGCGATTTACCATAAGCATGGCCGGATTCGAAACCGGCTTTGATGAGTTTTTCCCAGATTTCAGGCAACTGATGCACTTGCGCACCAAACATATCGACACGCTGACCACCAGTTAATTTGGTATACAAACCATATTCTTTTGCAATCTGACCAACCGCAATTAAGCCATCGGGTGTCACTTCACCACCGGCCATACGTGGTACGACTGAATACGAACCATCTTTTTGAATATTACCGAGATAATAGTCATTACTGTCTTGCAGTCCGGCATGACTTGGCTTCAATACGAAGTCATTCCAGCAGGAAGCCAAGATATTTGCCACCGTCGGTTTACAGATATCACAGCCCAAACCGTGGCCATGCTGCTGAATCAGATCATCAAAGGTTTTGATTTCATTCACACGTACCAGGTGATACAGCTCTTGGCGTGAATAGGCAAAGTGTTCGCATAGATGGTTATTCACCATAACACCTTGACGTTGTAGTTCAGCCTTCAACACCTGAGTCACTAACGGTGTACAGCCGCCACAAGCAGTTGCAGCTTTTGTGCATTTTTTTAGTGCGCCCAGCGAGGTTGAACCCTCCGTAATTGCACTGCAGAGATCTGCTTTAGAAACATTGTTACATGAACAGATAGTTGCACTGTCTGGCAGCAAATCAACCCCGCTTCCCCCAGTTTTTGCCGTGGATTGCGCATAACCCGGCATGATGAGACTTTCCGGATTTTCCGGCAGCGACAACCCATTCAGCATCATTTGCAGTAAGTCATTATATTCTTTGGCACATCCGACCAGCACTGCACCCAGCAATTTCGTTTTCTCAGCATTGACCACAATCTTTTTATAGATTTGCGCAGCTTCATCGGCATAGAAATAGCTCAGTGCATTCGGTGTCACGGCATGTGCATCTCCGACAGAAGCCACATCCACGCCCATCAGTTTCAGCTTGGTGCTCATATCTGCACCAGCAAACGGGCTGCATGCCTGTTCCATTACATGCTTGGCGGCAATCCGGGCCATGTCATAACCGGGGGCTACCAACCCGTAAATTTTGTTATTCCAAAGTGCACATTCACCAATGGCATAAATATCGGGGTTGGATGTTTGGCAATAATCATTAATCATGATTCCGCCGCGCTCCCCAATAGCAAGCCCGCTCTGACGCGCCAATTCATCCCGTGGACGGATACCCGCAGAGAATAGAATAATGTCCGTTTCCAGTTCCGAACCATCCGCAAACTTCATTACGTGAGTACTAGAAATTCCGGCTTCAATTGATGATGTTGCCTTTTGGGTATGAACACTCACTCCCAAATTCTCGATTTTTGCCCGTAAAACTTTACCGCCCAGATCATCAATTTGTACTGTCATAAGGCGCGGAGCAAATTCCACCACATGGGTGTCCAGATTCAAATCACACAGTGCCTTCGCCGCCTCCAAGCCGAGTAAGCCACCGCCAATGACCGCACCGGTTTTTGCAGTTAAGCTGGCAGCACGAATCGCATCCAGATCTTCAATGGTGCGGTAAACAAAGCAGTTCTCACGGTCATTGCCCGGAATAGGAGGAACAAAAGCGTATGAACCGGTTGCCAACACCAATTTATCAAAACTCAGAACATCTCCATGATGAGTGGTGACCGTTTTATGCAAGGGGTCAATCGCCACAGCTTTGGTGTCCAAGCGTAAATCGATGCCATACGCATCGGCAAAATCCGCACGGCACAAGGTCAAATCTTTGGCAGATTTTCCGCTGAAATATTCAGTCAAATGCACCCGGTCATACGCCAAACGTGATTCTTCGGCCAAAATGGTGATTTCCACTTCGTCACCGGCATGTTCCAAAACAGATTCGATAAATTTGTGGCCAACCATGCCATGACCGATCATAATAATTTTCATATGTTTTCTCCGGATTCTTACAATTTCTTAGATTTAATTTTGAGCTTCAGCCATGTTGCGTTCATGCACAGCTTGTTCAAATAAACGCTGTTCTTTTTCTTTATGCTCAACCGAGAAACGGATCATCAGGACACAGCTGGCAGCAATCACCACCAAACCGCCAAGCACCATTAAGGTCGTTTGAATGTCTAACATGCCCTTGAGTAAGAAACCTGCTGCTACAGCTCCGACATTCCCACCTGCACCAATAATGCCTGCTACGCCGCCCAAAGCATCACGGTCAATAAAGGGCACCAAAGCATAGGTTGCACCACACGCCATATGGGTGAATAGAGCGAACACCGTCATAGTTAAAATCGCCAGCATCGCACTGTTCATTTGCGAGAACACGATCAGAAACAGACCTTCCATGAGAATCATGCTGAACAGTACCTTGGTACGGCCATCCAGACCTTTTTTCAGCGCGACTTTGTCTGAAACAATTCCGCCTAGCGCACGGGCAAACAGCGCCAGCAAACCAAAAATACCTGCAGCTAAACCCGCTTCTTTCAAACCGAAGCTAAAGTGTTCGACGTAGTACATCGCGACGATGTTATGAATAAAGATTTCGATGCCAAAACACGCTGCATAGGCACCAAAAAGAATCCAGACGCGATAGTTACGTGCCGCATGCATCAGAATAGCCATGCCGCCTTTTTTATCACTGCCGACCTGGATGCCTTGTGCACGTAATTCTTTAAAATTCCCTTGTGGGCAGTCTTGGGTCAGTTTCCAGTACATGACGCCTACGATCAGCATCAACACACCTGGAACAATCAAAGCAACTCTCCAGCCCATAGCCTGTTCAACACCAAACATAACCAAGGCGGAAAGTAGTAAAGGCATTATTGCTTGTGTTGCGCCACCACCTGCATTGCCCCATCCTGCTGAAGCTGCATTGGCAGTTCCGACCACATTAGAGGCAAACATGATGCTAGTGTGATATTGGGTGATCACAAAACTTGCACCGATTGCACCAATTAATAACCGGAAAAACAGGAAGGATTCATAACTGTTGGCAGCAGCTACGCCAAACACAGGAATACTGCCGATAATGAGCAAAGCCGTATAGGTTTTACGTGGGCCGTATTTATCACATAATGGACCAACAATCAGTCGAACCAAAATCGTGATGGCGACTGCAGCAATGTTGATATTGGCAATTTGATCTTTGGTTAAATCGAATTCACCGGCAATCACCGGCATTAACGGCGCACAGGCAAACCAGGCAAAGAAACAGACAAAAAAAGCCAGCCAACTCATATGGAAGGCTCTCATCGCTGCGCTGCTGAAGTTCAATAAACTTATTTTTGTCGCTTTTTTAGCATTGATATTGAAAGACATAGCCATCTCTCCAGAACTGAACCTATTGAGTGATCTGTCATACAGATTGCTGTAGAACAGACTCCATCAGAGCGGACGTCATTGGCCGTCTTACAAAATTATATGAGTCATCTTTGACTCAACTGAGATAATGCAAAGCCTGTGCCAAAGTAATATAAGTCGATCTAAGCTACTATTTTTATTTGTTTTAACGATGGGATTTTGAAGGATATCTAGCTTTTTTCCAGTTTGAGAAACTGAGAGATCAGGACAAATCTGAGTTGCGTGCGCTGTTGTAATACGCCGTGCCTTAACAAGGTGCAACCCTGAACATTCGGTATGCTTTTTCAGGATTCAAGAGCCGATGAAAATGTGCTGCTCGAATTTGGCATTTTAATTGCTTCTGATTGGAAACGACGTTTCTTTCAGGTTCTTCCTGATGATAGTAGCCTTATGCCAAAACTCAAAATCGCACTGATTGATGATGATCAAGCACGTGCCAACCACATCAAAGCTTCGTTAATCCAGCATGATTTCGAGGTGGTGGCCTGTCTCATCTTTGATCATTTAAACCTGCTGCGTCTGGAGCAGTTACAGGCGGACATCATTTTACTGGACATGGATCACCCACAGCGTGACCTGATTGAAAGTTGTGTCAGCCAGTTTAATCTTCCCACCGTTTTGTTCACCAAAAACAGCCAGAAAGACATGATCAAAAATGCCATAGAGGCAGGTGTCACTGCCTATATTGTGGATGGCATTGATCCCAGCAGGCTTGAAAGTATTCTGCACATTTCCATTGAGCAATTTAAAAAACATAAAAAATTGCTCTCGGACCTTGAAAGCGCCAAAAATAAATTGGCGGATCGAAAAGATATCGAAAAAGCCAAAGCCTTAATGATGCAATTACATGGCCTGACTGAAGATCAGGCCTTCCAGCTGCTACGTAAAAATGCCATGAGCCACCGCATGACCATTGGAGAAATGGCTCGCCGTTTACTGGATGCACAACAACTTTTACAGAACCATTTGAAGGATTAAACGATGTATGATTTAGAAAAAACACAAATCCAGATCGGTTATCTTCCTTTACTGGATACTGTAGCAATTCTTTGGGCGAAACAGCGTGGGTTTTTTGCAGAACTAGGTTTGGATGTCAGCCTGGTACAAGAAGCATCCTGGGCCAGCCTGCGAGACCGGCTGGCTTTTGGTTTTATCGATGCCGCACACTGCCTATCTGCAATGCTCCCTGCAGCTGCATTAGGTGAAGATCCGCTGGGTATTCCCTTACAAACCGCACTGATTTTAAGTTATAACAGGGCATTCATCAGTCTGCATCAGGAGTTATGCTATGAACTCGGGATTACTGCAGATGATAGCGCACAAGCATCGGCAGAAAAAATCGTGGCAGCCCTACAGCAACAACGCTCCATTCACTTGGCACATGTCTTTAAGCAATCCATTCATCATTACTGCTTAAGAGAATGGTTAGCCCTTGCTAACCCAAAGGTAGCACGAGAAATTCAACTGTTAACCCTTCCTCCAGCTTATATGGTAGAAGCCTTAACAAAACATCATATTAATGGTTGTTGTGTTGGAGAACCCTGGAATACTCAAGGGGAAATGTTAAGTATTAGTCAAATCGTCGCTTCGAGTCAGGAGATTATGCCTAAAGTGGCAGATAAAGTTCTGGCAGTGACTGCCGATTGGGCAATGCAACATCCAAACACTCATCAGGCAATGATTATCGCCATTCAGAAAGCACAGCAAGAGTTAAAAAATCTGGAAAATTACACGGCAGTTTGGCAAATGCTGACTGATTTCAATATCATTCAGTTTCAATCTCTGGTCACACTGCATAGCCAGAGGTTTCATGCCATTGAACAAATGATTCGCAATTTGGTGGAGGGCTCTTCACAACCGAAGGTAAAAGATTTTGAGTGGTTGATTTCACAAATGGCCAAATGGGATCAAATAAAAATTGATGAAAACTTAAAAGCAAAAATCATACGCTCATGTATTTTAAATTAGCCAATAACTTAGAACGTATAGGGTCAGAAATCTTTATCTTTTCACCAGACTGAATTAAAAATAAGGATGTATTATGGTAAAAAATCTGATTGATATTTAAATGAATCAATCAAAGGGATATATTGGCTCTGATTTAAATTATCATTTAATCAATAACATAGCTTTATTTAATTATGTGACATCAACACCTAGCTTTAAAGCAACGTGAAATGGAAACTAGTATTTTAGAGGTGCTTATGCTTATTTCTGACATGGAAATACCCCATCTTGCCGTACTAAAAAACGTTCTAGATCAAGATATTCCAGAATAAAAAGCGAGTCATACTGACTCGCTTTTTTAACCTAAATGCTGAATAAAGCTTCATTCTATTCAGATTGCAGGAATGTAAACGTTTCCTTCCATTAACACCCGTGCACTACGGCTCATAATGGCTTTTTTGACTATCCATTGGCCATTACTCAATTCAGCCTGAGCACCGACACGTAATGTTCCCGAAGGATGTCCAAAACGCACAGCTTCACGCTCTCCACCACCGGCAGCCAAGTTCACCAAAGTCCCTGGAATCGCTGCAGCTGTACCAATGGCGACTGCGGCTGTCCCCATCATGGCATGGTGCAGTTTACCCATCGATAATGCACGTACCAGCAAGTCAACATCACTGTCTTTAACTGTCTTGCCACTCGATGCCGAATAGGTTTTTGGCTTAGACACAAAGGCAATTTTTGGCGTATGCTGGCGTGCCGCTGCTTCCGAAATATCCTGAATCAAACCCATCTGTACGGCGCCATAGGCACGGATTTTTTCAAAACGTGCCAAAGCCGCTGCATCATTATTGATATGGTCTTGCAGTTCAGTGCCTTCATAGCCTAGATCTTCCGCATTCAGGAAAATGGTTGGGATACCGGCATTAATAAAAGTTGCCTGAAAACTCCCAATCTCCGGTACCTTAAGCTGATCGACCACATTTCCGGTTGGGAACATGGCACCACCGTCTTCCCCATCATCAGCCGGATCTAAAAACTCGATCTGAACTTCAGCTGCAGGAAAAGTTACCCCATCCAGCTCAAAATCACCAATTTCTTGAACTTGACCATTGCTCATCGGAACATGCGCAATAATGGTTTTTTGAATGTTTTTTTGCCAGATCCTCACAGTACAAATACCATTTTCTGGAATCCGATCTGCATCAACCAAACCATTTGAAATGGCAAAGGATCCAACAGCTGCGGTTAAATTGCCGCAGTTGCCACTCCAGTCCACAAAAGGCTGATCAATTGCAACCTGACCAAACAAATAGTCAACATCATGTTCCGGCTGATTGCTTTTAGCCAGAATGACGGTTTTGCTGGTACTGGATGTGGCACCGCCCATACCATCAATTTGTTTTCCATAAGGATCTGGACTGCCCATCACACGCAGCAAGATTTGATCTCTTGCTGAACCTGCGACTTGGGCTTGCTCCGGCAAATCATCCAGTTTAAAGAACACGCCTTTACTGGTTCCACCACGCATGTAGGTTGCAGGAATTTTTACTTGTGGTTCATAAGACATTCAGTATTGTCCTCAAAATGATTTTGCTCATTCATTACTACAGATTTCTTAGCTCGCTTTCGCGGCCAAAAAGTCCTGAGCAAAACGTTGTAATACCCCACCAGCTTCATAGACAGACACTTCTTCTTCAGTGTCCAGACGGCAAGTCACAGGCACTTCAAGGATTTCTTCTTTGCCTTCAGCCGTTGCACGTTCAATCACCAGAACCAGGTCAGAACGTGGTGCAATATTGCCGATCACGCTATACAGCTCGGTACCATCCAGTTTTAAGGTATTACGGTTGACACCCGGTTTAAACTCCAGCGGCAACACGCCCATACCAACCAGATTGGTGCGGTGAATACGCTCAAAGCCTTCCGCTACAATCGCCTCTACACCTGCTAAACGTACACCTTTCGCCGCCCAGTCACGGCTTGAGCCTTGGCCATAATCCGCACCGGCAATAATAATCAGCGGCTGTTTGCGGTTCATGTAGGTTTCAATCGCTTCCCACATACGCATCACTTCACCTTCTGGCTCCACACGCGCTTTTGAACCTTGCTTAACCGTACCGTCAGAACGGCGAACCATTTCGTTAAACAGTTTCGGGTTGGCAAAAGTGGCACGTTGCGCAGTCAAGTGGTCACCACGGTGCGTTGCGTAGGAGTTGAAGTCTTCTTCAGGCACGCCCATTTTGTGCAAGTATTCACCCGCTGCAGAGTCCATCAAAATCGCATTGGACGGCGACAAGTGGTCGGTGGTGATATTGTCACCCAAAATCGCCAGAGGACGCATATTGCTTAAGGTGCGAGGTGCTGCCAAAGCCCCTTCCCAATATGGCGGACGGCGAATATAGGTACTTTGCGGACGCCAGTGATACAGTGGACTTTCAGCTTGTTCCACTTCGCCCAAATCAAACATTGGAATGTAAACTTTACGGAACTGTTCAGGCTTCACGGCTTCTTTAACTAAAGCATCAATTTCTGCATCAGATGGCCAGATATCTTTGAGATAAATCGGGTTGCCGTCTTTATCGTGGCCTAAGGCATCTTTCTCAATGTCGAAACGGATAGTTCCGGCAATCGCATAGGCTACAACCAACGGTGGAGATGCCAAGAATGCCTGTTTTGCGTATGGATGGATACGGCCATCGAAGTTACGGTTACCGGAAAGTACCGCCGTCGCGTATAAATCACGGTCGATGATTTCTTGCTGAATCTTCGGATCCAAAGCACCCGACATCCCGTTACAGGTGGTGCAGGCATAAGCCACGATACCAAAGCCCAGTTTTTCTAAATCATGCAATACGCCGGCTTCTTCCAAATACAACGCAGCAGCTTTTGAACCGGGTGCAAATGATGATTTCACCCAAGGTTTACGGGTTAAACCCAGTTCATTCGCCTTACGTGCCAATAAACCTGCTGCTACGGTGTTACGTGGGTTCGAAGTGTTGGTACAAGAAGTAATCGCCGCGATGATGATGGCACCATCTGGCATTAAACCATCGGTACGCTGCTCAACAACACCTGCAATGCCTTTCGCTTTCAGGTCACTTGTTGATACACGTGCATGCGGGTTTGATGGACCAGCAATGTTGCGGGTCACAGTGGACAAGTCAAAACGAAGTACACGTGGATACTCCGCTTTGCTCATATCGGATGCCCAAAGACCAATTTCTTTGGCATATTGTTCCACCAGTGCCACTTGGGCATCTTCACGGCCTGTTAGGCGCAGGTAATCAAGGGTGTTATGGTCGATGTAGAACATCGCAGCCGTTGCACCATACTCCGGTGTCATGTTCGAGATGGTTGCACGGTCACCGACCGACATAGAGTCTGCACCTTCACCGAAGAACTCAAGATATGCGCCCACCACACGTTCTTTACGCAAGAATTCAGTTAACGCCAGTACAATATCTGTTGCAGTAATGCCGGCTTGACGCTGCCCGACCAGCTCTACGCCAATAATGTCGGGTAAACGCATCCAGGAGGCACGGCCCAACATCACATTTTCGGCTTCCAGACCACCTACACCGACAGAAATGACGCCTAAAGCATCGGTATGTGGAGTGTGTGAGTCTGTCCCCACACACGTATCTGGGAAGGCAACACCATCACGCACCTGAATCACCGGAGACATTTTTTCCAGGTTAATCTGATGCATGATGCCGTTTCCGGCTGGAATCACATCGACATTTTTAAAGGCAGTTTTGGTCCATTCAATAAAGTGGAAGCGGTCTTCATTACGGCGATCTTCAACCGCACGGTTTTTTTCAAAAGCATCCGGGTCAAAGCCACCATATTCCACAGCCAAAGAGTGATCGACAATCAGCTGGGTTGGCACGACAGGGTTGACTTGAGACGGGTCACCGCCCTTTTCAGCGATGGCATCACGCAGACCAGCCAGATCAACCAAAGCGGTTTGCCCCAAGATGTCGTGACACACGACACGGGCTGGATACCACGGAAAATCCATGTCCTGACGGCGTTCAATCAGCTGTTTTAAATACTCGGTCAGATTTTCTGCATCGGCACGGCGAACTAATTGCTCGGCCAAGACTTTGGAAGTGTATGGCAGCTTTTCATATGCACCGGGCTGAATATCTTCCACGGCTTGACGCACGTCATAATATTCCAGCTGAGTGCCTGCTAATTGTTTACGGTATTGGGTATTCATTAACCACGCTCCGCCAATGGTTTAAATTCAAGGTTTTCAGGACCTGTGTAGTTCGCGCTTGGACGAATGATTTTGCCATCTTGACGTTGTTCAATGACGTGCGCTGACCAGCCCGCAGTACGTGCGATTACAAACAATGGCGTGAACATGGCCGTTGGAACGCCCATCAAGTGGTAGCTCACTGCACTGAACCAATCAAGGTTCGGGAACATGTTCTTCACTTCTTTCATCACTGCTTCTAAACGCTCAGCGATTAAGTACATTTTTGTGTTCTCTTGTGCATTCGCCAAGTCACGTGCCACTTTCTTGATCACTTCATTACGTGGATCTGCAATGGTATAGACCGGGTGACCAAAGCCAATCACCACTTCTTTATTTTCGACACGTTTGCGAATGTCAGCTTCAGCCTCATCGGCATTGTCATAACGTTGTTGAATCACAAAGGCAACTTCGTTAGCACCACCGTGTTTAGGTCCACGAAGTGCACCAATACCACCGGTAATGGCTGAGTACATGTCCGAACCTGTACCTGCCACCACACGTGAGGTAAAGGTAGAAGCGTTAAATTCATGCTCAGCATACAAAATTAATGAAGTATGCATGGCTTGAACCCATTCTTCAGATGGCGCTTCACCATGCAGTAAATGCAAGAAATGCGCTGCGATGGATTCATCGTCGGTTTCAACTTCAATACGGCGGCCGTTGTTGCTGAAGTGATACCAGTACAGCAGCATTGAGCCTAAGCTCGCCATCAATTTATCCGCAATATCTTTTGCACCCGCTTCGTTGTGATCTTCATGTTCTGGCGTTAAGCAACCTAGAACTGAAACCCCGGTACGCATCACATCCATCGGGTGTGCAGACGGTGGTAACTGCTCTAGTGCAGTTTTCAAAGCTGCTGGTAAACCGCGGAGTGCTTTTAATTTGGCTTTATAAGCTTTGAGTTCTGCTTTATGCGCTAATTTGCCATGTACCAGCAAGTGAGCCACTTCTTCAAACTCGCTACCAATGGCAAGATCAAGAATGTCATAGCCACGGTAGTGCAAGTCGTTACCGCTACGGCCTACAGTACACAGCGCGGTATTGCCTGCCACTTGTCCACTTAATGCAACTGATTTTTTTGGCTTGAAGCCTGTTGTTGTTTCATTTGTGCTCATAAGATTGTCCTTTCCTATTGATTTAAATTATTCGAGGAACACGGCGGCCTTCACCGTGTTGACGTATTATTTCTTTTTGGCAAATGCATTGTCTAAATAGTCTTCAAACGCATAGTAGTTAATACGTTCATATAACTCTTTACGCGTTTGCATAATATCGATCACATTCTTTTGCGTGCCTTCTTTACGCAAAGTTTCATATACCGTTTCTGCCGCTTTGTTCATCGCACGGAAAGCAGACAGTGGGTAAAGTGCAAGGCTGACATCGGCAGAAGCCAATTCTTCAGTGGTAAACAGTGGTGTAGAACCAAACTCGGTGATGTTGGCCAAAATTGGAACGCCAGTGGTCTGAGCAAACTGTTTATACATTGCAAGCTCGGTAATCGCTTCCGGGAACAACATGTCTGCACCGGCTTCAATATAAGCACCAGCACGGTCAATCGCTGCTTGCAAGCCTTCAACCGCCAATGCATCGGTACGTGCCATAATCACAAAGCTGTCGTCGGTACGGGCATCTACTGCGGCTTTAATACGGTCGACCATTTCATCTTGAGTCACAATGGCTTTGTTTGGACGATGGCCACAACGTTTTGCACCGACCTGATCTTCAATATGCATGGCGCCTGCACCAAACTTGATTAAAGATTTCACGGTACGTGCGATGTTAAATGCTGAAGCACCAAAACCCGTGTCTGCATCAACCAATAATGGCAGATCACATACATCGGTAATACGGCGTACATCGGTCAACACATCATCCAGGCTACTGATCCCT
>JACCEE011261640.1_pt1 | contig 25210 bp, 29 predicted proteins | sample 7449931 | NCBI WGS metagenome assembly JACCEE01 (sample SAMN15323457, study PRJNA562643) | freshwater metagenome | isolation source: river surface water | place: USA:Blue River Watershed | collected 2017-08-19 | reverse complement strand
CCTGTTAAGCCAACAAAAGTGTTAGGCAAGGTAAGCTTAAACGGAGCACCACTAGCGTTGATTGATGGATTAGATGTTGTCGTAGTGACGCTACTGCCTGATTTATAACCAGTAACAGTGAAAGAATATGCTGCATTTGCGACATAAGTGGTGAAGTCCAATGCCGTTAAATCAAAAGTGGCTACCGTAGTGGTATCTGCATTGACGGTGAATTTATAACTACCAGTAGTAGTATTTTGTGAAAAATAAATCCCATCTGCCCCAGTTTTTGTTTCATTTAAGATATTTGCTGGTGTAGTGCCATTAAGACCGTTATTGGTCAAGGTAAAACCAGTCAAGAAACTTTCTAAAGTAGTATTCGTTGCATCCGTATTCATGGCAGGCGTAATATCCTGCACACCATTGGGTAATGGTAAAACATACTGATAACTAGCCAATTGCTGTGCCGAAAAAGGCATCACCGTTTCAATAAGCCCTGCGTGATATTCTAAATCCCAATCCCCACCTTTATCCGCCGCGCCGGTTAAATCGGTAGAAGCTGCCACATCCGCGCCAGTTAATTCGCCTAATTTAGCAATAAAATCAATCCCTTGTTGACCCTGTGCGACATCACAGCCGTACAGCAAAATATCGCCATTTTCGGTAAGCGATGAACCGATTTGTGTTAACGCATCGGCGTAATTAGCTAAATTATTATTATTTAAAACCGTTGAACCTAATAACAGCGAACCGCTACTGCCGTGGGAAACAATTTGTAGCGAATCTAACGTCCCTTTCGTACGACTTTTTAAAATATCGGCGATTTGCAACACACCATCCTGTGTGGCATTCAGAACATAAGCTTCTACATCGCTGGCTACGCCTGCAAGCAGCGTTTGATAATCAGCAACGTTAGCATCGATAAATAAAATGGAGTTTGACATAGCGGTGAACCTAAGGAAATTTCTATCAAAATCAAGGGGATATTTTTTTTAAGCGATTTAAAATGCTTTAAATTGTGCCAGAAATTGTAGCGAAAAGCTATTTACTTTTACTAGGATTTATGGGATAAAAGCCAACGGAAGTCGTCACCGATGGCTGTCCCTAAAAAAATAATTTTTTAATTTGAGGAGCGCGTTATGGAATCGTTTGTTGGTAATATTTGTCTATTTGCTTTTGATTTTGCCCCCGAAGGTTGGATAACATGTCAGGGGCAAGTATTAACTGTACAACAATATCAAATGGCGTTTGCCTTGTTAAGTACGCGCTATGGCGGTGATGGAAGAACAACATTTGGCATTCCCAATTTAAGCGGTAGATTGCCACTTGGTATGGGAAGTTTGGGAGGTTTTAACTATCCAATTGGCTCAGTTGGTGGTGCGGCGGCAGTAACGTTAGCACAAACCCAGGTTCCGCTTCCTGCCCATACCCACTCTGCGAGTATTGCACCGAACCAATCTGTTGCCATTAATATTCCGGCCGTCAGCGGCTCAAATGGTACAACCAATGTGCCGGGGAATACCGTTAATCTCTCAAATAGCAATACCGCTGACCGTGCGCCGTTGCCGATTAATGTTTACAGTAATGCAACAACCAATGCGACCTTAAAGCCTTTTAATGCCGCTTTACCGACAGGCGCAGGTACTGTCACTGTTTCTCCCAACGCACCTTCAGCACCAACAGCACCTGTATCATTAATGAATCCCTATTTGGTACTTAACTTTTGCATGTGCCTGAATGGTTTGTGGCCAAACCGCCCATAGTATTTTATGTTTCAACATTCCAAGTTTTAAAAATTTGGAATGTTTTTTGTGTTATTTCATAAGCCAACTTCGCTATGATAGCTAATTTAACAGCCCAAGATTTTCAACTCTTGCTCAATCAACCTTGCCGTTTAACGATTGCTGACAATACTGAGATTCTTGTCCTATTAATTAAAATAATTGAAAAACCTCAAGCTGCCATTTCAAACGAAATAAGGATGCCTTTTTCGTTGATTTTTACCACTCCAGAAGCCCAGGCTTTTACAACCGATTATTGCCATTTTCATCATCCTGCACTGGGAATTATCGAAAACCTATACATCAATCGCATTATGCCACTGAATCTATTGGAAAAAGAAAAGCACGCTTGGTATCAGATTATGTTCAATTAATGTGAAGTGATGGCGGATACCAAATCATCTGGTCATATACGCCATTACTTTCAGTGATCACAAATCCTAAATTCAAATACAACGCCCGCGCAGTTAAATTAATGGTTTGCACACTTAATGTTAAAGGCACTTGATTTGTGGCTGCCGCATTTTGCAGAATTTGCACAATTTGCTTGCCGAATCCTTTCCCGCGTGCAGCGGGAATAAGCGAAAAATCCACCAAGCGCACGTCATTCATGCCAAAATCCACCACAATTTGCCCAATGCGCTCAAACTGCATTTCAATAATAAAATACAGCGCATTCGGAAAACTTTGTCCATAACCGACTGTCTGCGCATGATGCTGTTGTTCAATTAACGTTTCGATAAAATCCCGTTCCGCATCAATTAAACGTAAATCATCGCGGGTGGTATTGTGTAACGCAGCAATAAAAGGTTTGTCATTGTCGCGTGCCGGACGGATTAATAAACCGGTTGACGAATTAAAATTAGTTTTCATAAACGCAAAAGGAGTGTTTTTTAAACTGCGGTTATAATTAATACAATTAAACAGTGTTGATTACGCAGAAAAAGACGAACCGCAACCGCAAGTAGTGGTTGCGTTGGGGTTGCGAATAACAAATTGCGCACCGGACAAATCTTCTTTGTAATCAATTTCTGCACCATGGAGGTATTGAATACTCATTGAATCAATCAAAACGGTAACGCCGGCTTTTTCTATACATGTATCGTCTTCATTCATTTGTTCATCAAACGTAAACCCGTATTGAAAACCGGAGCAACCGCCACCGGATACATAAACCCGCAGTTTAAGATTATCATTGCCTTCATCAGCAATTAACGCACTCACTTTAGTCGCCGCACTGTCAGAAAAAATAATGGTATGGCTCATTTTATATGTCCTTCAAGAGTAAATTTTTGAGTATGACTTATCCTGAGTATTTTAGTCAAGATTGGGCTAAGTCTATGTTACGGTTGCGTCAGCAACACATCCAATTCGCCGCGTTTTTCCAGAGCATAGAGTTCATCAAAACCGCCAACGTGATGCGCACCAATATAAATTTGCGGAATAGTACGCCGCTTGGTTTTTAACAGCATTTCTTGTCTTAATTCAGGGTTATTATCCACATTGATTTCGGTATAGGTTAAACCTTTTTTAGCCAAGAGTTTTTTTGCCATGGTGCAGTAAGGGCAATAATTTCCGCTATACATTAAAATAGTCGCCATGCTATGTTCCTAAAAGATTCAAAAAGTTAGTTTAAGGGTACAACGCGACAGTTTTTAACCCTAATCCTTCATAAAATCCAAACATTAAATTCATGTTTTGTACGGCTTGACCTGCCGCACCTTTAACCAGATTATCAATCACCGATAAAATAACCAGCGTATCGCCGCCTTGAGGTTTATGGAGCGCGATATGGCATTTATTACTGCCGCGCACGTTGCGCGTATCCGGCAGCGAACCTAACGGTAATACTTCAACAAAACTTTCATTCGCATAACGTTGTTCGTACAGTTGTTGAATGGTGTTCACATCAGCGGCGGTCTGCGCATATAAAGTTGCGTAAATACCACGAATCATCGGCGTTAAATGCGGTACAAAGGTTAAGTGAAGTGTGTGTTTTGCTAGCGTTTCTAAGCCTTGTTGAATTTCGGGTAAATGCCGATGCCCTGATACAGCATAAGCTTTAAAGCTTTCACCGGTTTCACTCATCAGGGTGGCTAATTCGGCTTTGCGACCTGCGCCGCTGACACCGGATTTGACATCAGCAATCAGATGATCAGTGGTTAATAAGTTCTGTTCAATCAGCGGTAAAAAACCCAATTGTACTGCGGTAGGGTAACAGCCCGGACAGGCTACTAATCGCGTCTGTTTAATCGCCGCCCGATTGACTTCCGGTAAACCATAAACAGCTTGTTTGATTAATGTGGGACAGGCGTGTTCCATTCCATACCATTGTTGCCATTGTTGCGGGTCTTGTAATCTAAAATCTGCTGACAAATCAATAAGTTTAACGCCTTTTGCTAATAACTGTTCCGCCATCAGCATCGCAGTACCGTTAGGTGTGGCAAAAAACACCACATCACATTGGGCTAAATTTTCAACTTCCGGTGCAGTAAAAGATAAGTCACAAAATCCGCGTAAACTGGGATATAGCGTATCTACCCGTTTACCTTCATCGGCGCGCGAGGTAACGACCGTAACATTAACTTGCGGATGCAAAGCTAAAATCCGTAATAATTCCACGCCGGTATAACCCGTACCGCCAACAATGCCTGCTTCAATCATTCTGTGACCTCTTAAAGTGAGTGTTTATCTGTCAGTTATACAGCCGATGGCTATCGGGCGCATTGGCTATTCATGTCATTTTAAGGCAGATTATACCGCTTAAGACTGGTATTGGTCTAAGCCTACCCTCTATAATCCGCATTCACAACTTAAATCAATTTATGATTTTGTACTTTAGAGGGCGGAGTAAAACCTTTATGAATATTCACGAATATCAAGCAAAACAGCTTTTTGCGCAAGTTGCAATTCCAATTCCAAACGGAAGGCTCGCCGGTTCAAGGCAACAAGCGATAGAGGCGGCACAGGCGTTAGGTGGCGAAGCATGGGTGGTTAAAGCTCAAGTGCATGCCGGCGGGCGCGGCAAAGCAGGTGGGGTAAAATTAGTTAATTCTGTAACGGCGGTGGCTGATTTTACTGACCAATTGCTCGGAACGCGCTTAGTGACTGCGCAAACCGACCCTCAAGGCTTGCCGATTGATGCAGTGTTAGTTGAATTGCCTTCTGCTATTAAACGTGAATTTTATTTAAGTTTACTGGTAGATAGAGCTTCGCAACGCTTAATGTTTGTCGCTTCCAGTGCAGGTGGGATGGACATCGAAGCGGTTGCACAACACACGCCGGAAAAAATTATGACGCTTAATATTCATCCTGCGGCGGGGTTACAAAGTTATCAGTGTCGAGAAATAGGTTTTGCGCTGGAGTTAGCGATGCCACAAATCGTGCAGTTGGAAGCAATTATGCGCGGTATGTATCAATTATGTAACGATAAAGATGCCAGTCAAATTGAAATCAATCCGTTAATAGAAACGGCAGCGGGCAGGTTATTGGCATTGGATGCGAAAATTAATTTTGATGACAATGCGTTAGCGTTGCACCCGGATATTTTGGCTTTTAAAGACCCGCGCCAAGAAGATGACAAGGAAAATGCTGCGCAACAATTTGGCTTAAATTACATTACCTTAGACGGCAATATTGCCTGTATGGTCAATGGCGCAGGGCTGGCAATGGCAACGATGGATTTAATTAAACTCAACGGCGGTTTGCCGGCGAATTTTTTAGATGTGGGCGGCGGGACGAATGTAGAAAAAGTCACTGCCGCGTTTAAATTAATTGTTGCTGACCCGCACATTAAAGCGGTGCTGGTGAATATTTTTGGCGGCATTGTCAAATGTGATGTCATTGCGCAGGGTATTTTAGCGGCGGTTGAACAAGTGCATGTCACGATTCCGGTAGTGGTGCGTTTAGAAGGAACCAACGCACAGGCGGGGCGGGATTTGTTACGAGATTCAGGGATGGCGATTGTTGCTGCGGATGATTTAGCTTCTGCTGCGGCGCAAGTGGTTAATTTAGCACAGGATTTAGCATGAGTATTTTAATCAACAAAGACACCCAAGTGATTTGCCAAGGGTTTACCGGCAAACAAGGTACGTTTCATTCGGAACAAGCCTTAGCGTATGGCACAAAACTGGTCGGTGGCGTAACGCCACAACGCGGTGGGCAACAGCATTGTGGTTTGCCGGTGTTTAATACTGTGGCGGAAGCGGTTCACAGCACCGGCGCAACCGCCAGCATGATTTATGTGCCGCCTTTTTATGCCGCAGATGCGATTTTAGAGGCGGCGGACGCGGGTATTGAATTGATTGTGTGCATTACCGAGGGCATTCCAGTATTGCAAATGCTGCGCGTGAAAGCGGCGTTACAAGGCAGCAACGTGCTATTAATTGGTCCAAATTGTCCGGGGATTATTACGCCGGAAGAGTGCAAAATCGGCATTATGCCCGGCTATATTCATCGAAAAGGACGTATCGGCATTGTGTCGCGCTCAGGTACGTTAACCTATGAGGCAGTTAATCAAACAACCGCGCAAGGTTTAGGGCAAAGCACTTGTGTCGGCATTGGCGGCGACCCGATTCATGGCATGAATTTTATTGATGTGTTAAGTCGATTTCAAGTCGATGCACAGACCGAAGGTATTATTATGGTCGGTGAAATTGGCGGCGGCGAGGAAGAGGATGCCGCTGAATATATTAAAGCGCACGTTACTAAACCGGTGGTCAGTTATATTGCCGGACAAACTGCACCGTCAGGTAAACGCATGGGACATGCGGGGGCAATTATTACGGCTGGTAAAGGCACAGCGGCTGGCAAAGTGGCGGCTTTAAGCGCGGCGGGAGTTGAGGTGGTTAATTCGCCAACCTTACTGGGTGTGGCGATGCAAGCACAGTTGAGCGTAAAATCCTTATAAAACATGGAATTAGAAGAATTTACTACGTTAATTAATCAGCATTATTTGTGTGATTATCATACCGTGCTGGTCGGCGGTTTTCCTGAGCCTTTATATTTGCCTGCCCAAGCAGGTCAGCCGGCAATGATTCAATTTACCCATGATTATTTTCGCAGCGCGTTACACGAATTAGCCCATTGGTGCGAAGCGGGGAAACGGCGCAGAACTTTAGTCGATTATGGTTATTGGTACGCGCCGGACGGTCGTAATCAAGCCCAACAACAACAGTTTTTTCGCCATGAAATTGTGCCACAGGCGATCGAATGGGCGTTGTCTGTGGCTGCGGGGGTTAAATTTGAGGTCAGCGTCGATAATTTAAATGAACAGGTTGATGGTGTGGCGGAGTTTAAACAGGCGGTTCACCAGCGTTTGTTAAGCTATTTAACAAACGGTTTTCCAGCGCGGGTGACAGCGTTGTTGCGCTTGATTTACCAAGCGCGTGGTGAAAATGTGCAGAGTTTGTATGCCGCGTTAGCCGCGCAAAAGTTGAATACCTGATATAGAAAGCGCGCGTTATGAGGATGCTATGCCCTGTTCCGCGCGGATAAAGTTAGGATTATCCAAGCGTTGTAGCAGTCTTTGATAGTTGCGCTGCTGTTGAGCGCGGTCGTTTTGCAAGTGCCAAAGATGCAAGACCGGCACGGCAAAACGTCCCTCTTTGCGGCGTATTCCCGCATGAATTAAACGAATGACTAAATCCGAGTCTTCGTAACCCCAGCCTTCAAACGCCTGATCAAATCCATTTACGGTAAAAAAATCTTGTTTCCAAAGGGCTAAGTTACAGGTCATCGCTTGTTGCCAATACTGTGGACGCAGTAAGCGCAGAAAATTTATCGGCACATATAATAGCGGTAATAAGCGATTTATTTTGCCTTGCAGTCGCCAGCCGATAAAATTGAGTAGTGATTGTCTGTGTAAGCACAGTTCTGATTGTAAAACGGTGGCGGTTAACTGTTGATTTAATAAGATGCGATTGCCGGCGACAAAATACCCTTGTTGCATCAGCAGACGGTGGCGGTGGATAAAGTGTGGAAATACGACACAATCGCCGTCCATAAACAGCAAGTAATCGCCTTGACAAGCTAATACGGCTTTATTGCGGATAGTTCCGGCGCGGAACCCTTGATCGGCATGAAAACAATGCAAAAACGGTACCGGGCTTTCGTGGGCAAGCTGTTGAATTAAGGTGTGCGTTGCCTTGCCTGAGCCGTCATCGGCGATAATAATTTCAAAATTGACATCTTGTTGTGCAAACAAACTGCGAACGCAATTGGCTAAAGCAGCTTCCCAGTTATAAGTGGTGACAATGACAGAAATCAGGCTCATGATTTAGTGGTCATGTCGTTTTGTAAAGCCCATAATTTAACGTATTTATAATAGGCACCTTCAGCATTGGAAATCGCTAGCAACAAACCATGTTGCCCATCTAAAAACGCCGCTTGTAAAAAATAAGTGCGGATAAATGTCCACAATCCTTTAAAAATGGCTTGGCTAATGGACGCTTTTTTTCCCGCCGCATGCAGTTTTCGCGCACTGAGAGTTGAATAGCTGTTGAGTTTATGGAGGACTTCTTCAGGGCTGATAAACGCTTCATGCAATAACGGACTGGATAACTGTCCAATTAAGCCATCAATTTCTACCCGTTCATGTACTAATTCAGCAGTGAATTTGCCTTTTTCGCGTTTGAATAATCGCAACACATAATCTGGCCACCAGCCGCCGTGTTTAATTTCCCGTCCACAATAAGAAGACAAACGTGGTATTTCCATGCCGTCCACATCGTTTTGTGACATGGCTTGTTGTAATTGTTCGCGTAATTCCAAAGTGACATATTCGTCAGCATCAATCGACAATACCCAATCACCGCTGGCTTTTTCCAGAGCGCGTTGTTTTTGAATACCAAATCCTGGCCAGTCGGTACTAAATACCTTGTCAGTATAAGCACGCGCCAGTGCCAAGGTATTATCTTGACTGCCGGAGTCTAAAACGATGATTTCATCTGCCCAACTGACAGACTCTAAACAGCGCTGAATGTGCTGTTCTTCATTTTTGGTAATTACAATGACACTAAGCATTTGCCATAAACCCTCGTACTATAAAGAAGACAGGTGGTTAACACTTTTTTGCCAGCGTTGCCACAGCAAAAAACCGATTAATCCTACTTGCGCGGCGGCAAATAAAATTGCGCTGCCGATATTGTCGCTAAACAGCGGCAAAAATACCGCCGCCATGAATAAACTATCTATTTCGATAAAAATTGCCGGTAGAATCCAGTACAAAAATGTTAAAAATAACAAGCTTAAACCTAAAGCACGTTTAGGATTAGGGGCATAATTAAAATATAAAATGATACTGACATCACGCAAGACTAATAAAAACAAAGCGATAGGATAAAAGGTTAATTTTTCCATTACTTCATAATGCTGAAACATACTAAGCTGTAAAGTCGCAGGAATTAGCAATAATAAGTTGATTAACCAACACGGCATTTCTTCTAAAACCCGTTGCCATTGTTCTTGATTACTATAAATCCATAGTCTTCGTGCCGCCATTGGATTATTGTTATCGACTAAAATTAAGATGTAAGTGAGTAGTAGACACAAGGTAAAAGTCCATTCTACTAGGCTAAAGGTTGCCGCTGTATGCCCTGTAGAGGAAGTGGAAAAACCATTGCAGTATAGTATCAAAAAACCAATAAATAGCAGCCATATCCAAGGCAAGGTGCGAATTTGTAAGGCTTCGGCCAACAGGCGATAACAGCCGATAATCGTCCATGCGCAGGCGAGGATTAAACTTATTGCAATAAAGTTGAGGCTGGTGAATGTTTGGTTATACCAAGTGATAGCGTCTGTATAGGCTTTAAAATCGCCCAATATCAAGGGGAAAAAAAATACTAAGGCAATGAAAATAAAGCCATAATTGATAATGGAGTTAAAACTTTGTTTGCGTCGTAGTGATAATAGGCTCACTAATAAACTTAAGCTTTGCGCCAATAGACCGCTGCCCAGTGCATAAATCCACACCATACCCAGTGTTTTAACAGCAGGCGTGGCGGCACTGTAGGCAAGTAAACATAATAATCCGCCATACCAGTTAAATAGAGTGCTACCGAATAATTTTCCCCAAGCCAAGGACCAGGCGGAAATGGCGGAAGTTTTTTGGATGTCCCAAGTATGATTGCGCACTTCATCAAAAATACTTTCTGCCGCTTGCCGTGCGCCCCAAAATAAGACGATGAAAATATATAACGTCATCGCAGTATTGGCCGTGGCTTCATGGAGCTGACGGTCATCAAGTAGGTAAGTTAAAGAAAAAATAACGCCTAAAAACAACGGCATACCGATGAGCCGCGCGAAGGAAAATTCTAAAATCAGATGGCGTTGAAATTCAGGATTCATGCTTTCACCGTTGATAAATAGGCATCTTGTAAATTGGTGGTGACTGGGCTAAATTCACAAATGGGTAAATCTTGCGTTATTAAGGTTTTTAGCACTTGGTGTTGTGCGCTGGAGTCGCCGTTAAGCTGAAATTGGGCTTGTGTGTTATGAATGGTAATCTGACTGAGCGCAGAAATTTGTGTTAATCGCTGCATTAAATCCGGTATCGCGTGTGTTAAGCAAAGTTTAAACATTTTGCTTTGGGTATTGGGTTGGGCAATGGCTACTTGTTCAATGACTTGACCTTCGCGCAAAATTAACATGTGGCTGGAATAGGCTTCCAGTTCTGCCAAAATATGCGAGGAAACTAATAAGGTCATGCCTTGGCGTTGTAATTCTAAAAATAGCTCTGCTAGTGCATGACGGGCTTCCGGATCAAGACCGGAAGCCGGTTCGTCAAGTAGCACCAGTTTGGGTTGGTGAATAATGGCTTGAGCGATTGCCACCCGCTGGCGTAAGCCGCGTGATAACTGGGCGGGTGTGGCTTGTAAACGGTCACTGATTTGTAGGCGTTGACTGACTAATTTAATAGCGGTTGGACAGTCTTCGGCGGGGATGCCTTGCGCTCTTGCCACAAAATGTAAGCATTGTTCTACGGTAAGCTTGTCGTAAAGCCCAAAAAAATCAGATAGATAGCCTACTTTGCGATGACATAAACGCGGTTGTTCTAAAACGTCAATACCGTCTACAGTAATGGAGCCGTTTAATGGTTGTTCTAACCCTGACAAACAACGCATCAAGGTAGTTTTCCCGGCACCATTGGGGCCGACTAATGCGGTAATGCTGCCTGCGGCAATTGAGAAAGAGACATTATTTAAAGCCCGAAATCCGGTGTATTCAAAAATAAGGTTTTCAACCGTTATTAACACGATTATCTCCGTTGCGTTTAACAAATGCGCTTCAATGCCAGTGCTTTGAGCATGTTGTAGGGTAAATGATTAGTCTAGTGACTGCGGGGTGGCAAGTCAACGACTTACTCATCGTCACGGGTGAGTTAAACTATGCTAACTTTAGTGGTACAGGTTTTGCTGAAAAAATCATCAAAAACTTAAGCGATGGCGTAAAGTTTCTGATGTATGACAGTTAAACAGCGTTGCTGACAGTGACAAAGGTTTTTTAAGGTAAAATCAACACTTAATTTGCTGACTAAAAGAATATGACCACTGATGAAATTTTATAAATTACTGATAAGCTTAATGCTTTTAGCAACCGGTGTAGGTTGTGGGCAGATGGGGCCGCTATATATTCCGGTTGAAACCGCTCCGGCTGCGCCTGCGCCTAAACCTAAAGCAGTTGATAGCGAGATTAAGACGGTGACGGAGCAGCCAATTCCGTTGCCAAAACCGCAGTCTACGCCAGCCACTCCCGCTAAATCCACCTCTACTCAACCTAAAAACTTAAAGGCACGATAACGTTATGGATTATTTTAATTACCAAGCTCACACTCTTTTTGCTGAACAGGTTGCTGTTGCAGATATTGTCGCAAACTATGGCTCACCTTGTTATATTTATTCAAAAGCCACTTTAGAACGGCATTGGCATGCTTTTAATAGCAGTTTTGGCGCACAACGGCATTTAGTGTGTTACGCGGTGAAAGCCAACTCTAATTTGGCCATTTTAAATGTGCTGGCACGGTTAGGTTCGGGGTTTGATATTGTTTCATTAGGCGAGTTGGAACGGGTTTTGGCTGCCGGTGGAGATGCTAAAAAAGTGGTATTTTCCGGCGTTGGTAAACGTAAAGATGAAATTATTGCCGCGTTAAAAGCGGGAATCCGCTGTTTTAATATTGAAGTAAGCGGTGAATTAGACCGCATTAATGCGTTAGCAGGGCAATTAGGTGTGATTGCACCGATTTCTTTTCGTGTAAATCCGGATGTAGATGCAAAAACGCATCCGTATATTTCCACCGGTTTAAAAGAAAATAAATTTGGTATCAGCACAGAAGCTGCGATGAGTGAATATGAGCGTGCCGCTGCCTTGCCGCACGTTAAAATCGTGGGCATTGATTGTCATATTGGGTCGCAATTAACAGACATTCGTCCTTTTTTAGATGCGTTGGATAAATTGTTACATCTGATTGCGGCATTAAAAGCAAAAGGTATTGTTTTAGAGCATGTTGATTTAGGCGGTGGTTTGGGCATTCGCTATACCGATGAAACGCCGCCCTCACCATCAGCGTATATTGACGCGCTGTTACAACGCTTAGGTGATAATGCGTTTGAAATTTTAATCGAACCCGGACGCGCGATTGTGGGTAATGCCGGTATTTTGGTGACACAAGTGGAATATTTAAAAACCACGGCGGATAAAAACTTTGCGATTGTTGATGCGGCAATGAATGATTTGTTACGTCCTGCGTTATATGGCGCATGGCAAGAGATTATTCCGGTTAATACGGATAGCAATGCTGTGTTAGCCACTTGGGATATTGTAGGACCTGTTTGTGAAACGGGTGATTTTTTGGGTAAAAGTCGGCAGTTGCGTCTGTCTGAAGGGGATTTATTGGCGGTTCGTTCCTCAGGGGCTTATGGTTTTAGCATGAGTTCAAATTATAACTCGCGTCCGCGTTTAGCCGAGGTTATGGTGGACGGAGCCGCAGTACATTTGGTGCGTGAACGAGAAACGTTAGCCGACCTGTGGGCAAATGAACGCATATTGCGTTAAGCCGTGTGTGCGTATTTATAGCGGGAGAGAAAATGGACGCTTTAGAAATAATCTTTGTTTTAAGTACTTTAGTAATGCTGGTGATGTGGGGATGGTTTGTGGTGTTAGGGTTTCGCACCAGCCAATTATGGGGCATTATTTTACTATTGTTGTTCCCGTTTTCTCCGTTTGCGTTTGCGTATCGTTTTGAGCGTAAAACCCGCAAAATTTTGTATCCATTTATAGCAAGTGTTGTGTTTTTTGCGGCGGTTATAGGGTATGCGATTGGTTTTCGGATTGATTTTTTTCCCAATTTTGGACATAAACTTGGGCAAGGGTTGTCGTCTGTGAGTTTGTCGCGTTTTACGTCTAAAAAAACACCGCCGCTGGATTTACCCAAACCTGTGGAAATTCCGGTTATTGTTGATGAGCCGGTAGTGGAAGTGCCAGCGCAGGAAGTAGCGAAGACAGTTGTGGTTTCTAAAGTACAAAAACGCAGCTATAAAGAAGTAAGTTTGGGAAGTTTAAACGGCTATATCGGTAAGAAACTGCAAATAACCACAGCAACGACGGTGCATGAAGGGGTATTATTGTCAGTTAGCGCAGGAGAGGTCGTGATTAGAAAAAAACTAAGCGGTGGTTCTACAACGATGAGTGTGGATAAAACCAAGATTAATAAAGTTGCTGCCTATTTATAAATTTTACCCAATTTAAAAACATGATGACAATTCAGTTTACCAAAATGCACGGTTTAGGAAACGATTTTGTAGTGATTGATGCTATCTCACAAACCGTTTCGTTAACACCGGCACAAATTCGTTTTGTCGCCAACCGGCATATCGGTATCGGTTGCGATCAATTGTTATTGGTTGAAAAACCGACCACTGCGAATGCGGATTTTAAATATCGAATTTTTAATGCCGATGGCAGTGAAGTGGCACAATGCGGTAATGGCGCACGTTGTTTTGCACGGTTTGTACGCGATAAGAATTTGATAAATAAAGATAATATTTGTGTAGACACTGATAGTGGACAATTAATTTTAACGTTAACCGATGAGGGATTTGTGACGGTAAATATGGGAGTTCCGCGTCATGCACCGGCGCAAATTCCGATGTTGGCCGCGCAAGAGGCAGCATATTATGATTTACCTATTGCCGAAAGTTTAGTTCGTTTTGGTGCGGTGTCGATGGGTAATCCACATGCGGTGCTGATTGTTGCGGATGTCAATAGTGCGCCGGTCAATGAACTGGGGGTTCAGTTAGAGTCGCATCCATTCTTTCCACAACGCGCGAATATTGGATTTATGGAAATTGTCAGTCGGCAACACATTAAGTTGCGGGTTTTTGAACGCGGTGCTGGCGAAACGATGGCGTGTGGTAGTGGTGCGTGTGCAGCGGTAGTGATAGGGCGTGAACAAAACTTATTGGATGACGTTGTGACGGTTAGTTTACCCGGTGGTGAACTGACTATTTGTTGGCAAGGGCGTGGTACAGCCGTATTGATGACAGGGGAGGCGGTGAGCGTTTTTGACGGGCAAATTGTGTTATGAAGGATTGAGGATGTAAGCGGTGTTTTTTTAAACCGGGACGTTAAATAGGTCTAATTGCTGATAATTTATGCGGCTAGAAGGCGCTTGTAAGGTGGACAAATGAATTCCCACCAGCCGTACTTTACACTGTCCAACTTCGGTTGTTTTTAATAAAGTGATTAATAAAGCGGATAAATCGGCTGTGCTGGTGGTTAAAAGATTATTAGCAACTGTATGGCTGCGTGTTATTTGCACAAAATTGTAATATTTGATTTTAATGCTTAAAGTTCGCGCACTGAGGTTTTTTGCTTTAAGTTTAGCGAGGGCTTGCGTTAATAGTTGCTGTAATTGAGAAAAAATAGCTTTAAAATCAAGTATATCTTGTGGAAATGTGATTTCTGTACCAATAGATTGCGCGGTGCGGTTATTGGTAACTGGGCGTAAGTCAATGCCACGACTGATGTGATAATAATGTAAACCGGCTTTACCAAAGTGCTGTTGCAAAAACACTAGCGAACAAGCTTTTAAATCTTCCCCAGTATGAATACCTAAATCCTGCATTTTTTTAAAAGTGGCTTTACCGATACCATGAAATTTATTTACCGGTAAATTAGCAGAAAAATCAATCCCTTGCTCTGGCGTAATTAAATATAAACCGTCAGGTTTGTCCATATCTGAGGCAATTTTAGCTAAAAATTTGTTATAAGATACTCCCGCAGAGGCGGTTAATTGCGTTTGCTGTTTAATTTTTGCTTTTATTTCGCGTGCAATCAATGTTGCCGAGCCTTTGCAGAAAAGGCTGTCGCTGACATCCAGATAGGCTTCGTCTAAAGATAAAGGTTCAACTAAGCTGGTGTATTGATAAAAAATTTTGCGGATATGGGCAGAGGCTTCTTGATAAGCGGAAAATCGCGGTGCAACAAAAATGGCTTGTGGGCATAGGCGATAGGCGTGTGCGGAGGGCATGGCAGAATGAATGCCGTATTGTCGCGCTTCATAGCTACAGGTGGAAACGACTCCGCGCGAATGAGGACTGCCGCCTATGACGAGTGGTTTGTTGCGATAGTGAGGAAAATCGCGTTGTTCAACCGCAGCAAAAAAAGCATCCATATCAATATGAATGATTTTTCGCTGTGTTGGCATGGGTTTAATCTACAAGATGCGACTGTTTTTCATGCAAATCAAACTGTTCGGTGGTTTGCCAACTGGCAAACGGAAACGGCAGGGATTCGGTATTGAATGTAAGGTATAAACCAATGTGATACAGATAAGTGCAAAGATTGCGGCTAAATGTCAGGATATGGCTGTTGCTACTTCCGGTCAGTAAAGTAGTGATAATTTGTAATAAAATGACTGCCCATAGCAGTGGGCTGATGGAGCTGAAAATGATGATTAAAATCAGCATAAAGCAAATACGTTTCCAAGTGCTGACTTTTTTTAAGTTTTCATTAATGCGTTCTACGTTAATTTGGTCGGTCATGTTTGCAATTCCTAAGTAAAGTTCGGTGTTGGCAAATTTTCTTTAACCGCGGTTCATAATATCACGCAAGTCAAGCGCAGCAGCGTTAGCTCTGGCAATGTAGTTTGCCATGGATAAGGAATAATTAGCGAATAAGTCAAAGCCATCACCACTTAAAATCATCGGGCTTAGAATAGGGGTTAAGGCGTTTTCCATCGCATAAATCATGGTATCCACTGTTCTCATCGCCCGTTTGTCTTCTAAAATTGCTGCAAAATCATGTTTGACAGCCTTGAGAATATGCAGTAATGCCCAACACGCACCGCGCGCTTCGTAGAACACGTCATCAATTTCTAACCAAGGCGTTTGTGCGGCAACGGTAGTTTTATTACCTTTATCTAATTCGATAATTTTAGGGTCAGCTAAGGCGAAGATAGCGTGTTGGTCACTGCTTGCAGATAAGCGCGTGGATAAACCGCCGAGTCGTTTTATAACGACCTCAGAATATTGCCACAGGTTATCGGCGCGGGAGTAAAACTGCGCATGTTTATCTTGCCCTTTAGGAATTTTTAAGCGGGTCATATAGGCGTGTAAAAAGTCGATCCCTTTTTGGTATTCCGATTCGGTAGAAGGCAATGCCCATGAATTACGTTCATAATAAAAATAGGGTTCAGCAACCGCTAAATCAGGGTCTTCTGCTGATTGGGATTGGTCACGCGAAAAATGGTTTCTTAACGCGGTTGAGGCATCACGCAACATGATTAATGCGCCATATTCCCAGTTTTTGATGTTATCTAAAAATAACCCCGGAGGAGCAACATCGTTAGTGATATAACCACCGGGTTTGTGCATTAACACTTCTGCCATGTGCGCTAAGGTGTTGGTATAAACATAACCTAATGGCAATTCCGGTTTTTCGGAATTACTGTCAACAAAATGTTCACTGGTATAGCGTTTAATGGCTTCTTCTTCTATGTCAAACAAATCCGGTTCCATCCCCCACCAGCCACCCAAGACGATGAGAACAAAAACGGTAGCGGCTACGAAAATACCAAAACTCCAGAGTATGCCTTTCGACTTTGCGTCTTGTAATGATTCGCTAGCTGACATTTCTTAGTATCCTGTAAATTTTAAGAAGAGGTAAGAGTTAAGAAAATAGAGGCTTTCTTGTAACAGAAAAATGGCTATAGTAGCAGATATTTAAAGTCTTTGCTGACAGTGACCTTAAATTTTCCTCAGGATTTGAAGCAGACATTTACGCATTTAACCTTTTACTTCCTTTCAGCATAGATTATGGCGTAAGTTGGTGATAGCGTGTTGTAAGTTTAGCCGCGCTTGCTTTTCTAATTCATTTCTAATGACTGGTGTGTAATAAATGCTCTGACTTTGCACAAAGGTAGTCAAAAATGCTTTGCGTTTCTGTTGAAAAACAATTTCAGGAATTTGTGCGTATTCACGGCGAATTTGCTGTTGATACAAGGCAAAACGTTCGGCAGTTGCGGAAAAAATGCTTAAGTCTATGTCAACTAATAATTTTTCATCGCTTGTTTGTGGTGTTGTCATACCATGTTGTGAGGCAAGAATGAGGGCGTAAATGCGTTGCTGAATTGTTTTGCAGACACCGCCTTGGTGTAAAATATTCATTGCCCACAGCGCGCTTTGCAGTTCATTATCAGTGGCTAGGGGATGATACACTACATCATGAAGCCATAACGCAAATTCAACCTCTATCGGATGCTGTGCTAAATGTTGATACCGATCAAAGCATTGTAGACATTCGCCAATGTGATCAATAGTATGATAACTGCGGTGGTGTTGACTATAAGCGGCAACGATCTGCGACCAAAGCTGCGTTTTAGCGGAAAGTTGGCAGGACAAACGTGTTAATAAATTTAAAAAGCGTTCTTGTTGTATCAACACTGTATCTCCCACCTGCGCCGCATGTACTTTCGTCCTTGAACCGAGGGTTCAAGTGGGAACTTCATTAGTCATTTAGGCTGCCCATGATTAAAACAGGTTTGCACACCATGACTAAAATTAGCTCCCGGAGGCAATATAGGTTCAGGAAATACCCAGCACACCTCGAACGCCGCAGGAGACACGGGCAATATTCTACCTGTTTTATGATTTTTCTAAAGTATTTTCTATTTTGTGTCGTAAATTAACCAGTTTTTCAGCAAACTCTTGTTCTGGTAACTGATGTTTATTTTGTAATTGATGTAATTCAATCATTATGTTGAGTGCTACCATCACCGCAATTTGCTCACGCCCGTTGATCTTACCCGCATCTTGAATTTCACGCATTTGTCGGTCTAATTTGCGTGCTGAATTGAGCAAATTTTCTTGTTCGTCTGCGGTGCAAGCAACTTTATATTCTTTGCCTAAAATGGTGATGTTAACAGGTTTTACAGGCGCACTCACGAACCTTCCTCCATTGCTTTTAAACGGGTTATCATGGCTTCGACCTTGGTTTTTGCCAAAGTGGTTTTTGCTAATAATTTAGCTTTTTCTTTCACCAGCGATTCTTGTTTGATTTTTAATGACTGATTTTCAGTTTTTAATAAATCATAGCGTTTTAGTAACTCATCGAGTTGCTTTTCCAGCGCATCATATTCTGTCGCAGGCTTTAAAGTTGAATCTGACATAATGAGAAATACACAAAGTCGGTTATAGTTTTGATGGGAATTTTATCAAGGCAATTGTTCGCGTAAAAGACAATTTAGTACATAAAAGAAACGTGTAAATATTATCTAAATTAGAATCAATGGTAGCATACACGTTTTATTTTTTTTAGCTACAGTGAAATTATAAAGTAAGGCATTATGACTTATCAGGTAATTAGTGAAATTTTACAACGACATGACAGCGATTTAAAAGCCTCTGAGATTCATGGTATCGCATCCGCGCTATTATGTGTAGACCCAAATACTCCCGTTGCGAGTTGGTTAGATGAAGTTATTGATGAGAATGCGGGGTTATTGCAAGAAGAGCAAGATGCTTTTGTTGAATTATTTGAACAAACCCGCAAAATTTTACAGCCGAAAACAGTCGAGTTTGCTTTTGATCTGTTATTGCCTTGTAATGAGGATTTAGAAAGCAATGCTATGGCGTTATGTCAATGGTGTGAAGGGTTTTTGTGGGCGATAGGCAGTCTTAAATTGCCTGATATGGGGCGTAAGAGTGAAACGCAGGCGATTTTGCGTGATATGATAGAATTCACCAAATTAGACCCACAATTGACAGCAGACGATGATGGCGAAGAAGAGGCGTTTATGCAAATTCATCAATACCTTAGAGCCGCAGTCCTTATCATTCGTGATGAACTTTTAACCGCCACCCCCGAACATTTTTAGTCGATTTTTAATTGACATCCTAATTTTCATTATTCTTAACAGTAGCATGGTCAGAAAAATAAAGCAGTACAAAGAAGATGAGCTTATTGACTTATTTAATTTACAACGTCTAGTGGGAAATGACGAACATCCTCTGATGCAAGAATGGACAAACACCACGGCGACATTACACAGCGGCGAACAATATCTGTTTGATTCTATTACTAAAAACTTAGCGCGAAAAATCAGAAGTTGGAACGAAGAAACCTTAAAAATGAACTTTATTGCTTTCGTTCTGAAATTAGGGCATTTAGAAGAAACCGAACGCTACAAAACGTTTTACGAAAGCGTTTTAGAAGCCACTGTCGAAGAACACTTTTTAAAAGTGCGGGCGGATATGATGGTGGCAAGCGGTGTATTAGAAACCCCCAAAGTCCCGTATTTTTATTTTCAAGAATACAAAAAACTTAAAGACCCAAAAGGTGATGTTACGGCACAATTATTAGAAGCTTTTTTAATCAGCCAACAAAAAAATCAAAATAATAAACCACTTTATGGCTGTACGGTTTTAGGACGGGACTGGGAATTTTATATTATGCAACAAAAAACCTATTGTATTTCTAAAGCTTACGATTGCACTGATAATGAAGACTTAATGCAAATCATCGCCATTTTGCGAAAATTTACCGAAATTTTGGAAACTCGTTTATTAGCTTAAACTATCGTTCACTACTTATTTTCCCATGAAACAAACTGAATTTAAACGCCGCCGCAAAAGTGTTATGCAGCAAATTGGTAAAGGTAATATCGGTCTAATTCCCAGCGCACCGAATCAAACCCGTAATCGTGATGTTGATTATCCTTATCGACAAGATAGCGATTTTTATTATTTAACCGGCTTTAATGAGTCTGGTGCGTTGGCGGTGTTTATTCCGGGGCGTGAACAAGGCGAATATATTTTATTTTGTCGTGAATTTGATGAAAAAAAAGCGTTGTGGGAAGGTGCGCATTCTGGTTTAGAAGGCGCGACTAAACATTATGGTGCAGATGATTCGTTTCCGATTGATGATTTAAACGATATTTTACCGGGTATGTTGGAAAATAAAGGTAAAGTGTTTTATCCGATGGGGCGTGATAGCGATTTAGACCATAAGTTATTGGAATGGATTAATAATATTCGCGGTCAATCGCGCAATTATATCAGTGCGCCGGGCGAATTGGTGTCGCTGGAGCATATTTTGCACGAAATGCGCTTGTTTAAAAGTGCGGCGGAATTAAAGTTTATCCGTCGGGCGATTGCGGTGTCGGCACAAGCGCATAGCCGTGCGATGCAAATGTGCAAAGTGGGAATGTATGAGTATCAGCTTGAGGGGGAAATTGTCCACGAGTTTATGCGCGAAGGCTTACGCGCGGTGGCTTATCCTTCGATTGTGGCAGGTGGAAAAAATGCCTGTGTGTTGCATTACACACATAACGACAGCAAATTACGCAAAGGGGATTTAGTGTTGATTGATGCAGGGGCAGAGTGCGATCATTATGCCGCAGATATTACTCGTACTTTTCCCGTATCAGGACGTTTTTCAGCCGTGCAAAAACAGCTTTATCAATTAGTTTTGGATGCACAACAAGCTGCATTGGCAGAGATTTATCCGGGTAATTTGTGGAATAAAGCCCATGAAGCTTCGGTATTAGTTATTACAACGGGTTTAGTCGCGTTGGGATTATTGACAGGCAACATAGATAAATTGATTGAAGAAGAAAAGTATAAAGAATTTTATATGCACCGGATTGGTCATTGGCTGGGGATGGATGTACATGATGTCGGCGATTATAAAATCAATGACCAATGGCGGGTTTTGGAGGTTGGGATGGTGTTGACTATTGAGCCGGGCGTGTATATTCAGGCAGATTGTCAAACTGTGGAGGCAAAATGGCGCGGGATAGGTATTCGTATTGAAGACGATGTGTTGGTGACTAAACAAGGACATGAAGTGCTAACTCGTGCGGTGCCGAAAACTATTGCCGATATTGAAGCGTTAATGCAGGAAAAATAACCAAGCTTATTTAGGTCAATTCAAGCCATTCATAAAAATTATCAATTTAATGACATAGCCGATAGCAAGCGATAGAGCGGAAAAAACGTAATAGGTCTTTTAAATAATTATTTTTAGAGAACAAAAAATGGAACAAGACAATTTTAAAACCCCCGTTATTTTTAAGCGTTTTCAAGGTTCGATATTGGCATTATTTCCCACTGAACTCTATAACAAGGATTTATACGGGGATTCTCAAATTATGAGTTATCAAATAATTGGGCAACATGGTGCTGCTAGTGTTGAATTACTTACAGAGTGTGAAAACGCAACAACCGAAGAATATGAGGATATTAAAAAGGAATTGACTGGATTAGGTTATAACTTAATTATTACTCAATAACTCAAAAAACATGTCAATTCAAGCCATTCATCAATACCACAATGAAATTGAAGAAGTAAAAGATTTTAGTGGTGAAACCAAAGAACAATCCATAAAGATTAGCTTTCTTAATCTGTTAAATGATTATTGCAGAAAACGCAACTTATTAACTGTGAGTGAAGTTAGTATTAAGAATAAAAAAGGTGAAACAATTCGCCCTGATGGAATTATAAAAAACCGTTCACGTTTTAACTGTGGTTATTGGGAAAGTAAAGCGAATGTCAATTTAGAGAAAGAAATTGAGTTAAAAATTAATTCAGGTTATCCATTAAGCAATACCTTATTTCAAGATACTCAATTTGCGATTTTATATCAAAATGAACAATTTGTTTTAAAGGTTTCAACAGAAGATTATCCTGAGTTTGACAAACTATTAGATCAGTTTGTTAGCTACGAAATCAAAGAAATAAAGGAATTTAACGCAGAAGTTGAGAATTTTAAAAATAACTTGCCTGATATTCTAAAAGAATTGAATAGAATGATAAAAGAGCAAGAAGCTAATAATAAAGACTTTATCAGTTCACAGCAAAACTTTTTTAAAATTTGTCAAAACAGCATTAATAAAAATATCACTTTATTTGATATTAATGAAATGTTAATACAACACATATTAACAGAAGAAATTTTTATTAGTATTTTCAATGATGCACAATTTCACCATGAAAATAATATAGCCAAAGAGCTTTACAAAGTAGGGTCAACCTTTTTTAAAGGCTCTGTAAAGCGCGATACTTTAGATAAAGTTAAAAAATATTACTCCGTTATAAAATTATTAGCGGCGGCAATTGATAACCATCACGATAAACAAGTTTTTCTAAAAACAATCTACGAAGATTTTTATAAAGCCTATAATCCTGACAAAGCCGATACAATGGGTATTGTTTATACGCCCAGTGAAATTATTAAGTTTCAACTGGAAAGCGTGGACACTTTATTAGAAAATCACTTTAAAAAAACTTTATCCAACAGAGAAGTTAAGATTTTAGACCCCTGTACAGGCACGGGTTCTTATATATGTGACTTAATAGATCATTTACCTAAAAAGGATTTAGAGTATAAATTCAAAAATGAAATTTTTGCTAATGAGTTAGGATTATTACCTTATTATATTGCCAATTTGAATATTGAATATACTTATCGGCAAAGAATGGGAAATTATATTGAATTTGAACATATTTGCTGGACAGATACTTTAGATAATACCGGTTATTTAAAAGAAGTTAATATGGATTTATTCGGCTTAGGCGATGCTTTTATTGAAAATACGGAGAGGATTAAAAAGCAAAACGAGCAAAAAATTTCGGTAATTATCGGTAATCCGCCTTATAACGCGAATCAAAAAAACGAAAACGACAATAATAAAAATCGTGATTACTATCTTGATTCTAAAAAGAAAACAGGCGGTATTGATGGTCGCATTAGCGACACTTATATAAAAGAAAGTAATGCACAAAAAACAAAACTTTATGACCCTTATGCACGTTTTTACCGCTGGGCTTCTGACAGAATAAGTCAAGAACAAGGGATTATTTCTTTTGTCACTAACAATTCATTTATTGAGAGCAAAACCTTTGATGGCTTTAGAAAATGTGTTGCTAGAGAGTTTGATTTTATTTATGTCATCAATTTAGGTGGTGATATGCGTAAAAACACAGACAGCAATGATAATGTTTTCGGGATTACAATCGGTGTTGCTTTGTTGTTTTTAGTTAAAACCAATAATAATCCTATCAAAAAATCAAAATTATTTTATTATCGTTTTCCTAATTGCGAGAGTAGGGAAGATAAATTAAGATTATTAAAAGATTCAACATTTGAAAATTTGGAATCAGAGTTTGATAGAATTATTCCTGATGAAAAAGGTAACTGGATTAATCAAACAGATAATGATTTTAACCTTTTAATTCCAGTGTGTAGCAAGGATGTTAAACTAGGAAGAAGCCAGAATGCTATTTTTTGCTTATATTCTAATGGCGTATCAACTAATCGGGATGATTGGGTTTATGATTTTTCAAAAGTGAGTTTAACTAAGAAAATGCAGTTTTTCTTTAAAGAATATAATAATGAAGTGACGCGATGGAAAAAATGGAAGAAAGAAAACTCTTATACAGATATAAAAGATGAATCAAATCCTGTTGTTGATGACTTTCTACATGCAAGGAATCTGATAAAATGGAGTAAGATGTTAAAAAGGGATAAATTAAGAAAACATAAAAAAGGAAAGTTTGATAAAAACGACATTATAGTTTGCTTTTATAGAGCATTTGTAAAAAGCTATATTTACAATGGATATATTCCAATTGATGTAAAAGGAGAGTTTAATAAAATACTATCCTCTGATAACAAAATGATAACCACAATGGGAGATAGTACAGATAAACCTTTCTTTGTTCTTGCTATAAATTTATTAGCAGATTTAAATTTTGTGAGTCCAGCATCAGGAGGAACTCGCTGTTTACCATTATATGTTTATGATACAAAAGGGGAGCGGCACGACAATATAACTGACTGGGCATTAAACCAATTTAAAACACATTACGCAAAGCTTCCAGGTTTTAAAAACCTGGAAGGTTTAACCAAACTCGACATCTTTCATTATGTCTATGCCGTTCTGCACAATCCCGAATATCGCAAAAAATACGAACTCAATTTAAAACGTGAATTCCCCCGCATTCCTTATTATGAAAACTTTGCACAATGGTCACAATGGGGAAAACAATTAATGGATTTGCATTTGAATTATGAAACGATTGAACAATATCCATTAAAACGACACGATTTAGATAAAGCAAAAATCCCTCAAGTGAAATTAAAAGCCGATAAAGAAAATGGCTTCATTATCTTGGATGACAATACGCATTTAAGTGGCGTTCCTAATCAAGTATGGGAATATAAATTAGGAAATCGCAGTGCTTTGGAATGGATATTAGATCAGTACAAAGAAAAGAAACCAAAAGACGCAACTATTGCTGAAATGTTTAATACTTATCGTTTTGCGGATTACAAAGAACAGGTGATTGATTTATTAATGCGGATTTGCACCGTGTCAGTGGAAACAATGAATATTGTTGAAGCAATGAAAAAAATAAATAATTGAATGAAAACTAAATTTAACGCACTTTTAAAATAATGTTATACGATTATGATGTATTAATTGGCGGTGGAGGCTTGGCAGGCAACTGTTTAGCCTTGGCTCTCAAAGACAGTGGTTTAAAAATTGCGCTGGTCGAGGCACAAACCCGTGAACAATTACAGACCGCTACCGCCGGTGATAGAGCGTTGGCCTTAGCATTAGGCACGGTGCAAATGCTTGATAAATTAGGTATTTGGCATGGTATTGCGCACCAGGCTACGGCTATTGCAACTATTCATGTGTCAGATCAAGGGCATTTTGGCAAAACCCGTTTGTCAGCGCAAAAAGAAGGTGTAGCAGCACTGGGATATGTAATCAATGCGCGAGATATTGAAACGCATGTCGCACGGTTAGTGGTTGAGGCCGGTATTGAGCAAATTTGTCCTGCGCGGATTACGGCTGTCGATTTGAAAAACGACAGCGTGTCTGTGACTTTGCAACAAACCACTGAAGTTTTGCGCGTAAGTGCAAAATTGTTAGTGGGGGCGGATG
>JACCEE011747870.1_pt1 | contig 25231 bp, 19 predicted proteins | sample 7449931 | NCBI WGS metagenome assembly JACCEE01 (sample SAMN15323457, study PRJNA562643) | freshwater metagenome | isolation source: river surface water | place: USA:Blue River Watershed | collected 2017-08-19 | reverse complement strand
GGCGCTGGCCACGGTGAGGGCGTAGACGTTGGTGCCGTAGCCGGCCAGCGTCACGCTGGCCCCTGCCACGAAGAGGTTGCCGGTCATGGTGTCCCCGGCCTTGAGGAGGCGGGTAGGATCGGTGCCGGTCACGCTGGTCAGCAGCGAGCCGTTGCCGGAGAAATAGGGCGCGGTCACCACGCCGTAGTTCACCTTTATGCCCGAGGCGGTCTCCACGCTGTACTGCGTGGCGCCGAAGGCCTGGAAGGTGCCGCTGGAAGCGGCGGTGAGGCTGGTGAAGCTGCCGGGACCGGAGGAATTTACGCCCGCGGAGTACATCGTTCCCTGCGCCGTGATGCTGGAGGTGGCAAGTATGCCGCCGGTCACGGTCAGGCGCACCGGGTACGACGCTCCGCCGACGGCGACGCTGCCGCCGAATATGGAGAACGTCGAGCCCGTCACAGAGAAGGCGTCGCCGGTGACGGTCAGCGTGGAATTGGCCAGCGTCAGCTGGCCGGTCATCGTGTCGCCGGTCCTGAAGACCTTGCTGTTGTCGTTAGTGGTGACGTTCTGCAGCTGGCTGCCGTCGCCGTAGTACCTGGCGCCCGCGGGCAGCCAGACGTTGGTGCTGATGTATATGCCGCCCTGGCGCGCGGCGGTGGTGCTGGAAAGTTCCACGTTCTCGCCCAGCTTGTGCTTGACGGCGTAGAGCCCCTGGGCCGAGGTAACTGTCAGGCTGGAACCGGCGAGCGTGAGCTGGCCGGTCATCGTGGCCCCGGCCTTGCCCACTATGCCGGTCAGCGTGGCGCCGTTGCCGTAATAGGAACCGGCGTACACCTCGCCGAGGCCGTTGACGCGGAACATCTTGGAGGTGCCGGTCGAGACCAGCAGTATGTCGCCGGTATCGCCGGCGGCGGTGGAGACGTGCAGGCGGGCCAGCGGCGAGGAATTGTTCTCGCCGATGGCGATGTTGCCGGTATTTATGCTGAAAACGTCGCCGCCGTTTATGTCCCACTGGGTGTTGGCGGCAGCCTTTACCTGTATGGAACCGTCGGGAAATTTGAAACCGCAGGTGTAGTTGGGCGGTTCGCCGCAGGTCGGCCAGTCGCCGGTGCTCTCCACCACGCCGGCCACGGCCAGTTTCTGGCCGGGCGAGATGCTGCCCACGGAAATGCCGCCCTGCACGAACAGGTTGGTCGAGATGGTGACGGCGCCGTAGGTGGTCTCGGGGAGGGCGCCTATGATGTCGGCGCGGAAAAGGGAGGTGGCCGCCGAGGCGGTGGAGGCGTAGAGAGAATTGAAGGCGAAAGGCGAGGCCTGCAGCCTGACGCGCGGGGTCATGGATTCGTAGGTGCCGGAGCAGTCCCCGTCGGAATCAAGCTGTATCTCCAGCCAGAGGTTCTGGTAGGAGGTGAATACCGAGGCGGGGATCCCGCCGGAGGTCATCGAGCCTATCTCGACGTCGTAGCGGCCCTTGTTGACCGCCACGTTGCAGCGGCTCTCGGAGAAGCGGGCGGTGCCGCCGGAGGCGGCGTCGTAGATCACGAACTTGATGTCCTGCGGGGTCTCTACCGGCAGGTTGGTCAGCTTGCTCAGCAGAAAGCCCTGGTAGTTTATCGTCTGGGTTATCTCGGCGAAGGCGGGGGAAAGGCAGAGCGCCAGCAGCGCCGCCGCGAGCCGAACCGTATTTTTCCATGAAGCCATATATCCTCCGCGCTACCGGACCACCACCACCGTGCCGTTGTACACCTTGCCGCCGCATTCCAGCTGGTAGATGTACACGCCGCCCGGCACCGCCTGACCGCCGGCCTTGCCGTCCCAGAGCAGGGAGTTGGAGACCGGTCCTTCCCGCATCTGGGCCACCAGGGCGCCGCGCATGTCGTATATGCGGCCCTTCACCGAGGCGTCCTGCGGGTTGTCGAAAATAAAGACCATCGTATCATTTTTACCGTCGCCGTTTGGAGTGATCAGGCGGTTCGTGAGGCCTGAACTGTCGGCGGAGAAGCCGCCGCTGCGCTCGGTGGTGCGCAGCTGGTAGCGGCCCAGCAGCGTGGTCTCGAGGCTTACGCTGCGCTCGGCCGGGTCCACGGTGCCGTACATCTGCAGCCACCTCGAGCCGTTGTGGTAGAACATGCTGACGGCCTTCTCGTCGGAAGAGGATGGGACTATGGACGAACCCGACTTGCTGTAGAAGAGCTTGAGCTTACCGTTCTTCGAGAGCCGGAAGGAGTCGTCCTCCACGAGCCCGCCGCGGTAGGCGGTGAACTCGACCGACTTCACCACCCGGCCGACGATATCGGCGGCGCGGGTCGTGATCTCGATGCTGTAGGCCTCCATCGGGTCGGAGGAAGAGGAGAAGAAGGACCCCGTACCGTCGGCGGGGACTTCCAGTATGCTCTGGTTGTCGGGGGCGAGGAAATACAGGTCGCCGGACAGGCTGCTGCGCGCGTACGAGGGCCTGGACTCGCCGGCCTGGTTCACCGCGCGGGCGTGGTAGTAGTAGTTCTCGCCGGCGGCTATGGCGTCGGTCCACTGCAGCGTGGTCGAGGAGACCTCGGCGAGGAACTCCCAGTCGGCGTCGGCGGGAGCCGTGGCGCGGTACACCTGGTAGCCCTTCACCTCGAACGGGTAGGCCGGGCTGAAGCGGTCGTTGAAAGCGATGCGGTTCTCGTAGCCGGCCGGCGGTATCCAGGTCATGGTGACCGAGTTGCCGGAGCGTGTGACCTTGAAGTTCATCGGCGCCAGCGGCAGCAGCGCGAAGGCGGCCACCGGGTTGGAGAGCTCGGACCGCAGCGAGTGGGAATTTATGGTCTCGATCGCGAAGTAGTAGGTGGTGCCGGCCTCGAAGCCGTAGACGACCGCGCTCTCCTCGGTGCCGGGCTCCATGGGCGTCCAGTTCTGCGCGTAGGTGTGCGCGGAGCGGAAGGCCGCGTCGGTGCTGATGTAGCCGGCGGAGGAATAGCGGAGTATGTACGCGTCGGCCGGGCCGGCGTCGCGGCTGATGTCGGCGGAGGGGGCGGTCCACTGCGCCTTTATGCCCGAACTGGAGACGATGACGACGGAGAGGTCCGCCACCGTGGCCGGGAAAGGATGGAACGAGAGGCGCCCGTCGCGGCCGGAGAAGGAGTTCGACTGCTGCGTGGAGGATACCACCTCCTGCATGCTGGCGCTGCCGATATAATTGGGGGAGACGCCCGCCGACGAGCCGAAACCGTAGACGCCGTTGACGTCGACGTAGCTCGCCGAGGCCAGCCGGGAGGCGCGGGCCGGCGCGGCGAATGCGAGCAGCGCGGCCAGGGCCGCTATGGCGTTACGGTACCTCATATGTCAGGATAATTATACAGACCCGTTGCGACCAAAATATTACAAAGAGGTTTCGGCCGGCCGGCGGGGAAATCCATAATTCCGAAACAAAACGGTCACAATTGAAAAGTAGAATTTCCGTGTATATGAGAAAAGCCAAAGCCCGCTTCACGCTCGCGCTCGCCGCGCTCCTGGCTCCGGCCGCCGCCTTCTGCGCGGCGTCGGCTCTCGGCCAGTCCATAGCGATGAACAAGCTGGTCACGCCCAACGGCGACGGGAAGAACGACGTCTTCATCTTCCGCTGCTACAATCCTCGCGACGCCGCGGTGGAGGGGAAGGTGTTCGACCTCGCCGGGCGCGAGGTGGCGAAGATGACGCTGAAACAGCGCTCCAACGGCGTACCCGCCGTCACCGACAACGTTTCCGGGGCCTATTACGACATGCAGTGGGACCCCAACGCAGGCGGCCGCAAGCCTGGCGGCCTCTATATTTACCAGGTGACCGCGGAGACCAAGGTGTACCGCGGCACGGTGGCCGTGATAAGGTAGAACGGGATATGAACCGCAACGACATCAGGATACTGGCGCTGGCCCTCGCGGCCCTCGCGGCGGCGCGCCCGGCCTCGGCGGCTTTCGAGGACCTCGGCTTCGGCGCCAGGGCCCCCGGCATGGGCGACGCCTTCACCGCCGTGGCGGACGACGTTTCCTCGGTCTACTACAATCCCGCCGGCCTGGCCGACCTGGAGCGCCCGAAGGCGCTGGCCTCCCATTCCATACTATACAGCGGCCTCAGCGACGGGTCCAGCCTGGGCCTTAGCGCGGGCGCCTTCTCAACGCCGCTGGCCTCCGGCCGCGGCGGCACGCTCGGCGCACTGTGGCAGCAGTTCTCGCTTTCCGGGATCTACTACGAGCGCACGATGCAGGTCTCATGGGGCTACCGCTTCCCGAAGCGCACGAAGTACGAGAAACTCTCCGTCGGCGCCTCGGTCAAGTACCTGTCGCACGGCTTCACCCGCCTCGACGAGACTTACAACGCCGTGGAGAACGCGGTCTCGCAGAACGGCGCCACCGACCCGGTGCTGGCCGGCCAGAACTCTGCTACCGGCCTGGACGCCGACCTCGGCGCGCTGTACCGGCTCAACAAGCGCTGGACGCTGGGCGCGGCGCTGCAGAACGCGCTGCAGGCCGACGTAGGCTTCAGCGACGCCGACAAGGTGCCGATGAAGACGCGCATAGGCGCCTCGTTCAAGAGCCTGTGGCTGGTGCTCTCCGCCGACGCGAAGTTCCAGAAAGCGGCTGATGGCACCATGGACAAGCAGGTCTCGGTAGGCGCGGAGAAGATATTCCCCAGCCTGGACCGCGGCGATCTCGGCGTACGCGCCTCGCTGGGCGCCGGCACGAGGGAGTTCAGGCAGGCGACCCTCGGCCTTTCCTACAGGATGCAGAAGATACAGCTGGACTACGGCTTCATCATGCCCATGGGCACGGTAAAGGAGACGGCCGGCACTCACAGGCTGGCGCTGAGCTACCATTTCGGCGCCCCTACCGCCACCGAGATAGCCGAGACCGAGCTGCTGGACCAGTACAAGCGCCTGCGCGAGGCCCAGAACTACAAGAACCCCCGCGACACCGCCAGCCTCAACGACCCGAGGCTCGCCGCGGTGAAGGAGCAGGTGCAGCTGGAGAACTATTACGCGGCCAACAAGCTGCTCTCGGAGAAGGCCGCCGACCTGCTGCCGGATTCCTCCGTCGTCAACCTGACCCGCAGGCTGTCCTCGGTGGCGGCGTTCTACCCCGACCTGTCGGTGCAGGGGCGCGACAAGCAGTACTGGGAACAGCTGCTGTCGGCCGGCGCGCGCGACCTGATCTACGGCGCGGACCTGCGGGCCATGAAGGAACTGGCCTACGCGCAGAGCCTCAACCAGCAGGATTCCGGGCTCTCCAACTTCCTCGACCGCGCGGCCGAGCTGACCCGCGTGAAGGCCGACCGCGTGCCCTCCGACTTCAGCCGCGGCTGGGCGGAGTTCAAGATAACCGAGGCCGACGAGATGTACACGAAGAAACGCTACGCCGAGGCCCAGCGCAAGCTCGACGAACTGCTGGACATGGAGCCCGGCAACCTGATGGCGCTCAAGAAGAGCGGGTCCTGCTCCTATATGCTGGCCAACTACGCCAGGGCCGCGCAGGACTGGGGCAAGGCGCTGCGCGCCGAAGGCGACGCCGGCGAGAAGGCCAAGCTCTCCAAGATGATAGCCGAGGCGCAGTCCAAGGCCGGCAAGTCAGCCGCCTGGGAGCCCCCGCAGCTGGCAAAGGAGACCGTGGCCGAGCAGAAGCCGGCCAACGGCAAACCCGACGTACGCGAAATAGAGAAGCTCTACCAGCAGGGAGCGGACTTCTACGCCAAGGGGGACTACGGCAAGGCGGCCGACGCGTTCCGCAAGATACTGGCGATAGACCCGGCGAACAGCCAGGCCAAGAAGGCGCTGGAGCGCATCATCAGGCTCTCCAGGTAAAGGGATAATGAAACTGTTCCATAAGCTCGGCGCGGCGCTGATGGCCGCCGCATTGGCGGCGGCCCTGCTGCTTTCCGCCATCTTCTTCAGCTTCCAGTCGCGCACCGTCGGGGAGGCCCAGCGCGCGCGGCTGCAGGCGCTCGAGCAGTCGGTCTCCGCGATGACCGGGGAGGCCGAACTGGCCGGCGACCCGCTGATGCTCGTCGACTACCTTTCCGGCCTCTGCTTCTCGCGGGCCGAGATACTCTCCTGCGGCGTGGACATAGGGCGCGGCATGGTGCCGGTGCGCCTGCCGCGGGCCAAACCCGCCGCGAAAGGGGACGTCCCGCTGACGCGCCTTCTGCGCGGCCGGAAGTACTCCGCCAGGCTCGATCTCTCCACGAAGGCGCTGGCCCGCGAACGCGACGACGCGCTCTCCGGCGTCTGGCACGACCTGGCCGCGGCCTTCCTGGCATCGATGGCCGCGGCCGCCCTGATAGGACTGCTGCTGGCGCGCCGGCTCACCCGCAGGCTAAGACGCCTTGCCGCCGAGGCGGCCGAGGTGGGGGAGGGCCGCTTCGGCGTCAAGACCGACGCCTCCGGCTCCGACGAGGTGGCCGAGCTGGCCGCGGCGCTGAACTCCATGTCGGAGAAGCTGCTGGAACTGGAGACGATGAAGAAGAACTTCACGGCCTCGGTCACGCACGAGCTGCGCTCGCCGCTCGGCGTGATCGAGACCTACGCCTCGCTGCTGCTCGCCGAGAGCGGACGCTTCGCGGAGGAGGACGCCGAGGTTTTCCGGCGGATAAAGGAGAACGCCTCCCGCCTGGCCAATTTCGTGACCGCGACCCTGGACCTGGCCCGCATAGAACGCGGCAAGATGGAGCTGCGCCCCGCGCCGGCGGACCCGCTGGCGCTTACGAGGGACGCCGCGGACTTCCTGCGGCCCAAGGCGGCCGAGAAGGACCTGCGCCTGGACGTGGAGGCCGCCGGCCCCGCCGCCTCGGCCATGCTCGACCGCGAGCTCCTGACACACGTGCTGACCAATTTGATCTCCAACGCGATAAAGTTCACGCCGGCGGGCGGCGCCGTCACGGTGAGGGCCTCGTCGGCCGGGGGGAATTACCGCGTGGAGGTGGAGGACACCGGCCCCGGACTGCGCGAGGGGGAAGGGGAAAAGCTCTTCCGGCCTTTCGCGCAGGGCTCTGCCGCGCCCGGCCACGGCGGCACAGGTCTGGGGCTGGCACTGTCGAAGTCCATCATTGAACTGCACGGCGGGCGCATAGGCTGCCGCGCCGCCGCGGGCGGGGGGGCGCTGTTCTGGTTCGAGGTGCCGGCCCCGGCCGCGCAATAACTTTGTAACGCGATTTATATAGAATATTAGCGTGATGAAACAGATCCCGCGAATCCTCTGCCTGCTGCTGCTCTGCTGCGCCCCGGCCTTACGCGCCGAGGAAGCGCCGGCCGCCTCGCCCACCGCGCAGGCCGCCGAGCTTTCGGCGCGCATGCAGGACGACGTGTCCCGCCTGCTCGAGCAGCTGGTCGGCCACGGCCGCGCCCGCTCCTTCGTCAGCGTCGAGGGCGAAGTGGTCTTCAAGAGCAAGACCGAGTCCGGCACCCCTTCCGAGGACACGCTGACGCTGCCCGGCTACGCCTCGGTCAACATCCTGGAGAAGACCGGCGAGTACTTGAAGCAGCAGCGCGAGGAGAGCCAGCGCACCAGCGAGTTCCGCGTCAAGAAGCTCACCGTCTCCCTCGTTTTCGACCGCGCGGTGCCCGAGACCCGCGTGAACGCGATAAAACTGATGATCTCCGACGTGCTGCGCCTCAGCGAGGCCCGCGGCGACAGCATCATAACGGCCCGCGCCGAGATGATGCCGTGGTGGAAGAGCGCCCTCGAGGCGCCCGAGATGCGCCCGGTGCTGATAGCCTCCTCGGTGGCGGCGCTGGCGCTGCTGGCGCTGCTGGTGCTGGGCTACATACTGGCCGCCCGCCTCCTGAACGGTTTCGTGGACTACGCCAGGCTCAACGGCCCCCAGGCCGCCGGGGCCGCGGGACCGGCCGGCCTGCCGGCAGCCCCTCCGCCCGGCGAGGAAGGGGAGATGGGCGAGATCATAGACGTGGAGGCCCGCGCCGCCGGCGGCGGCGCGCTGCTGGAGGCCGGCTCCGCTTTCGAGTTCCTCGAGAAGCTGCCGCCCGCCGAGGCCGCCGACCTGCTGGCCGAGTCGCCCGACGAGGACGCCGCGATAATCATAGCCAACCTGGCCGACCGCAAGCCGCACATCTCGTCCAAGATCCTGCTGGCGCTGCCGCCGGCGAAGAAGCAGTCCGTCTCAGCGCAGCTGCTGGGCCTCAAGCAGGCCGAGCCCGAGCGCGTCTACGAGATAGAGAACGACCTGCGCATGAAGCTGGAGAAGAGCCTGAAGGGCGCCGAGAAGCTGGGCCGCCTGCTGTCGCTCGTCGACGAGGGCGCCCGCACCGAGATCATGGAGAACCTCTCGCGCGCCAACCCGAAGGCCTCCGAGGAGCTGCGCAGCAAGATGGTGACCTTCGACGATATCTGCCGCCTCGACGACAAGAACCTGCGCCCGCTGGTGGTGACGCTGCCCTACGCGGAGTGGGCCGCCGCGCTGTACGGCGCCGGCGACGCCGCCGCCTCCAACGTGACAAGACTTATGCCCGACGACGTCAGGCTCATCGTCAAGGACATGCTGACCACCCGCCCCGAAGAGGGCCGCGTGATAGGCGCCAGGGCGAAGATAATCTCCGCGGCGATGGACCTCAGTTCCAAGGGCCGCATAGTCCTCAAGGAGGGCGCATGAGCCGCTCCTCCGACTCCTTCAACGCCGAGATGGATTTCCTGTGGCGCACCGTGGGCGAGGCCCAGGACGCCACCGAGCGCTACTCGCAGGAGCGCGAGAAGGCCCGCGCCGCGCTGGAGGAGGCCGGCCGCAAGGCCGCCCGCCTCGAGCGCGAACTGGCGAGGGCCCGCGAACGCGAGGAGCAGCTCAAGCAGGAGGCCGACAGACTGCGCGCCTCGGTGCGGGACAACGCCCGCGCCGTGGAGGCCGCGGCGGCCGCCGCCGGGAACGCCGCGAAGGCGGGGGAGCTTAAGACCGAGCTTTCGCGCAAGGATTCGCAGAAGGCCGCGCTGGAGGCGGGTCTCGACGCGCTGAAGGCCGAGGCCGCCGCGCTCAGGGAGACGCTGGCCGCCCGCGACGCCGCCATAGATTCGCTGAAGGCCAGGATGCAGCAGGCGCTGGAACTGCCGGAACTGGCGCGGACACTGAAGGAAGAAGCCAGGCTTTCCGGCCGCGAGCGCTCCGTCTACGACGTGCTGATGGAACGCGTAGAGAACGGCAAGAGGTCGGCCGCGGCCGCCGCCGCCGAACTCAACGCCGCGGCGGCGAGGGAGAAGGAATCGCGCGCGGCGCTGGAAGCCGCGGAGAACGAACTTTCGGCGCTGAGGGCCGAGGCCTCCCGCCGCAGGGGGGAACTGTCCGCCCTGCAGGCGGCGCTGGAAGAAGCCGCCGGCCGCGAGAAGGTGACGGCCTCGGAGAAGGCCGCCCTGGAGGGCCGCGCCGCGCAGCTGGAGCGCGAGCTCGCCGGCAAGGCGAGGGCGCTGGAGGAAGCGGCCTCGGACTGCGCAGCGCTGGGCAGGCGCCTCGACGAGGCCCGGATGGAGGCCGAGAGGCTGCGCCAGGCCGCCGACGAGCAGGGCGTCCGCACGCAGGAGCAGAAGAACAATTTCGCCGGCGCCGTCGGCCAGGTCTTCGAGCTGCAGAAGCGAGCCGCGGAACTGCGCTCGGAGCTGGAGGGCCAGAAGCAGCGCAACGCCGCGCTGGCCGCCGAGCTGCGCGAGCGCGACGCCGACATAGAGAAGGTCAACGGCCTGCTGCGCGACGCGAAGGCCGACCTGGCGCAGGAGAAGGAAGCCTACAAGCGCGCCGGCCTGAAGATAAAACTCATGGAGTCGGACATGGAGGCGCTTAAGTCCAAGGCCGCCGCCTCGGCCGACTACGCCGCCCGCATGCTGAAGGCGGTGGAGGCCCGCGACCTCAGGCTCGCCGAGCTGAACGAGGCGGGCGGCAAGGCGTCAAAGCGCATAACGGACCTGGAGCTGGAGAACGAGGACCTGCGCCGCAGGAGCATAAAGTTCTCGGGCTTCCTGAAGAGGGAACAGACGGATTTCAACACGCGAATGATAGCCTCGCTGGAAAGGTCGGCGAGGGACCTGAAGACGTTCAACCTGCGCATCCCCGCCGCCGAGCGCAAGGCGCTGGAGCCGGCGATGAAGGACATGCTGGCCTCGCTGAACCTGCTGAAGGGCTGGCAGGAGTACCTGGACCCGGAGACCCCGGAGATGGAGGAGACCGACCTGACCTCCTTCGTCACCGGCGAGACCGGCAAATGGGAACGCGCCTTCAAGCAGAAGAAGATCTCTATAGCGGCCGCGGTGATCACGCCCCGGCTGCGCGCCCGCCTCTCCCAGGAGCGGGTGAAGATGGCGTTCTACCACCTGATAAAGAACGCCTACGAGCGGCTGCCGCGAGGCGGCGGCCTGCGCGTGTCGCTGAAGGCCTCGGAGGACGGCCGCCTGGCCGTGATAACCTTCGAGGACAACGGCCCGGGCTTCCCGAAGGAGGCGCTGGAGAAGCTGTACGCGCCTTTCAACACCACCGACAAGGGCCGCGCCGGCATAGGTCTGGCCGTGGCCTGCCGCATAGCCGAGAAGCACGGCGGAACGCTGGAAGCCCGCAACGGGGCCCAGCGCGGCGCCGTGGTGGAGCTGCGCCTGCCGCTCGGCGGCGAATGATCAGAGCTTGAAGATGTAGCCCAGGCCGAACACCGTCCGGACCTTGGAGCCGAAGGAGCGCCCCAGCTTGGAGCGGAGCGCCTCTATGCGCTTGTCCACCGAGCGCGGCCCGGCGGACGCGCCGTCGCGCCACACCCGCTCCAGGAGCACCGCGCGGGAGACCACGCGGCCCTGGTTCCTGAGGAAGAACAGCAGGATGTCGAACTCCAGCGCCGTCAGGCGCAGGCGCCTGCCGGCCACCGAGGCCGTGCGGGCTTCCGGCGATACCGCCAGCGCGCCGAAGCTGTACTCGGCCGGGCCGCCGGGCTCAGGGGCGGCGGAGGCGGCGCGGTCCAGCAGATTTGCCAGCCGCGCGCGCAGCAGCGCCCCGTCGGAAGGGAAGCCGAAATATTCGTCGGCCCCGTTGTCGAGGGACATCGCGGCCTCGGCAGGGGAATAGCCGCCGGAGCGGGCCAGCACCAGCAGCATGCCGGCGGTCTTCTTGTCGCCGCGCAGGACGGCCACGAGGTCGCGCCCGCTCATGTCGGGGAGCCCCTCGTGCAGAACGGCCAGCCCCCCGCGCGGCGCGGAGGCGAGGAAAGCGGAGGCGGAGGGGAAGAACTTCAGGCGGAAACCGCGCAGGGCCGAACGCAGGAAGGCGCGCAGGCCGGGATCGGCCGTCACGCAGGCCGCGGCGTAGCCACGTCCGGTCATGCGGCGGGAAGGGCGGCCTTTATGCGCCGCAGAAGCTCGTCGGGATCGAAAGGCTTGAGCACGTAACCGGCGGCGCCGAGCTTGAGGCCTTCGGCGACCATGTCCAGTTCCGAACGCACGGTAAAGAAGATCACCGGCACCGCGGCCAGGCCGGGGGCGCGCCGCAGGCGGCGCGCGGCCTCGAACCCGCTGAGGTCGGGCAGACCCACGTCGAGCAGCACCAGGTCGGGGCGCTCCGCCGCGGCGGCGCGCAGGCCGTCGGCGGCCGTGGGCGCGGTGACCACGGCGCAGCCGGCCTTCGCCGCTATCCGCGCGGCTATCTTCAGATAATCGGGCTCGTCGTCCACGACGAGCACCTTCGGGCGGGGCTTCATTTGGAGGGGACCAGGGCCTCTACCTTCTTCTGCAGGTATTCCAGTTCCACGGTCTTGCTCATGAACTCGCGGCAGTTGGACTCCTGGCGGAAAAGCTCGCTCATGTTCTTGTCGAAGAAGGACCCGGTTATCACAAGGACCGGGATGGAGCGGGTGTCGTCGTCGGCCTGCAGCGCGCGCAGCACCTCTATGCCGCCGATATCGGGCATCATCACGTCGCAGAGTATGATCTGCGGCCTGACCAGCTTGGCCTTCTGCAGGCCCTCGCGCCCGTCGCCGGCTATCTCCACGGCGAAGCCCAGGTCGGTGAAATAGTCGGAGACCATCGTGCGGAACTCCACGTTATCGTCTATTATAAGCATCTGTTTCATTTAGGCGCTCCGTAAGTTCTCCATCGAGTCAAGTATAATGCAATATCCGCCCGTTTTCAAGAGGGCGAGGGCACCGGCGGCGGGGGCGGGGCGCCCAGCGACTTGCCGACGGTGAATATGAACTTGCTGCCTTTGCCGACCTCTGACTCCACCCAGATCTTGCCCTTGTGCAGTTCGACGGTCATCTTGCACATGGCCAGGCCAAGGCCGAAGCCCATGCTCTTGTGCTCCTCCATCTGCGAGTACTTCTCGAAGATCTCGGCGCGCTTGTTCTCCGGGATGCCGGGGCCGGTGTCCTGCACGCCGAAGTAGACGAACTCGGTGTCCTCCCAGGCGGAGATCGTGATGCTGCCGCCGCTGGGGGTGAACTTCAGCGAGTTGCTCATCAGGTTGGTTATGATGCGCTCCAGCAGCACCGGGTCGGCGGTCAGCGTTATCTTGTTGGGCGGCGGGGCGGTAAGCAGCTTGATGCCCTTCGGGCCGGCCACCGGCTCGTGGTTCTCCTTGATGCGGGTGATCACGGCCTCGGCGTCGACGCTGTCGAGCTGCAGCGTCATCGTGCCGCGCTCGAGTTTCGTCGTGTTCAGGATGTCGTCTATCATGCCGCGCAGGCGCCGCGACGAGTACAGCATGCTCTGCAGGTACTTGTCGGTGGACGGCGAAGGGGGGATCTTCTTCTTGAGCATCTCCGTGTAGCCCTGCAGCGTCGAGAGGGGCGCGCGCATGTCGTGCGTGATCATGTGGAAGAAATCTTCCTTCGCCTTCTCGACCTCCTTCTCGCTGGTGATGTCGCGGATGATTATCACGCGGCCGGGGCGCTTCAGCGTGGCGAGCAGGAACTGGTTGGAGATCACGCGGAAACTCTTCGTGACCGTCGAGGTCTCGTTGGTCAGCGGCGCCTCGACCTCGGTCTTGAGGTACTTGTCCTTCTTCGAGAGCATGTCGGTGAGGGCGTTGAAGAAGGCCTCGTTCTTGACCGAGCGGGGCACGGAGACGTCGGGGGCTATCTTCGGGATGCCGAGCAGTTTCAGCGCGGTGTTGTTGCAGTAGATCAGCGAGCCGCGGTCGTCTATCAGCAGCACGCCGTCGGAGATGGTGTCTATCAGCGCCTGGGCCTTGCCCTTCTCCTCTACGATCTGGTTCAGCTGGAAGGCGCGGTAGGCCTGCAGCTCCAGCATCAGGCGGTTCAATATGCCGACGAGGGTCTTGATCTCCGGCCAGCCGCGGGCGGGGATGACCTCCTCGAGGTGCTGCTCCTTGAGGTACTTCTTGACGCCGACGACCATGCTGTTGATAGGCACGATGATGCGGTCGGAGACCAGGAACACCACGAACATGGCGACGCCGAAGATCACGACGGCCAGCACGGCGAACACGACGATCGACTTGCGCTGTTTGCCGTACAGTTCGTCCTCCGACTGCACCGAGACGGCCGCCCAGTTGAGCTTGTCGACGGCGGCGTACGCGCCGGAATAGGGTTCCCCGGAAACGGGGAAATCGGCGAGGGTGCCGGTTATGCCGCCGTTGCGGAAGACCTGGCGCATGTCCTCCGGCTTGTAGGCCAGGCCTTTCATGTCCTGGCAGGGCAGGGGGCGGCCCCGCCTGTCGGCGAGGAAGACGCGGCCGGTGCGCCCGGTCTTCTGCGTGTTGATCTTGCCGAGCAGCTTGTCCATCGAGAAATGGAAGACCACGACGCGGCCGTCCACCAGCGGGTAGGCCAGCGGGAAGAAGGCCTGGTCCTTGACGCAGAGCACCTCGCCGGAGCTTACTATACCGCTCTCCCGTGCGCGGCTGGTGACCTCCACCGCGTACGAGGCCAGCGACTTAGCCTCTTTCACCTTCTCGCTCTGCAGGAAGAACTGTTCCTTCCCGTCGAGCCCCACGAGGCTGACGGACATGATGTCGGAATTGATGCGGGTGGCCTGCTGTATGACCTTGGTCTCGTCGAACTTCTTCGCCTGCAGCGGGTTCTCTATGTCGTACAGGAAGGCCAGGTTGCGGTTGGTGTTCTGGAACCATTCATCGACGGTCGCGGCCGAGAGGCGAGAGAGGCCCTTGTGGAGTTCGAAGTAGCTGGTCACCGAGGAGTTGTACTGGTAGATGTTCCAGCCGACCGCCAGCACGAGCGGGAGCACCGCTATGCCGAGCAGTATCAGCAGGAACCTCGTGGTCAGCTTCATGTCAGATCTCGTGCCTTATGATGTTTATCTCTATGCGCCTGTTCTTCGAGCGCCCCTCGGGCGTGTCGTTCGAGGCCACCGGTTTGAACTCGCCGTACCCCACCGCGGAAAGTTTCTCCGGGGCCACGCCCTCGTTCACGAAGAACTGCAGGACGGTGAAAGCGCGCGCGCTGGAAAGCTCCCAGTTCGACTTGAAGCGGGTGCCCCGGCCGAGGGGGCGGTTGTCGGTGTGGCCCTCTATCTGTATGGGGTTCGGCAGGTCCTTGAAAACCGCGGTCAGGCGGCGGAGGTGGGGGTAGGACGACTCCTTCAGCACCTCGCTGCCGGGCGCGAAAAGTATCGGGTCGGCGAAATTGATGCTGATCTTGTTGGCGGAGATCTCGACCTGGGCTATCTGCTGTATGCCGTGCTTGGAGAACAGCGTCTGCGCCACCGAGGTATCCTTGCCGAAGGTCTCCTCGAGGCCCTTCATGCTGAACTGCGAGGTGATGTTCTTCGAACTGTAGAACGCGAACAGGATCATGAAGAAGATCATGAGATAGCTCATCATGTCGCCGTAGGTGATGGCCCACAGCGCGCCGCGGTTGAGCTCGTTCTCCAGTTCGTCCTCGCGTTCGTAATAGCGCATATCAGGCCCTGGCCGGGCGCTCCCGGGCGCTGCCGTCTATCAGCTGGTAGCCGCGCAGGTGCATTTCGATAAGGTGGGGGGTCTTGCCGCCCATGATGTCCAGCACGCCCTCGAGGATCAGCTGCAGCACCAGGGTCTCCTCGACCGCGCGCAGGCGGATCTTGTTGGCCACCGGCACGCAGAACATGTTGGAAAAGCCTATGCCGACGAGGGCCGACGTGATGGCCACGGCCATCGAGCGGCCGATCGCGGTGGGGTCGGAGATGTTGCTGAGCGTCTGGATGATGCCGAACAGCGTGCCGATCAGGCCGAACATCGGGCTGAGCACGCCCATCGTGCGGTAAAGGTTGGAGTTCTCCTGCACGTCGAGGCGGCGGCGGCGTATCTCCTCCTCGAGTATGGCCCGGGTCTCGTTGGACTGCGCGCTTATCATCGCGACGCCGACAGCGCGCTTGAGAAAGCCGCCGGCGAAAGCCGGGTCGGTGTTGGAGAGCGCCATGATGCCGCCCTGCTTCTGCGCGGTCTCGGCCATCGTGACCAGGGTGCGCACCGCCTCGTCCACGGAGGGCATGCGGGGGGAGGCGAAGATCTCGAAGAAGGACTTAACGCCGGCGACGAAGCGCTTGTAAGAGGTGTTGACCACCGTGGCGGCCAGCGTGCCTCCCAGCACTATGATGATGCCGTGCGCGTTTATGATCTTGTCCGCCACGCCGGCGGAGAAGGTGCCCCACGCCACCACGGCGATGCCGAGCAGGAAACCGATTATCGTCATTATGTCCATAAGAACTTCTCCGGGAACGATCGTCCTCCCTTTTATTATAGCGGAGGCATGTTTCAGAAATTTTACATGGATATATTATAAAAAAGGCGGGCAGGGGAGGAACCGCGGACTTTGCGGTGTTTTTTCGTAATTTGATAACATCTAATCTCGGCGCGGGAGGACCATGAACATAACCGTACTGATAAAACAGATCCCCTCGGTGGAGGAACTGCGTTTCGACGAACGCGGCAACATGATGCGCGACGGCGTGCCGTCGGTGCTGAACCCGCTCGACGAGTTCGCCCTCGAGGCCGCGCTGAGGCTCAAGGAAAGCTCCGGCGGCGCCGTCACGGTGCTGACGATGGGCCCGCCCCAGGCCGAGGAGACATTGCGTTACTGCCTTTCCAAGGGCGCGGACGCCGCGGTGCTGGTCACCGACCGCGCATTCAAAGGGGCGGACACCCTGGCCACCGCACGGGCGCTGGCAGCGGCCGCCGCCAGACTTTCCGCCGAAACGCCGGTGGACCTGCTGCTCTGCGGCAGGAACTCCGACGACAGCGACACCGGCCACGTGCCGGCCCAGACCGCGGCCTTCCTCGGCTGGCCCGACCTGCCCTGCGCGCTGGCGCTGGAAGCCTCCGGCGGCAAACTGATCTTCACGCGGGCCATAGGCCCGGCCACCCAGCAGGGCGAACTTTCCCTTCCCGCCGTGGTCTCCATGGAGAAGAAGGCCAACGAACCGAGGCTCCCGTCCATAAAGGGCAAGCTGAAGTCCCGTTCCGCCCAGGTGCGCCGGCTGACCGCCGCCGACATCGGCCTGCCGGCTTCGGACTGCGGCTCGGCCGGCTCCCCGACCACGGTCACCCGCTGCTTCCTTCCGGAGGCTGAGGCGGCCGCGGCGGCAGGAACGCAAAAAACCGCAGCCACCATAGCCGACCTCACCGCGGCCGCCCGCGAAGGAGGCCTTCTGTGAAACACATAGTTTTCGCCGTACACACGGACGGGAGCCCGCTGCGCCACGCGGCGGGGCTGGCCGGGGCCGCCAGGGCCGCCGGCGCCGAAAAGATAACCTGCCTGGTCTTCGGGCCAGGCTCGGCCGACGCCGCCGGGATGCTGAACGGCTGCGGCGCCCACGAGATACTCTATTCAGCCGCACCCGAGACGGAAGCCCTCGCCAACGACGCCCTGGCCTTCGCCGCGGCGCAGTACATAAAGAAGGAAAATCCCGGCGCCGTCCTCTTCGGCGCCGGCCCGATGGACAAGGCCTGGGCCGCCCGCACCGCGGCGCTGCTCGGCTGCGGCCTGACGGCGGACGCCGTGCAGCTCTCCGTCACGCCGGAGGGGAAGATACTGGCGGTAAAGCCCACCTACGGCGGCAGGATGCTGGCCGAGATAGCGTCCTCCTCGCCGGTGCAGATGCTCACCATACGGGACGGCTACTTCCCGCCCGCGCCGCGCGCGTCGGCCGCCGCGGCGGAGCTGAAGACGGACTTCACGGGCTTCAAGCCCGGCATTAAGCAGATATCGCTCAAGACCGCCGCCCCGACCTGCGGCGTGGACATAACCGAGGCCGACGCGGTGATAGCCGTGGGCAAGGGCGTCTCGAAGGAGAACCTGGAGCTGGTCAAGCAGCTCTCGGCGCTGACCGGCTGGGCCATAGGCGCCACCCGCCCGGTCGTGGACGAAGGCCTTGTCTGCGAGGAAGCGCAGATAGGCATAACCGGCCGCACGATAAAGCCGAAGCTCTACCTGGGCCTCGGCATCTCCGGCAAGATGCACCACACCCGCGGCATGACCGGTTCGAAGACCATCGTGGCCGTGAACAAGGACCCGAAGGCGCAGATACGCGAGATAGCGCATTTGTTCATAGAGGCCGACGTGAAGGACTTCCTGCCGGCCTTCATAGCCGAGGTAAAACGGATAAAAGGCGTCGCCTGACGCCGGGAGAGGATATGAAGCTCACCGAGATGAAGGAATGGAAGGCCCTCGAGGCGCACAGCGCGAAAGCGGGCAAGGCCCGCCTGCGCGACCTGTTCGCCGCGGACCCGAAGCGCGCGGAGAAGTTCACCGTCGAAGCGGCCGGCATTTATTTCGATTACTCCAAGCAGCGCGTCGGCGCCGGGACCATGAACATGCTCTGCGACCTCGCCGAGGCCTCGGGCCTGCGCGGGAAGATAGAGGCCATGTTCTCAGGCGAGAAGATAAACGTCACCGAAGGCCGCGCCGTGCTGCACACCGCGCTGCGCGCCCCGAAGGGGACCGTGGTGAAGGTGGACGGCGAGGACGTGGTGCCGCAGGTGCACGAGGTGCTCGACCGCATGGAGGCCTTCTCCCGCAAGGTGCGCGCCGGGGAGTGGAAAGGCCACACCGGCAAGGCCATAAAGAATATCGTCAACATAGGCATAGGCGGCTCGGACCTGGGCCCCGTCATGGCCTACGAGGCGCTGAAGAACTATTCGCAGCGCGGCCTGACCTTCCGCTTCGTGTCGAACATCGACGGCACGGACTTCGCCGAGGCGGTGCAGGACCTCGACCCGGCCGAAACGCTGTTCATCGTGGCGTCGAAGACCTTCACGACGCTCGAGACGATGACCAACGCGCAGACCGCCAAGGACTGGGCGCTGGCCGCGCTCAAGGACCCCGCCGCGATAGCGAAGCATTTCGTGGCGCTCTCGACGAACTCGGCCAAGGTGGCCGGGTTCGGCATAGACACGGCCAACATGTTCGGCTTCTGGGACTGGGTGGGCGGCCGCTACAGCATGTTCTCGGCCATAGGCCTCTCAACGATGATAGCCATAGGCCCGGAGAACTTCCGCGCGATGCTCGCCGGCGCGCGCGAGATGGACGAGCATTACCGCACGGCGCCGTTCGACGTCAACCTGCCGGCGCTGATGGGCCTGCTGAACGTGTGGAACAACAACTTCCTCGGCGCCGCCAGCATAGCCGTGCTGCCCTACGAGCAGTACTTAAAGCGCTTCCCGGCCTACCTGCAGCAGATGACCATGGAGAGCAACGGCAAGCGCGTCACCATCGACGGGCAGGTTGTGGACTACCAGACCAGCCAGGTGTACTGGGGCGAGCCCGGCACCAACGGCCAGCACTCCTTCTACCAGTTGATACACCAGGGTACCAAACTGATACCCTGCGACTTCATAGCCTTCTCGAAGGCCGCGCACAGCCTTGGCCGCCACCACGACCTGCTGATGGCCAACGTCTTCGCGCAGGCCGAGGCGCTGGCCTTCGGCAAGACCGCCGACGAGCTGAAGCAGGAAGGCGTGAAGGACTGGCTCATACCGCACAAGACCTTCGAGGGCAACCGCCCGTCCACGACGATGCTCCTCGACGAGCTGACCCCGGCGGCGCTCGGCCGCCTGGTGGCGCTCTACGAGCATTCCGTGTTCACGCAGGGCATGATCTGGCAGATAGGCCCCTTCGACCAGTGGGGCGTGGAGCTGGGCAAGGTGCTGGCCGGCCGCATAGCCCCGGAGCTGGAGGGGAAAGCGGAGCCGGAGCTGAAGCACGACGCCTCGACGAACGCGCTGATACGCCGCTACCGGGCGCGGAAATAGCGCGGCAGGCCGGAACAAAAGCCCGGGGAAAACTCCCCGGGCTTTTTCATTTCTGCGGGAGCGTGGAAGGAAGGGGGTGGAGGAACGCGGCACCGCCGGGAACGGCGTGCTTAATAACACCCCAGGCCATTACCAGGGAAGTGCCCAGGACGACCCACAGCAGTACGCTTCCCGGAAGGAGAACGATGCGCATCTGAGGAGGTATGCCCATAAAAAGGAGTATGGTTATGAGTCCGCGGGGGGCGACATAGGTAAGGGCGGCCGCGTCCGCGGCCGGCAGCATCAGGCGAAGAGGAAGCGCGCGGGAGGCGTAGGCAATGAGGAGCACCGGAAGGAAGACGGCAAGCGCCTCCCCGCTCAACAGGCGCGGCAGGTCCGCCGAGTAACCGAGCAGCACGAAAAAGAAAGTCTTTATAACGAAAGTTCCCTCGTATATCACGCTGCGGAACTGGCGTATCTCGTCCTGCAGTTTGCCCAGTTCGAAGTACTTCCGCATGTTCCCGCGGACCACGAGCGTTATATTGTTCAGGAACAATCCGAAAACAAGCACAAGTATCAGCGGGGAGAAATGCACGGCCTTCGCCGCTGCGTAGACGAGGAGCAGTATGGCGAACACCGGCAGATGTTTGACCGGATGGGAGATCTTGGCTATCAGCAGGGCAAGGGCCAGCGAGAAGAGCACCGACAGCACCAGCGTTGAAAGGATCTCGGCGCCGAACGACACGAAAGTAAAAAAACCGAAATGGTCCCTGAACACCAGGAGATTGAAGAGCAATATGCCGAGGATGTCGGAGAACGAACTCTCATAGGTTACGAACTCGCTGCGCTCGCGGCCGAGCAGTCTTGAGCCCGGGATAGCTATCGCGCTGCTCACTATGGCGAACGGAAGCGCGTTTACGAGAGCTGAGCGGAACGACACCCCGAAAAGTCCCCAGTAAAAAAGGGCTATGGCGGACATGCAGAGCAGCAAGGATGAAACCGCCGAGACCAGCGCGCTACGCATGACGGGCAGCGTGTGCCGGGTAAGGTTCAGATCAAGCCCGGCCTCCAGGACTATGAGTATCAGCCCCACAGTGCCGAGCGGGGCGAGCACGTACGAGATATACGGGATCTCCCAGCCGGACCACAGCGAGGCGGCCTTAAGCCCCAGGCCGCATACCAGCAGCAGCAGAACGGATGGGACCTTTGTTCGTGAGGAGAAGATGTCGAAAGAATACGAGACCAGTATTACCGCGCTAAGCACAAGGAGGACGAGTTCGGTGTTCATCCTGCTTATTATAGCATCCAGCGGCCCCGGGGAGAATCGTTGCTGGCGGCGGCCCCCCGCCGCCGCCAGCGCCCCGGCATGACGTAGACCGTAAATATACGCCAGCGGGGCGTATCCGGGCACGCCAACCCGCTGAAGAGCGGACCCGGATACCATATCGCACAACCGGCATCCTCCCGCGGCCGGAGGAACTGCCGCCAGAACAATATTATACCCTCTTGCCGTATATTTAGGAATTTAATATTATCAATGAGTGATATTTGCTTTTTATATATGAAGAACCTTAGCGACATCAACCTCAACCACCTTCACTGCTTCTGGAGGATAGCCGGGGCCGGCAGCATATCCGCCGCCGCCAAGTCGCTCTTCCGGTCGCAGCCGGCCCTCAGCCTTCAGATGGACCAGTTCGAGCGCGCGATCGGGAAGAAACTCCTTGAGCGCGGCCACCGGGGAATGGAGCTCACCCCCGACGGCCAGCGCCTTTTCGAATGCTGCGAACAGGTGTTCCCGGTCGTGGCCAGGGCAGTGTGGGAACTGGAGGGGGGCAAAAGAGAGGACCGCACCTTCAGGATCGCGGCGGGCTGGACCATTTCGCACGCCAGGATAGCTGCCGTCATGAAGTTCGTGCGCAAAGCGCTCCCCGGCACATCGGTAAGGGTCACCACCGGAGGCAGGGACTACCTGGCCATGCGCCTGAACGGCGGAATGGCGGACATAGCGCTATCGGATACGGACCTTTCCCCCAAGCTGGGAAAGGATTTCGTTTCCAAACTGGCCTCGCGGGCAAACCTTTATTTCCTCGGCACCCCGAAGACGAAGAAGAAGATGGGCAGATTCCCCGACGGGTTGAGCGCCGTTCCAATGATAGTACGTCCTCCCGACAACCAGGTGCGCAGGGCGACCGAAGCGTTCTTCCACAGGAACGGGATAGCCCCTACGATACATTCCGAACTCTCGAACCACGAGATAATACTGCGGCTGGTCCTTGACGGTGAAGGCGCCGCCGCTATCGACCCGGTCTCGGCGAAGAAAGAACTTCGCTCTGGCGCGCTGGTGCGCCTGCACCCCAGACCGGTGGGGATCTGCGAGGACATCTGGTTCATACACGGGCGGGCGCACGCAGCCAACGCGGCGGTGCAGGCGCTGATGGCCGCGTTCCGTTTTCCGGAGGAAGCGGGAACCCGTTAGCGGGTCTTGCGCGGGAAGCGCGCCTTACGTATAATTTCAAAGGGTCCGGGGTTCTCCCGGAGGAAGGGGAATGGTCGGGCCGCCATTCCGGGAATAATACCGGAGGCGGCCGTGTTGTACGGCCATTAGGGGACTATGTATCAATGGACATTCCTGTTTCTTGCCGTCATTATCGCGGCAGTGCTGCTGCTGCCGTTCTCCGTTAAGCGCGTGGAGGAGGAGCTCGAGGCTTTCCTCCTCGTCATGGGCGCGGCGGCGATGACCGTATCCGGGGCGTGGAGCTGGCACATAACGGCGGAAGCCCTCAAGGAGCCCCTGCCTATAGCCGGCGCGGTGCTGGCCGCTGGCCTGATATTCGCGGCATTAAGGCCCCGTATGGAACGCCTGACGGAAAAGTGCGCGGCTTCCCTCGGCACGCGAATGACGCTTTTTGTCCTGATAGCGGCGGCCGGGCTGGCCGCGAGCGCTATCACCGCGATAGTGGCCGCCCTGCTGTTCTGCGAACTGCTCTGGCACCTGAAACTGGACCGGAGCACTTCGCTGAGAGCCTCCATATACGCGTGCTACGCCATAGGCCTTGGAGCGGCGCTCACTCCGCTTGGAGAGCCGCTCTCCACGATAATAACGTCCAAACTCCGCGGCGCGCCGCATAATGCAGGCTTCTTCTGGCTGGCCGGCCTGCTGGCATACTGGGTGATACCGGCAATACTCGCCGCAGCCGCCATGGCGGCATTCTGGAAAAAGCCGTCGCAGGCGAAACCCGGGGAGACCGCCGCGGAAACAGCGGCGGAAACGCCTAGGAGCATCGGCCTCCGGGCGCTAAAGGTCTACGTCTTCATCGCCGCCCTTGTATTGCTTGGAGAAGGCCTGCGCCCGCTGGCCGAGGCCATAATACCGAAACTAGGCGACTGGCAGCTTTACCTGCTTGGTCTTTCCTCGGCTGCGCTCGACAACGCAACGCTCGCTTCGGCCGGCATAGTACCGGCTATGTCGCGCGGGCAGATACTCTCGTTCGCCCTTTCGCTGCTGGTATCGGGAGGAATGCTGATACCCGGCAACATCCCGAACATAATAACCGCGTCCAAACTGGGCATACGCAGCAAGGAATGGGCACGCACCGCAATACCTCCCGGCATATTGCTGCTGGGAGTGTATTTCGCGCTGATCAGGTTGCTGCGCTAGCGGCAGGAGAACAACATGAAAATAACGGCAAAACTGATAGGTTCGCTGGTCTTCGCCATCGCCCTCGTGGCCATAGTGTTCACATATATCAACGTCCGCCAGGAAAAGTCCAAGCTCTACGAGGAAGCCCGGGGGCGCTCCGCGCTGCTGGCCGAGAGCCTCAGGGAAAGCATGCGGACGGCCGTCCAGTCGGGGGACAGGCCGGCACTGCAGAAACTGGCGGACAAGTTCCAGCACCAGCGCCACCTTGAAGGCGTCACCGTGTATTCACAGCGCGGAGAAGTACTCGCCAAGTCCGCGTCGGTATCATCAGCGCTGTTCCTGGAGCACGCGGCCCGGGGAGTGAGCGGCGTATACCGGGTTGGCGACAAAAGGATGTTCATCTATACCCTGGCCGTTCCGGCCGGTCCCAACAGCGCGAGGATAACCTTGTTCACCGACGCAGCGTACATAGACTATGAGGTTTTCAGGATCTGGAAACGCACGCTAGCCAGGGCGCTGGCTCAGATGGCGCTGATATCCATCGTAACGCTGCTGGTGATACGCTGGAACTTCGTGGACCCACTGGTGCAATTGGCCGACTGGATGCGCAGGCTGCGCGTCGGCGATACCTCGGGCCATCTGCCCCCGCTCAAGGGAGACCTCTTCGCGCCGCTGGCCAAGGAGGCCACCACGCTGGCGAAAAACCTGCAGTACGCCCGGCGGGCGGCCCAGAACGAGGCTAGGCTCAGGCAGGAGGGGGAATCCCTATGGACCCCGGAACGCCTCAAGGAACACATAAAGATGCGCATGAACGGGCGGCCGCTTTTCGTGATCTCAAACCGCGAACCCTACATGCATATCAAGGAAGGGAAGGACATACGGGCGATAGTTCCTGCTGGAGGCCTGGTGACGGCCCTCGACCCGATACTGAAGGCGGCCGGCGGCACGTGGATTGCCCACGGCAGCGGCGAAGCCGACTTCGAGGTGACCGACGATAAGAACAGGATAACGGTACCTCCCGAAGAGCCCGCCTACACCCTGCACCGCGTGGCGCTAAGCAAAGAAGAGGAGGATGGTTACTATTACGGCTTCTCCAATGAGGGAATATGGCCCCTGTGCCACATAGCGCACATCCGCCCGATATTCCGCAAGGAGGACTGGCAGTATTACCAGGACGTCAACCGCAGGTTCTGCGACACCGTGCTTGAAGAGATAGAAGGGGAAAAGGAACCGGCGATCCTGATACAGGACTATCACTTCACGCTGCTGCCGGCCATGATAAAAGCGGCCCGGCCGGACGCCCGCGTGGCCGTGTTCTGGCATATACCGTGGCCGAACCCCGAGACCTTCGGCATCTGCCCCTGGCAGAAAGAGCTGGTAATGGGCCTGCTGGGCGCGGACCTGATAGGATTCCAGACGCAGTTCTACTGCAACAACTTCCTCGATACCGTGGACCGCGTGCTGGAGTCCCGCATCGACTGGGAACATTTTTCGGTACAGAAGGAGGGGCATTCCACCCTGGTCAAGCCGTTCCCGATAAGCGTGGATTTCACCCAGCCGAACCGCGACGCTGCCAAACTCGCGGAGAAGCCGGACCCGGCCGCGGTATTAAAGGACCTCGGCGTAAAGGCCGACAAGGTAGCTATCGGCGTTGACCGCATAGACTACACCAAAGGCATGCTGGAAAGGGTCAAGGCCGTGGAGCGCTTCCTGGAGAAATACCCGGAGTACGTGCGCAAGTTCACGTTCATACAGCTGGGCGCCCCAAGCCGCACCCACATACCGCAGTACCACAGGTTCCTCGCCGAGCTCCACGCCGAGGTTGACCGCATCAACTGGCGCTTCAAGGCCAAGGACTGGAAGGCGATAGTCTTCCTTGAGAAGCACCACGAGCACAAGGAGATCACGAAGTACTACAAGATCGCCGACGCGTGCCTGGTGACCTCGCTGCACGACGGGATGAACCTCGTAGCCAAGGAGTTCGTGGCGGCCAGCGACGACCACCGCGGGGTACTGATACTCAGCCGCTTCGCCGGGGCCTCGCGCGAGCTCAAGGACGCGCTGATCGTGAACCCCTACGACATAGAGCAGATGGCGGACGCCATCTATTATGCCCTCGTGATGCCCAAGGAGGAAGTGGAGGAACGCATGGGCAGGATGCGCCAGCAGATCCACGAGAACAACATCTACAAGTGGGCCGCGAACCTGACCGAGGAACTTATGCGGCTCAGGATCGACGAATTCAGGGGCGTCTGACATGCCCGGATTCTGGAAGCACACCGGCGAAATAGCGGCCAGACTGGCGGCTCGCCCGCTGCTCGTTACGCTGGATTTCGACGGAACACTGGCGGCCCTCGCCGAGACCCCGGACAAGGCCCGCCTGACGCCGGAATACCGGACGGCGCTGAAGGCGCTGGTCAAGCTCCCGGGAGTTAAGGTCTTCATACT
>JACCEE010957639.1_pt1 | contig 25232 bp, 21 predicted proteins | sample 7449931 | NCBI WGS metagenome assembly JACCEE01 (sample SAMN15323457, study PRJNA562643) | freshwater metagenome | isolation source: river surface water | place: USA:Blue River Watershed | collected 2017-08-19 | reverse complement strand
GCCGATTTCGATGGAAGTATTAGCAGTTGCCTTTGTCAACCACCATCCGAGCCTGGCAGAAGTCTTGCTGGTGATCGGGATGCCCTTGCAACTACTTGTGCTTGCAAGCATGGTTCGGCGCTGGCTGGTTGGGGAGAAGGTTGCTCCCGAATCAATAACACCCGCCTGGTTTATTCCATGCGTTGGTGGGATTCTTGTACCGTTGAGCGGCCCTCAGCTCGGCTACCACGCCGTCGCATGGTTTTTTCTTTGCATCGGCTTATTGCTATGGTTTTTCTTAATGCCGATTTTGCTCGCAAGGCTTATCTTTGTTGGCCCACTACCCCCTCCAGCGCAACCTTCCCTACTCATTCTACTGCCACCACCAGCGCTCGGTATGGTCTCTTATGTCACGATGAGTGGCCAACTCGATGTCTTCGCTATCAGCCTGTTTACCCTGATGCTTTTTATTGCGATCATTCTATTAAGTCTGACCCGCTCGCTTACGCGATCAAGTTTCAATATGTCGTGGTGGGCTTTCAGTTTCCCAACAGCTGCATGCTCTGGTTCTTGTAGCTTTATGGCCCTGCAAACTGGAGCACCTGCAGCCCAGGGTTTGGCACTTGCTGCACTGCTGATTTGTTCGGTGGTGATTCTGGGACTGCTTCTTAAAACGATCATCGCCATCGGCGAGATCATCTTAAGTGGCCGGCGACCCTGAGATCGCCCGCCTGACGGATAAAGGCTTTCGGATTAGAACTCAACGCGAAGGGTTAGCTGTGCAGCCCATTGTGATTCGCCAGCGTTCTGACGTGTCACAAGACTTTCCAAAGTACCTAAGCTATATACATAGCGTCCGTTAGCATCCAGACCACCGAAATTCACAAAGCTACGGTTGAGTGGGAATCCAATCTCATTAATCCGACCCCAGCGCTTATTGAGCAAATTGCCAAAATTCAAGATATCCAGATTGATGCTCGCACGCTGACGTCCGAAAAACCCCGGCAACTCCTGACCGACGCGTACATCAACGCTATTCACCCAAGGCGCGAACGAATCATTACGCCCTACCACGCCACCCTTGGCATCACGCAAGCTCTTATTCGACTCAACGATTTCCCAGAATTTCGCTTCTTCCGCAGCGCCCCCTTTAAAGCTCACCTCGCCAGAGCCCTGCTTGCTTGGGATGTACATCAAGTCGTTACCGGAAACACCATCACCATTCAAGTCATTGATGTATGTCCAGCCATAAGGCTTACCGCGCCGACCTTCATAGAAAACACCGACCGTTGTCCGATAGCGACCAACAAGCGGTTGACTCCACATCAGGCGGGCGCCGATACGATCGCGAACCAAATAATTGGAGTTTTGCAAGACCGACTCATTGGGATTGAAAATATTACGATTCACCCAATTCGAGTTCGAGACGGAGGAAGTCAGCGGACTGACCTCTTTTGCATCGGTGTAGGTATAGGCAACAGACCAAGCCCAGCCCTGTCGCAGGGGTTGCCCAAGGGATAGAGTAATTGAATCACCACCACCTTTACTCGTCTCTTTGGCAAGTAAAACATTGTTGAAATTCGGATTACTGAGCGCCTTAGCTCTTAGACCCGCGCAAGCACCTGAGCTGATGAAGGTTCCATTAGCGTTCCAACAGCTCGCGTTATAGGCTTGGGCCGTATAGTAGAGTTCGCGGCCATCGGGACCGATTTTTGTTGGCGCACCTAAATTTAAGTGTTCGTAATAGATTGCGCTCTTGGTATCCGTCTTTAGCCACTCGACACCTGCAACAATGGTTCCCAATACCGGAACATTATGCATTTCAGTATCGTAAGCGAGATTACCTTTCCAAACCGATGGCTGATTTAGTCCTGGCGAAATAAAGTCTACATTGGCTGCGGGAGGCGTGCCGGCAAGCGCAGGCTGTCCGTCGGGATTGGCACTAAAGCTTGCCTTTGCTGTGGCGCAGGAAGCAAACGATGTGCAACTGAATACGCCTGCTGCCATACCAGTATTCGAATACGGATTCGACAACCAAACATTGGCAGCAGCACCTTGGAAAAGGCCGACACCACCGCGTAACTGCGAACGCTTTTCTTTGCTGCCCAGATTCCAGCTAAAACCAACGCGTGGCTGAACGAGCACAGCACCATCCATCGTCGTCGAGTTGTCTAGACCGAATCCACCCGACTGACGTGTATTGGTCGCTGCGTTGCCAGCGATCATCGGTGCTGCAGCAGCTGGATTGGCAAGTGGCGATGTGGGGAAGTCCTGGCGATCAAAACGCACACCAAACATCAAATTAACGTCGCGACTCAGCTTAAAGGTGTCTTGAGCGAAAAAGCCCGTGTTTTGATAACTCCAAACGGCAACGCCATCATTGAGGCTGCGACCGGCGAGCGGCAACTGCACTTGATAAAACGATGGCCGTCCGAGACGGAAATTTTCGAGTACTGCCGCAGCAACCTGGCTCGCGTTGGCGCTTGCGCAATTGATCGATCCAAAGCTATAGCTCAGGCTTGAACTGCTGTTTTCGCATTGGAATCGGTATTGCCCGTTGGTATCTTGCAAGAATGCGTTATAAACATCATTGTCGGCGTAATCAACGCCGAATTTGAGTTCGTGATCGCCAAGGTTGTAATTCCCCGCAATATAGGTGTCTAGCGTCTCGGTCTTTAAAACGTTGAAATGTCGACTGCGTTCGGTACCCATGAGCAAGTCGCGGCTGTTTGCACTGACACCGGTTGGTGAACCATCCGGAAGTGCACCAGAAAAACGCAAGGCAATTTGAGGTAGACGAACACCGTTGACTGGAATAGGCATGCTCTCATAGTCGCGTTTTGACACTTTCACTTCAGTGCTGAAATTGGGGCTCCAGTCGGCAAACCACTGACCAACCAAACTGTCGAGCTTCTTCTCTTGGTTATACCAATAAGAACTTAACGAAAGCCCGGTTGCAGAAAAACCAACCAGAAATGGCTCTGTTTGCTCGGTACGCGTAAAGCGCAGGCTAGCCTTATGGTCCTGATTAATATTCCAGTCAAGCTTTAGCAAACTGTCTTTAACATTAACTGCAACACCCTGTGGTACATCGGCTGTCCCCACATCAACGCCGTAGGTGTTTTTTGCAATGCCGATGGCATCGTTGATCATTTGCTGCGTTATACCGACGTTTGTAGTCGGTGACCCAATAGGACCAAAACTCGGTCGCGTGCGCGAGCTTTCGAACTGCTCATGATTAACAAAAAAGAACAGCTTGTCCTTGATAATCGGACCGCCTAGCGTAAAGCCTTTGGTTTCTTCTTTGAACTTTGGCGCATCAAAGTAGCTGTTGTTTGAAGCGTTGTAGCGGTCACCGGCTAAATTCTGATTTCTGTAAACATAATAGACGCTTCCCTTTACATCATTAGATCCACTCTTGGTGACCGCGTTAATGTTTGCACCGGTATAGCCTTTCTGAGTGACATCGTAATTAGAGACATTGACCTGAACACTTTGGATTGCCTCGATCGAAACCGGTTGCTTGATCGTTGGAAGATTATTTGACTCAAGCCCAAAGGTGTCGTTGGTTGTAACCCCGTCAATCGTGATCGAGTTATAGCGGGTGTTTTGACCTGCCGCGGAAATTTCGCTTCGCTCTTTATCGGTCTGAGCAAGGCGCGGGTCAAAGCGGGCATAGTCTTGCAAGCTTCGCTGAATCGATGCCATCGCTTGAACTTCTGCGTTGGTAATGTTGGTGCCCGCTCCCATAGCAGCGCGATCAAATACATCTGAGACCGAGCGGCCAGAGACCGTCACCGTTGCACTTGGTCCACCGAGCACCAAGCTGAGCGACGTAGTCTCAGCAAGTGTGAGGAAGACGCCGTCTTGTTTTTCAGTTCGTCCGCCTTGACTTACCGTAACAAGAAAGGGCCCACCAACACGCAAGCCGCGGGCGCTGAATCGTCCCTCTGCATCGGTTGTGGTAACACTTGTTGCGCCTGACTCCTTGTGGACGATCGCCACACTCGCACCGGCAACAGGCTTGCCATCGGCCCCATTCACACGGCCGGCAAGCGCCGCTGTTGTATTTTGTGCCGCGGCTGGCACGACGATCGCTGCAACAGCCAAGGCAAGCGCAGATCGAAGAAAATCATGTGGGTTGTCAAGTCGCATCACAGGCTCCGAAGAATCGCAAACAGCCCCAATGCTCTCATGGCCAAACGACGGAATCGTGACAAAAGGCTATCAGGCCCGACAGTTGATGCGCTATGCCCGCTAAGCGGCAAAATCTGAAACGCTCAGCCTTATTTGCTCGTTGGCTTATGGGTCTGTGCACCAAGTTGAGTCACCGTGAGCGCCCGCTCCCACAATAATGCGCCGTCGCTTGCGCGCACTTGCAATCGTAAACGGCGATCTTTAGCGGCTCCTTCAACGTGAATCGCGCAAAAATTTCGCTGGGTAACAAGCGTTCCCGGCTGTGTCATCGGATTATTCAAGTCCTCCTGTCTGGCTGGAAAGGTTCCGGCAGTCAGCGGTGAGCAGGTCAATTCCCAGTAGGCATAGCCCTTTTCACCTTGTGTGTGCATGAGCACACTATGGTGCCGATCACCACTCAGAAAAAGGACGCCGGCAATCGATTCATCCTCAAGCCACTTAAGAAAATCGGCACGCTCTTTGGGATACCAATGCCAGCCTTCCCAAGGGTTTATTTCATTGAGAAACTGACCGCCCGAGGCGATGATCTTGATGGGTGCCCGCGAATTTGCAAGTGCATTGCGCAGCCACCTCATTTGCTCATCGCCAAATTGACGACGTTCGGCTGGCCTGCCTTTAAAAGCATCGTCGCGAAAGCTCCGGTTGTCGAGCATAAACACATCGACATCGTGAAGACTCATCACCGTTTGTATACCCGGCAATTGACTCGACCCGTAGGAACGGTTTGCCCAGTAGCGCTTAAATAGAGCCCTTGATTCGTCTGCAAGCGGGTAGCTGCTGTTGGCATCGTTGGGGCCAAAGTCATGATCATCCCAAGTAGCCCAGTGCTGCCCAGTGCGCAACAAGGCCTGCAAGGCAGGCAAAGCGCGCGATTTTTTGTAGCGATTATCGATACCAACCGCGCTGTGCCAATCAGTTTCGCGCAGATAAATATTATCGCCAAGCCACAGTGTTGCCGCTGGCTTCATCTGTGCCATAGCGCCAAAAATCTCATAGCCTGCGCCAAACCCTGGTCCTGGACGATCGGTTTCGGGATCGTTTGTGAAATGACATGAGCCTGCGAGGAATGTGAACGCGGGTGGCGCTTCGCGATACTGCCAAAGCGCGGGGGTGGCAAAACTAAAGGCCCCAGGCGCAAGCACGTCCTTTCCATCAATGCTTAAACTTGTATCGTATATCTCACCAGGTGCAAGGCCCTGAAGCTGCATATGAGCCGTGTTGGATGCGAGACCCAGCGTTTGCAATTGATGAACTCGGCTTATCGAGGGTCCTTGTCGACGCGGCCAGTAGGTTAATTCGACAAGCCCAGGCGCATCGGTTTGCAACCAGATCGTTGTTGATTGCATATCCGTAAAACCTGCCATGGGGCCCGAGCGAAGGTTCTGCGCTGAAGCCAGTCCAGCAACATGCACGACCGTTACCACGAAAAAGAGAACGATATAGCGCATCGGAAGACTCAGTGTTGTTGCCCAGATCCGCTTGACAACATACGGTCAATCCAAGCGATCGAGAGCGCGGACAGGATAAATGCCAGGTGAATCAGGGTTTGCCAGAGCATCGTCTTTTCGCTCAAGGATTCAGCCGATATAAAGGTCTTGAGCAGGTGAATCGATGAGATCCCAATGATCGCCGTGGCAAGCTTCACCTTTAAAATATTGGCATTGACATGCGAGAGCCACTCCGGTTGATCAGGGTGTCCATCGAGATCAAGGCGCGACACAAAGGTTTCGTAGCCGCCGATGATGACCATAATGAGCAGGTTCGAGATCATGACCACATCAATCAGCGACAAAACCATCAACATCACGACGATTTCTTTGCTACGCGCCACAATGCCGAGCGCGCTTGCCGTGTTATCGAGTGCATTTGGATCCCACAACACAGGCACCAGGTGACTCAATTCCTGAATGAAGAGGACAACATAAACAGCTTGGGCAACGATAAGGCCCAAATAAAGCGGCAATTGAAGCCAGCGACTGGCAAAAATCAAGGCGGGCAGGCCACGTAATGGTTGACTTCGGACTTGATTGACTTGTCGGTCTTGTGTACTGCGATCTTGATCGAGCTTATCCATGAAATAATCCTACGCTAGCTATGCGAAGTTTTCGTGGCAATAAAGCCACCCTACCCTCAAAGCCCTGTGCAGTATGCGGACTCACGATGAGTTGGCGTAAGCGTTGGGCCAAAAACTGGGAGCAAGTCTTGTATTGTTCGGATCGCTGCCGCAAGGCTCAGCGTGGCAGCAAACCGAAAACCCAAGCTCAAAGCCTAGCGAAAGATTCAAACTAAGTTGACTGTTTCCAACCCGTACGATTCAAGTCGGCATGCCATGCGAGCTCCGCGGCATGATATCGCGCTTGGAAAAACCCTTGGGACTCGCAGTCACCGAGTTCGCCGGCAAAGCATGATGTTGTGACTAAACCCGAACAGCATCAATCAAATAAGGCGCAAGCCTTCGATGCGCCTGCGCCGATCGTCGGGCGGCAGCGCCTGGCCTGGGCCTTACTGCTTGCGGCGTTGAGCTCCATTGGCCCCTTTGCAATCGATACGTATTTGCCAGCCTTTGAGGGCATCGCAAGTTCGCTTCAGGCAACGCCGCTGCAAATGCAGCAAAGCCTATCGATTTATCTAATTGCCTTTGCCGTGATGAACCTCTTTCATGGGGCGATCTCAGACGCCGTTGGCCGAAAACCTGTGGTTCTCACAGGGCTGCTTTTGTTCTCCCTCGCGTCGGTCGGCTGTGCCTTGGCAAACAGCATTGAGCTTTTGCTCTTTTGCCGCTTTTTACAAGGACTTTGCGCCGGTGTAGGCATGGTCGTTTCGCGCGCCATGGTTCGTGATTTGTTCCCGCCCGAAGAAGCACAAAAGATGTTTTCAATCGTGACCATCTTCTTTGGGGTTGCCCCGGCGATTGCGCCATGGATTGGCGGGCTCGTTTTTGTTCGTTGGGGCTGGCAGGCTGTGTTCTGGTTTTTAGCAGCTTTGTCTTTCCTACTCTTAATCTTGCAAGCGCGTTTGTTACCTGAATCGCTAAAAGCGCAAGATCGACAAAGCTTGGCCTTTACACCGCTCCTAAAAGCATATCGACGTATGGCAGGCTCGCCGCGCTTTATCTTACTTTGCATAAGTAGTGCGCTTCCCTTTAACGGCTTTTTCCTTTATGTGCTCGGCGCAGCGCAATTTCTCGGGGTCCATTTAAAGCTTGCTCCCGATCAGTACTTCTGGTTGTTTCTGGCGACCGTTGCCGGGATGATGCTTGGCTCGGCGATCAGTAGTCGCTTATCGGGGCGATTTCCACCGATGCGTCAGGTGAGGCTTGGGCTTTGGATTGGTGCACTGGCAAGCGTTCTAAATATCAGTTCAACGATCACCTTCCCAGGACAAGTGTGGATGGCGATTGCACCCATCGGGCTTTTCACGCTTGGTTGGTCGTTAATGGTACCTGCGATTACCGTCAGAGCGATTGATCTCTATCCGAGCCGGCGTGGCATGGCCTCATCCATGCAAAGCTTCATAGGCGGCGTATCCAACAGTTTGATGGCAGGGGTTATCGTACCTGCTGTTATGCATTCGCTGCTCGCCATGGCGCTTGCCTCAGCTTGTGCCTTGGCCCTAGGCGTGATTGCATGGATGATTCACAGCCGAGTACCGTTAAGAGCGCTCGACGAGTAATCACTATGAGGCTGCACCCTCAACCAGAACCATGTTTGAATGCCCAGCCTTTTTGCGCATATCGAGCAAAGGTTTATATTGTTCTGAATGATAAAACGCCTTTGCTGCATCAACACTCGGAAACTCCAGCACCACCAACCGCTTGGGCTGCCAATCGCCTTCGAGTGTTTCGCTAGCACCTCCACGCACCAAAAAGCGTCCGCCGAAAGCTTCGACCGCTGCCGGCGTGTGCTTGCGGTACTCAGCCATCAAGTCCTGATCAACGGTATCAATTTCTACAATAAAGTACGCAGCCATCAATGAGTTCTCCTCGAGATATGCGTTGGTCGGCAGGCCATCGTCAGTGCCCCTGAAAATCGGGACGTCGCTTCTCAACAAAGGCCTTTGCAGCCTCTTTATGGTCGGCTGTACCCTGACACAAGACCTGAAGGCTTGACTCCACATCGAGTTGAGTCGATAAGCCATTGAGTCCTGAGGCAAGCAGGGCCTTTTTCATGTGCGCATACGCAAGCGTTGGTCCCTTCGCGAGGGTATCGATCCAGCCAAAGGCCGCTTGCTCTAGTGCATTGTCGTCATGAACCTGATGCAATAAGCCAAGGCCGTAGGCCTCATCGGCGCTCAAGACGGGCGAAAACATCAGAAGTTCCCGGGCCTTCGCCTCGCCAACCACGCGCGGCAAAAAGTAGCTCATGCCATAGTCACCCGATAGGCCCACTTTGGCGAAGGCCGTGCTGATCTTGGCCGAGCGTGCGGCGAGTCTGAAATCGCAAGCGAGTGCGAGCGCCAGGCCTGCACCGGCCGCAGCACCAGGTATCACCGCAATCGTCGGCTTGGGCATTTCATGAAGCAATCGTGAGGCATCCGCGCGTTGGCGCAACAATCGCTGGCGTTCAGCGAGGTTCATGCTTTGCATCTGCGGCGTTGCCATAGCCTTCACATCACCACCCGCACAAAAGGCGCCACCCGCCCCGGTCAACACCACAGCGCGCACGGCTGCATCGCGCTGGGCTTGCTCAAGCGCGAGAATCAAGCCCGAAGTGATTTCTGGATTAAGCGCATTGCGAGCCTCAGGGCGGTTGAGGGTGAGTGTTAAGACGCCCTCGTGGAGTGCACTGACAAGCGGTGAAGCCTGCAGCTTAGTGTCGCTTTGAGAAGTTGAATGACTCATGATTTATCGCTTAGCCATCGATTGAACAAAAGCAGCCACAGCCTCATCGTGTTCGGCGGTGTGATGTGCCAGGGCCTGCATACCAGCCGACATCTCGAGCAAGGCTTCGATGCGCTGGTGTTGCGCCTCACGCAGCAGCCGCTTCGTCATACGAAGGGCAGGCGCGGGGTTGGCGGCAATACGCCTTGCAAGCGCTAAACAAGTGGCCATCAAATCATCATGCGGTACGACCTGCGACACCAACTGACAGGCCAGTGCTTGCTGGGCATCGAGCATGTCGCCCGTGAAACTGAGCTCAGCCGCCTTCGAGTAGCCCACAATACGCTGCAAAAGCCATGCACCGCCATCGCCAGGAATAATACCCAGCTTCACAAAGCTCTCGGCAAACCTCGCCTTGTCTGAAGCGATACGCATATCGCACATGCAGGCCAGATCGAGCCCAGCGCCGATCGCAGGGCCATTTACGGCCGCAATCGCTGGAATATCGAGCGCTGCCATCGCCTTGGGGATGCGTTGTATGCCGCGTCGATAGCCCTCGCGAATGGCATAGGGTGAACCGCCAGCAATGCCTTGTTTATTTTGCATGTCTTTGACATTGCCGCCAGCGCAAAAGGCTGAGCCTGCCCCTGTGAGAATCAAACACTTGGCCTCGGCGTGATGCTGAACGGTCTCGATGGCCTCCACCACGGCGTCCCATTGGGCTTGGGTCGATAAGGCATTGCGCTCTGAGGGCGCGTTCAAGGTTAGGGTGAAAATGGCGCCTTCTTGCGCCAGTAAAACAAAATCAGACATGAATCCCTCCGTCAACCGGAGGGATTCTGCCCGAAAGCGCTAGGCTGCAGCCATGGGCTGAGCGCGCACTGCTAACTTTTCGTCGTTGATCCGTACCGAAAGCAGCTTCATGAGCGCATAAACGGTTTCGATGTGCGGGGTTGGCACCTGGGTAATCTTTCCCAATTCGATCACCGCACCAACTAAGGCATCGATTTCAGGATCACGACCTGACTCGACATCTTGCAGCATCGAGGTCTTATGCTTGCCGACTTTCTCTGCACCCGCAATACGCTTTTCAAGGCTGACCCGGAAACTAATCCCTAGGCTTGTTGCAACCGCCTCGGCCTCACGCATCATCGCCGCCGCCAATTCACGCGACAAAGGGAATTGACAGATATCAACCAAGGTAGAGTGAGTGAGCGCGCTGATCGGATTGAAGGTGAGGTTGCCCCAAAGTTTGAGCCAAATCTCGCTTCGAATGTTCGTGAGTACGGGTGCCTTGAGTCCGGCACGAGCAAACATCGCCGAAAGCGCCAAGACCCTTTCACTCTCACTGCCGTCGAGTTCACCCAAGGGAAAGCGATCGCCCTCAATATGGCGCACCCAGCCCGGGGCTGCCAACTCGCAAGCCGGATAAACCACACAGCCAATGATTCGTGCAGGATCGATCGCTTTCATGATCAAACCCTCCGGATCAACACTATGGACAACCCGATCTTCAAAGCCACCAGCGTGGCGCTGAAAGTACCACCAGGGGATCCCGTTTTGCATCGGGATGATGATCGTGTTGTCGTGGAGCAGGTGATGCAAGTCCTTGACGACGGCTGCAACCTGATTCGCCTTCATGCCAAGAATCACCAGGTCTTGTTGACCGGCCTCTGCCAGTGAAGCGGTTGCCTTCACTTGACGGACAACATGCTCGACGCCATCAGACATCGTGAGACGCATGCCACGGCTACGAATCGCTTCAAGGTTTGCGTTTCGTGCGATCAGGGTGACATCTTCACCCGCTTGAGCAAGTTTGACACCGACATAACCACCTATCGAACCCGCCCCCACAATACAAATCTTCATCGAATGATTCCTTTCGAGGACACAACAAGGATGAGGAAAACTAGACAAGCCCATTGCAACAGTCGCGCGGTGGTCTGTTAGTACAGGATGCTGCAAGGCAACAGCCACCGTCTATGTGACCTGTCCGGGGTGCGGACAGTTGGATACCCTGAAGCGCCTACGCCTCAGGTTGGTCAAGATAACGCCGGGTTATAGCGTTTTAGCATCATAACAATGCTGCAGCGCAGCGACAAGTCATATCTTGACTCTTTTAGTCAAAGCTTACCGGGTTTAGTCGAGGCGAATGCTGCGTCGAATAATCCCAGCGCGCTCGGTTCGAGCAATCACCTCGAGGGCTGTCCCCGGAAGCGCAGCTAGCTGCCACTGATGCAAATAGCGCTGCGCAGTGAGTGCACGATCAGGCAAGAAGGCCTGTAAGGACTGCTTTGCGCCATGGCCTTCAAGTGAGGGGCCCTCAAGACGTTGCGTACCGCTCATGCAACGCACATATGGCCTGCTTTGAGCATCGAAAAGCTCGTCGCCCAGAGGATCGGCCGCACCAAGCACGACCTGCTTTGCACGTACCGGAAGCGTGGCGTTATCCTGCGTCATTGGAAAACACTCAACAATGACACCTCGGACGGTTTTGCGCTCAAGGGCTCGCCGGCTGACATAACTTGGCAGATAACCGCTGTTTTCGACAGCAAATCGGATCAGGTAATGCCTTGCACCGGGTGGGTGCAGTGCTCCAGTCGCTTCGCCAAGCGATTGCACCTCAAGTTCGAGGAGCTCGAGCTTTGGAAGAATGGCCGCCAATTGTTTGAGCCAGCCCGGGAAACGGGCAACCTCCGCCTCACGCAAGGCAGGCGGCGGATTTCGCCAAAAGTTCATCCGATCCCAACCACCGATTTCGAGCTGACCTAGCTGCGGATGATCGAAGGACTTCCAATCAACATGGGCCTGACCGCCACAAACCTCATCGCTCCACTTCAAAAGTTTTAAATCATCCTCAGGCGGATGCTCGCGATACCAGTCAATAAAGGGGTATTTCTCAATGCCCGCAGCCCGGTTAGGCGCCCACAGCTCGACAACCCAAAACAAAGCGCCAAGGTGCTCGTAAATCCAGTCCTGGGTACCGCTAATGACTTGTTGCGGGTGGTATTTGAAATCATGCCAAATGCTCAAGGCCGGATAGCCGGTTTGCTCGCTCGCCGCCGCCGACAAACGCTTGTACATCCATAAATCCTCAGGAATCATTTTGTCGTCGGGCTCTGTACCCATGGGCCGCAAAATCACGCCGCTGTGGGTATGAAAACTGACGGCTGCTCCGATATTGGGATGCCTGACCACAAAGTCGACCATGGCTTTCACCTCGGGTTCACTTGTGGGATACGGCCCGGCGCCTTGTTGCTTGTATTCCTGCCGCCAGTCCGAGGGAAAGTTGCGGTTTAAGTCAAGGCCTTCGCGATCCGGGTTGAGCTTAAACCCCACCCCGTTATGCTGAAGCACATGCCCCTCGGGCAAGATCCTGTAGTACTGGCCACCGATTTCTCCAGGCTCACGGGGAATCATCACACGGTGGTCGATCGGATGGGGTTTCCATCCGCCGTTTGGGTCGGCAATCCGCATCGACAAAATGCGCCCGTCGCCGTCAACATCTTCGATCACCATCCCGTCCAGTGGGACCTCCTCGAAGGGGTAAGCGCGTGTCGACGATCGGATATGACGCGGGCGATCCCCGAGCGCGAGTTCAGCCCCATCAGGACAAAGTCTGGGCACGAGGTAAAAAGCCCGGGTGTCAAGCAAATGACTCACCAGGGGATCCGATGACGCATGCTTCAACACATGGTCAAGGAAATAAAGCACGGCCGTGCTCGCGAGCAATTCTGCAGCGTGAATATTGCCGTCGACCCAAAGCGCAGGCTTTTCCTCTGCCGGTCCTGTGGCAAACCGGGTAAGACTGACTACCCAGATCTCACGCCCTTCAAAACTGCGGCCCATTGAATTTAAACGGAGCAAATCCGGATGTTCGCTTACGAGCGCTTGCAAGAGCGAGCTCAGTTCTTCGTAGCGGTAAAAACGGGAAAAATCGATGGTCATGAGGCGATCCTGTGTAGCCGGTCTTATGGGCGCACCCGGGGGCTGATGCTTAGGCGAAGATGACGAATATGTTAACCCCTGAACCCACTCATCCATTGGAATCAACAGTTGATGTTCAGGCATGCTTGCCCGTATAGTTCGCCTAGCACTTAAGACGCCAAAGCCCGGATATTTATGGAAGGCGCTTGAGCACCCTTGGCGCCTTGCGCACCCCAACCTCAGGAGGAAACATGAGCATCTCAATCACCGTTCAGCTGAACGGTAAAACCGTTTCTGCCCAAGTGCAGTCAAACACTAGCTTGGTCGAGTTTTTGCGTGAGCAGCAACGTCTCACAGGCACCCACGTCGGTTGCGATACCGCCCAGTGCGGCGCTTGTACCGTGCTCGTCGACGGCAAAGCGATGAAATCCTGCAATATGCTCGCCGTCCAGGCTGATGGTCTTAGCGTAACCACCATCGAAGGTCTTGCCGCAGCCGATGGCAGCCTCCATCCCATGCAAGCCGCCTTTCGTGACTGCCACGGATTGCAATGCGGCTTTTGCACGCCGGGTATGGTGATGTCAGCGGTGGATCTTGTCACCCACCACGATCACAGCAGCGAGCAAAAAATCCGCGAGCATCTTGAAGGCAACCTGTGCCGTTGCACGGGTTATCAAAACATCGTTCGGGCTGTGCAACAAGGCGCACAAGCCATGGCTCAATCAGCTTAATCGAAGGAAGCACGAACATGAATGCACCCACAGCAGGCTTTATCGGCAAAGCGGTTCTGCGCCGCGAAGATCAGCGTTTCTTGACTGGCAATGGTCAGTACACCGACGACATTGTCCACCAGGGACAAACCTATGCCGTTTTCGTCCGCTCGCCCCACGCCCATGCGAAGTTATTGAAGGTCGACACCGAAGCTGCGCGCGCTGCGCCCGGCGTGGTGGGGATTTTCACTGGCGATGATTTTGTCAACGTTGGCGGGTTGCCCTGCGGCTGGCTTATCACCAGCGTCGACGGCACGCCCATGAAGGAACCCAAGCATCCTTTACTTGCCCACGGCAAGGTACGCCATGTAGGCGATCAGGTTGCGGTTGTGATTGCCGAAACGCTCGCTCAGGCCAAGGCCGCTGCAAGCCTGGTCCATGTCGACTACGAAGTCCTCCCCGCTTATGTTGATCCGGCTGGCGAAGTCGGCAGCGTGCCAGTGCACGATGAGGCACCCGATAATCTTTGCTACACCTGGGCACTTGGCGATAAGGCTGCGATCGACGCAACCTTCGCAAGTGCGGCCCATGTCACCAAACTTGAATACCGCAACAATCGCTTGATTCCCAATGCGATTGAACCGCGGGCTGCCAACGCCATCTACAACCGCTCAGACGATAGCTACACCTTACATGTGGCCAATCAAAACCCTCATGTTGAGCGCTTATTGATGGCAGCCTTTGTGCTCGGCATTCCGGAGCACAAACTGCGCGTCGTTGCCCCCGATGTCGGCGGCGGTTTCGGCTCAAAGATCTTTCTTTACGCCGAAGAAACCGTTCTCGTCTGGGCTTCCAAGCAGGTTAATCGTCCTATCAAATGGACTGCCGAGCGAAGCGAGGCCTTCCTGACCGATGCGCATGGACGTGATCACGTGACCGTCGCCGAGATGGCCGCTGACCAAAACGGCAAATTTCTTGCGATGCGGGTGCACACCCGGGCCAATTTAGGCGCCTACCTGTCCACCTTTGCTTCATCGGTCCCAACCATTCTTTATGCCACCTTGCTCGCTGGCCAGTACACCACCCCGCAAATTTTCTGTGAGGTGAAGGGTGTGTTTACCAACACAGCCCCGGTCGACGCTTATCGCGGTGCAGGCCGACCCGAAGCGACCTATGTCGTGGAAAGGCTGGTCGAGACGGTTGCCAAGGAAATGGGTATCGACCCGGCTGAAATCCGCCGCCGCAATTTCATTCGCAGTTTCCCCTATGCCACGCCCGTCGGCCTGACCTATGACATCGGCGATTACGAGGTCCATTTGGCAAGAGCCTTGGAGAAAGCCGACGTTGCAGGCTTTGCAGCTCGCAAGAAGGCATCGGCCGACAAGGGACTGCTGCGCGGTTTGGGCTACTCGTGCTACATCGAAGCCTGCGGCCTTGCGCCTTCAAATATTGCCGGGGCACTTGGTGCGCGCGCCGGTCTATTCGAGGCAGGCGAAGTCCGCGTTCATCCCACTGGCAAAGTCACTGTCTTCACCGGTTCGCACAGCCACGGGCAAGGCCACGAAACAACCTTTGCTCAAGTCGTTGCTGACCGACTAGGCATAGCGATGGAGGATGTCGATATTGTCCACGGCGACACGGGCAAAGTCTTATTCGGCATGGGCACTTATGGCTCGCGTTCCCTGTCGGTAGGCGGCACCGCGATTGTTAAAGCGGTCGATAAAGTCATTGCCAAGGGCAAGAAGATTGCCGCGCATTTGCTTGAAGCGTCCGATGCTGACATCGAATTTGAGGGTGGCAATTTCAAAGTAGCCGGAACCGACAAGAGCCTGCCCTTTGCTCAAATCGCGCTCACCGCCTACGTGCCACACAACTACCCGCTCGATAAGCTTGAGCCAGGGCTCAACGAAAACGCCTTTTATGACCCGACCAACTTCACCTATCCCTCGGGCTCATACATTTGCGAGGTCGAGGTTGATCCAGACACCGGCGTTGTGAAAGTCGATCGCTTCACCGCGGTTGATGACTTCGGCAATGTGGTCAACCCGATGATTGTCGAAGGTCAGGTCCACGGCGGTCTCGCTCAAGGGATTGGTCAGGCGCTGCTCGAACACGGCGTCTACGACCATGATTCAGGCCAGCTGCTTTCGGGCTCTTATATGGACTACGCCATGCCACGCGCCGACGACTTACCTCATTTCGAAGTCGAGACGGTGAAGGGAACGCCATGCACCCACAACCCGCTCGGCGTGAAAGGCTGCGGGGAGGCCGGTGCAATCGGATCACCCGCTGCCTTAATGAATGCACTTTGCGACGCCTTATGGCATTTGGGGGTCAAAGACCTCGATATGCCAGCAAGTCCAAACAAGGTGTGGCAAGCGATTCAGCATGCCAAAGCCTAAGCATCAAGGGTTGACAACGGCGGATGGCGCAAGCGCCATTAGAGCCAAGCGCGATACATAGACCAAACCAACGAGTACCCTGCGGCTTAGCCCAGGGACTCATCGACGAGGAAGAGGATTTCAACATGACCATTGCTTATCACCGTCCCAGCTCGGTTGCCGATGCTTCCGGACTTGCTGCTGCCCATAGCGACGGGCGCTTGCTCGCAGGCGGGCAGTCCCTGCTACCAGCCATTCGTTTGGGTTTGTCGGACCCTAGCGATTTGATCGATTTGGGTCGCATTCCCGATCTCAAAGGTATTCGTGAAGAAGCTGGCAGCTTGCGTGTTGGTGCCATGTGTACCCACGCTGAAGTTGCCGCTTCGGCGGATGTAAAGCGTTTGATCCCAGCACTGGCACAACTTGCTGGCCATATTGGTGATCGTGCTGTTCGTAACCGGGGTACCCTCGGTGGAAGTCTTGCTAATAATGATCCAGCCGCCTGCTACCCCGCAGCGGTACTGGGTCTTGGCGCTACGATTCACACCAATAAGCGTGACATTGCAGGCGATGATTTTTTCACCGGCGTTTATTCAACGGCGCTCGAAGAGGGTGAGGTCATTACTTCGGTCAGCTTCCCCGTGCCCAAGGCAGCCGGCTGGCAAAAGTTCAAGCAGCCTGCTTCGCGCTTTTCGATTGTGGGCGTCTTCGTCTCGCAGGGCAGCCAGGGTGTTCGCGTCGCTGTGACTGGCGCTGCAGCTTGCGTGTTTCGCGCAAGTGCTATTGAGGCAGCACTGAGTGCGAATTGGTCTTCAGCTGCCGCCAAGGCGGTCCATGTTGACGCTTCAGAGCTCAACAGCGACTTGCATGCAAGCGCAGCGTATAGAGCTCACCTGATCCCTGTTCTTGCTGCTCGAGCAGTCGGAGCATAAGGTCTGGGTTTAGGCAGGTCTCAAAGGGCCATGGTCAGGGACGACCAGCCGCCCGCTCAACCTTCATCGGGGTCGGCGCATCCGGGCCTGGCGTCTCTCGACGCCGGGCTTCGCGCCCAAGGCCATATCGCCGACCACACCGTGCTCCAATCGCTACAGCTCGCTTTAAGTCTGAAAAAGCCCTTACTGCTCGATGGCCCAAGCGGCACAGGAAAGACGCATCTCGCAGAAAGCTACGCCAAGTGCCTTGGCGTCACACCGTTCCGTCTAATCGTTCACACCGATTTACAGCGCGAGGATGCGGCTTATGACTGGCATTACAGCCGCCAATTGCTTAGCTTACGACTTGGGACTAAACCCATCAACAAAGGCTTCGATGAAGACCATCTCATCGCCAAGCCTTTGCTCCAAACCATTCGGGCCTCCCAGCCAGGCAGGCCCGCTGTATTGATTCTTGAGGGGCTTGAACAAGGTCATGCCTCGCTAGACAGCGTGTTGCTGCCATTCTTGGATGACTATCGGGTTGATATTGACGGGCTCGGAAGTCTGCGAGCGAGCGAGGCCCCTTTGATCTTCATCACAAGCAAAGAGGCAAGAGCTATGAGCGATCGCGTCCGGCGCCGTGCGATTTATCAGTATTGCCCCTTCCCTTGCGCTATGCGCGAGTTGAGCATCCTCCAAGCTGCGGTGCCCGATGCTGGAGCGCGACTAAGTCAGGCTGTTGTTGATTTTGTTCGCGGTCTGCGTATTTCTGATCTGGCGCAGCGCCCTGGCATGGATCGGCTTATTGCCTGGACCAAGACACTCCGGCAGCTTGATGCACTAAGCCTTGATCCCGAGTTGATCCACAACACCCTTGGTTTGCTTCTTAAGCATCAACACGACCTCAGGCCCCTCGCGGGTACCGATGCGAGTGCTTGGTTGGCCGAGCTACAACGCCGCGCTCAAAGCGAAACCGTCATCAAGCTGTCATCCTGAGCACCTATGCTCCGCGCAAGGTGAAGACATGAGCGCACGTATCCTGATCATAGAAGACGAACCAGCCATTCGTGAGCTTATTCAGGTGAACTTAAGCCATGCAGGCTTTGAAGTAGTCACTGCCGAATACGCCTCGGAAGGCAAACGCGAGATCGATTACCGCCTCCCCGATTTGATCTTGCTTGACTGGATGCTTCCTGATTTTTCAGGCGTCGAGTTAGCCAAACAATTGCGTCAAGACATTCGCACCAAAAAGCTTCCCATCATTATGCTCACGGCACGTGCTGAGGAGTTTGACAAGCTTGCAGGTTTTGACGCCGGTGCAGACGATTACATCACCAAGCCCTTCTCCCCACGCGAGTTGCTTGCTCGTGTAAAGGCCTTGCTTCGCCGCACTGCACCTGAAGCGAGCGGTGTCCCGATCACAATCGGCAAGCTCACGCTCGATCCACAATCCTTTCGCGTCAACGCTGATCAGGAATCGATCAATCTCAGTCCGACCGAGTTTCGCCTCTTGCATTACATGATGTCCCACGCCGACAAGGTTTTGAGTCGAAGCAAACTCCTCGATGAGGTCTGGGGAGATCATGTTTTCATCGAAGAGCGCACCGTCGATGTACACATCAGGCGCCTAAGACTCGCGCTGCAACCCTACGGCTGTGAGCACATGGTCGAAACCGTGCGCGGAGGCGGCTACCGATTCGTGCCAACCTGAGGCTGGCGCGCTATGCTCGGCGCATGCTACGCCCCAAACCCTTGCTCTTACTCATTGTTTTAGGCGGTGGTGCCGCCTGGCTAGCCTCACGTGACGAGGCCATGCTGGCCTTGGCCTGGCTTGCAGCTGGGCTCATACCTTGGGTGATTTACGACATGTGGCGGATCCAGCAATTGCGCTGGTGGCTTGCCCTGCCGAGTAAACGCGATCTCCCCACAGCCCCAGGCGCTTGGGGTGCGGTTTTCTCGCGTCTCAATCTGATTGCACAACGCAGCGACAGCGAGTTAAAAGACATGCGCCGCGAGATCGATCATGTTTATAAAGCGGTCGATGAATTGCCTGAAGGGGTCATCGTGCTCGATCGCTTCCAGCATGTCTTATGGGCCAACAGGACTGCACAACAATTGCTGGGCATTTTCGGCGAACGCAAACCAATCCATCATTTTCTGCGCGAACCCGCCGTGCTTGAGATGCTCGAAAAAGCGCATCAAATCGGCTCGCCAGAATCTCACACCAGCTTAAGTAGTCTGCCCGATCAATTGGGACGTATCTTCGAATTTCGACTTCACCAGTCTGAGACGGGCGAGCAATTGCTTGTTTTTCGCGACACGACCGATGTATCGAGGCTTGACGCGATGCGGCGGGATTTCGTTGCGAATGTCTCTCATGAAATTCGAACGCCGATCACGGTGATTGCTGGTTTTGCGGAAACCATGCTCAGCATTCCTTGCACCGAAGAACAAAGCCAGAACTATCTTCAAGAAATACTGCGCCAAAGTGGCACGATGAGCCGGCTCGTCGAGGACTTACTCACGCTGTCAAGTCTTGAAAACGCCATGGCGCCACCCAAAGGTAACTCGATCGCAGTGCACACGATGTTGCAATCGATGTCCGATGAAGCAAGAGTCATTTCTGCGGGGCGTCATGAAGTAGCCGTTGAATGTCAAGGGCCTGCAGCGCTTGAAGGCGCAAGCAATGAGATCGAGAGTGCAATCCGTAATCTCATCACCAATGCCATTCGCTATACGCCCGAAGGCGGCAGCATTCGCATCACCTGGCGGGTGCGTGACCATGAAGGCTGGATAACTGTAACTGATAACGGTATAGGTATTGCAGCAGAACATTTACCGCGACTTACCGAACGCTTCTACCGCGTTGACCGGGGTCGCTCGCGCGCTGCGGGCGGGACGGGCTTAGGCCTTGCCATTGTCAAACATGTGATGAACCGCCATCAAGGGCGTATTGAAATTAGCTCACAAACAGGAAAGGGCAGCCAGTTTTCGCTGGTATTCCCGGCGAGCCGTGTGCATGCTGCTGTCATCGGATTGCCATAAGCGCGCGGTAATCTCGAGCGATGCTCGAATGCTTGGTAGCGTTAGAGCGATCAAAAAAGCAGGACAAAAAGCATGCAAGCGGCAGACAGTGAGCGCATCCTTGTTGTAGAAGACGACGAAGCCATTCGCGAATTATTACGAATCAACCTTAGTCACGCAGGCTACGTCCTGCGTCTTTGCGAGCGCGTGGATGAGGCGCGCCTATTGCTCGCTCAGGAGAGCTTTCATTTAGCAATGCTTGATTGGATGCTTCCCGACGAAAGCGGCATCGAACTCATTCAAAGCATTCGCCGTCATCCCGAAACCATGCGCCTTCCGATCATTATGCTCACCGCTCGGAATCAAGAGGCAGATCGCATTGCGGGACTTGAGGCGGGTGCAGACGATTATTTGTCGAAGCCCTTTTCAATGGCCGAACTGATCGCCCGTGTAAGGGCTGTGATCCGTCGCGCTCAACCTGATATCGCGCGTGAACGACTTGAACTTGATGGTTTATGTCTTGAGCCCGAAGCGCTTCGCGTATCGATACACGGCAGCACCCTGGTACTAAGCCCGACCGAATTTCGTTTGCTTCATTGTTTTATGCGGCGAGTCGACCGCATGATTATGCGTAGTCAGCTAATTGCCGAGGTCTGGGAACATCAACCTTACATCGATGAGCGAACGGTCGATGTGCACGTTCGACGGCTGAGATTAGCGCTCAAGCCCTTTGGCTATGATCGTCTCATTGAGACCGTGCGAGGCGGTGGCTATCGCCTCGCACCCCACGCTAATCAGGGCATTGGGCTCACACCAACGCTTGGTGCGGTTTAGCGCCAAAGGTTTGGTTGGTTATGCTCGGTTGGATTGGTCATCTCAGCGTGATTGGTTTGGCTGGGCTGGCTCAGCGCGAAACCTCAAGTGTCATGCTTGATGATCCTGATCGCTGTGTCTGACGTCAACGCCCTCGACAACACTCACCACATAAGCAGCGATGTTTCTTGCGTGATCAGCGACCCGCTCGACTGACTGCACGACAAAAATCGCATCAACACATGCATTGGTATCTTGAGGAAATGACGAAGCAAGCTCGATTAAAAGTGCTTGCAAATGATCCCGCTTTTTATCAATTTCATGATCTTGCACAGAAAGTCGTGCGAACATATGGTTGTCTTCACGAACCATGGCGTCAATCGCCGATCGCAACATATTGCCCGCCGATTCGCTCAATGCACGAATCTCGGCAAGTGGCAAACGGTCGCGTATCGATGAGCGCATCAAGCTGCTCGATCGAAGCGCGATTTTTCTCGACTCGTCGCCGATCCGCTCTAAATCATTGATCGAATGAATCGCCGCCATGATGATTCGAAGGTCAAGCGCAAGAGGCTGGCGTTTGGCGAGTAATTCGCTACACATATTGCCTGCGGCGAGATGCTCAGCGTCAATGACACGTTCTTGGCGGAGGATCTCTGCCGCAATCCCAAGGTCTGACTCAGTCAGTGCAAGTACAGCATGCCGGAATTGCTGCTCGACACGACCCGCCAGTTTTGTGACGGCCTTTTGCATCGACTGCATCTCTTCGTCGAAACTCTTTGCCGTATGTTCCATTGCGCATCTCCGTATAAACGAACTTGAACCTTATTGCTCGATTATGTCATTTTGATGAAACAGACCTTGCCTCGCCGTGACACAGGTATTACTCCTCCGATCAAAGCTCTTAAAGGGAAGGTTTTACGCGAAGGTTTTGCGCTGTTGTCATATCACTGTAATGACCCGTCGATAGATTCTTGCTTCCTTCTTCAGGAGAACCGTCAATGAATCTTTTCAAATCAGTTTCGAAATCCATCCGCACCGTGGCGGCTGGATTTGGCTTCGTGGCAGCATCTGCTGCAATGATTTCAAGCGCAGCTCACGCCGCAGACATTACCGGCGCAGGCGCAACTTTCCCGTACCCAATTTTCGCAAAATGGGCCGAAGACTATAAAAAAGCGACCGGTGTTGGTCTTAACTATCAGTCCATCGGTTCGTCGGGCGGTGTTCGTCAGATTCGTGCCAAGACCGTAACCTTCGGTGCTTCTGATGCACCGGTTAAAGGTGAAGAGCTTGATCGTGATGGTATGGTTCAGTTTCCGGTGATCCTCGGCGGCGTCGTACCTGTGATTAACCTAGAAGGCTTCAAACCTGGCGAGTTACGCGTCAATGGTGAAGTACTCGCCGAATTGTTTGCAGGTAGCATCAGCAAATGGAACGATCCAAAACTCGCTGCACTCAACCCCGGGAAAAAACTTCCCGATCAGAATATCACCGTCGTACACCGTGCTGACGGTTCTGGCACCACCTTCATCTTTACTGACTACCTCACCGAGGTGAGCGGCATGTGGAAGGACAAAGTCGGCAAAGGCGCTGCTGTGAAGTGGCCCGCAACCTCATCGGTCGGTGGCAAGGGTAATGAAGGCGTGGCTGCCAACGTGGGCCGGGTCAAGGGTGCGATTGGCTATGTTGAATATGCGTATGCCAAAAAGAACAAGATTCCTCATTTGGCACTGCTTAATCGCGATGGTAAGTATGTCGAACCTGATGATGCAACCTTTGCAGCCGCTGCAGCAGGTGCCGACTGGTTTAGCGTACCTGGCATGGGAATATCGCTTGTGAACCAAAAAGGCGCGATGTCATGGCCTATTACAGGCGCTTCGTTTGCGCTGATGTACAAGCAACCTACCGACAAGGCCGCATCGGCCGAAGCGCTCAAGTTTTTTGACTGGTCCTTTAAGAACGGCAAAAAGCAAGCCGCTGAACTCGACTATGTTCCGCTCCCTGATGCACTCACCGAGCAAATCCGCTCGAAGGTTTGGTCGCAAATTGCCAACAAGTAACACGCAGGTCATACACGATCGATACGCTAATCGAATGGACGTGTTTTCGAGTGACAATATTAGTCAGATATTGATCAATTGAGTGATCCTTAGAAGGCGCATTTTCATGCGCCTTCTTTTTCTGAGGCAGAAGAAACGATGAGTTCACCGCGTACCGCCGATCAGCCAGCAAACCTGGGCCGGGGGCCTGCCTCAAGCATGGTTGCTATTGCCAGGCGCCAACAAACCCAAGACTTCTGGTTTCACAAGCTCACCATGCTTTTTTCACTGGTGGTGCTCGTCTCACTCATCGGCATCATCGCTTCACTGCTTCTGCAATCACTGCCAACGTTCCAGAAGTTCGGTCTGCCCTTTATCTGGCGTATCGAATGGGACATCATCAACGAAGAGTTTGGCGCGCTCATCTCCATTTTCGGAACACTGGCAAGCGCAACGATCGCGCTTTTAATCGCCGTACCACTTTCCTTCGGTATTGCCCTTTTTCTTACCGAGAATTGCCCGGTCTGGTTGAGGCGGCCACTTGGCACCGCGGTTGAGCTACTAGCCGCTGTGCCCTCGATTATTTACGGGATGTTTGGCTTATTTATTTTTGCACCGCTTTTTGCAGAATACGGTCAGCCGGCTCTGCAATCGACGCTCGGGCAAATGCCCTTGATCGGCCCCTTGTTTGGTGGCGCAATGAATGGTATCGGCATTCTTGCAGCCGGACTCATTCTTGCCTTCATGATCCTGCCATTTATTGCTGCAGTGATGCGTGATGTTTTTGAGATCGTTCCACCGATTCTTCGTGAATCGGCTTACGGCATTGGATGCACGACTTGGGAAGTCGTCCGATATGTCGTGCTGCCCTATACGCAAAAGGGCGTGATTGGTGGCGTGATGCTTGGTCTCGGTCGCGCATTGGGTGAAACCATGGCGGTGACCTTCGTGATTGGCAACTCCCAAAGGCTTGTGCCATCGCTATTTGCACCAGGCTCATCGATTGCGTCGACCCTGGCCAATGAATTCGCCGAGGCAGGAGACTTTCACCTATCAGCACTTTTCGCGCTTGGTTTTCTACTTTTTATCATCACATTTGTCGTACTGGCATTAGCGAGACTGCTTGTTGCGCGTAGCGAAAAATCGAAAGGTGCCAAAACATGAATACTGCGCTCTATCAACGCCGCAAACTTACCAACACCATCGGTGTTGGCTTGTCGATGTTTGCCATGGCACTGGGCTTATTTGTCTTGTTATGGATTCTTTTTATTCTTTTCAAAAACGGTATTGCAGCCCTTGATTGGGCAATGTTCACCCAGTCGACGCCAGCGCCGGGCTCAGAAGGCGGTGGTCTTGCCAACGCGATTGTGGGGAGCTTGATGATTGTTGGCTTTTCAACCTTGATAAGCACACCGGTTGGGATTTTCGCTGGGATTTATCTTGCCGAGTATGGCGATGAGAGCAAAACAGCAGCGGTCACACGATTTGTCACCGACATCATGCTTTCAGCACCTTCGATCATTCTTGGGCTTTTCATTTACGCAATTTTAGTAGCCCAGGTCAAACATTTTTCTGGTTGGGCAGGCAGTCTTGCGCTGTCTTTGATTGCGATTCCGGTTGTTGTGCGCACCACTGAAAATATGTTGCGCTTGGTACCTGGCAGTTTGCGCGAAGCCGCATTCGCACTGGGTGCGCCACGCTGGAAAGTTGCAACCATGGTTACCTTGCGTGCGGCCCAAGCCGGCGTCGTCACAGGCGTTCTTCTAGCGCTCGCACGCATCAGTGGCGAGACAGCTCCTTTGCTGTTTACCGCGCTGAATAATCAATTTTTCAGTACGGATATGAATAAGCCGATGTCCAACCTGCCGGTTGTGATTTTCCAGTTTGCGATGAGTCCTTACGACAACTGGGTCCGTCTGGCCTGGGGTGGTGCCTTGCTGATTACGCTTACCGTGCTCGTACTCAACATCGTAGCGCGGGTCGTCTTCCGCGATAAAGTAAGTTCTTAATGGCTCTTTGATTCGAGGATGATCCAATGAACCAAGCAATGCAGTCGCAAGGCAAATCGAAAAATGCCATTGAGGTTAGAAACCTGAATTTTTACTATGGTGGTTTTCAGGGCCTAAGAAGCGTCAGTCTTGATATTGCCGAGGGCAAGGTAACCGCATTCATCGGCCCTTCGGGCTGTGGCAAATCAACACTGCTTCGCACTTTTAATCGGATGTATTCGCTCTACCCCGGACAGCGCGCCGAAGGCGAAATCAACTTATACGGGCAAAATATTCTTGATGCCAAACAAGACTTAAACCTCCTGCGTGCTCAGGTGGGTATGGTCTTTCAAAAGCCAACACCTTTTCCGATGTCGATCTATGACAACATCGCATTCGGTGTAAAGCTTTATGAAAGTTTATCCAAAAGCGACATGGATG
>JACCEE010904554.1_pt1 | contig 25239 bp, 20 predicted proteins | sample 7449931 | NCBI WGS metagenome assembly JACCEE01 (sample SAMN15323457, study PRJNA562643) | freshwater metagenome | isolation source: river surface water | place: USA:Blue River Watershed | collected 2017-08-19 | reverse complement strand
TGAAATTAATGCTCAAGCAATTTGTTCTATTGGTGCTGTATTTGACTTTTATGCCGGCACGGTTAAAAGAGCTCCCCAATGGATGATTAACGCTAAACTAGAATGGCTTTATCGACTGGTTAAAGAACCCAAACGAATGTGGAAACGATATCTGGTTTATTCTCCACTATTCTTTGGGTATTTACTACTTTTTGTATTCAGGATCAAGAAATAGCTAGATTACTCTTATAAAATAGGAAACAAAAAAAGCACTGCTATAATTAACAGTGCTTTTCAGCGGAAAGGGGGGGATTCGAACCCCCGGTACCCTTTCGAGTACGGCAGTTTAGCAAACTACTGGTTTCAGCCACTCACCCACCTGTCCAATTGGGAATGCAAAGGTATTAATTTTGAAATATTTTGCAAGTAAAAAGGTTGTTTTTTTCTTAGTCCTTTGATATTTTGTCGACGACTGCAGTTAATCCTTTTGAAATCAACGCTCTTTTCAATTCATTGAGGAAGTCGAATTCGCCAGTCTTTATTTCGCAATTGCCTTTCATGTGTGCAATTAATGCACATTGAAAGGCCTGCTCGTTATTGTGTTTGCAAATTTCCATAAGAGAACTTGTAACGTGTTGAAACGTATTAACATCGTCATTAAAAAGAATTAGAACATGATCATTGTTGATCTCTTTCTCTGTTTCCGATGTGTGTTTCGGTGCAGTAACATTTTGTTTTCTTGTTATAACCATAAATAGTAATTTAAAAAAAATGCCCACTTGTAAAGAAGAGGGCATTTCGTAAAAAACAAATATTTAATGCTTAGTTTTTAATGATTTTCTTTGTTATTACTTTCCCATCAGACTGTGCAACTGATATGAAATAGATGCCATTAGCCAAGTCAGATACGTCGATGTTTGATTTATTTCCTTCAATTGTTAAAACGATGTTCCCAATATTATTGTAGACTAAAATCGAACGAATTTCTTTATTGCTAGTTATATTAACAGCTCCTTTTGTTACGCTGGGGAATACTGAAACATCGCTCGATTGAACTATTTTTTCAGCTGTTTCATCTCCCGATTTAATTTTGATTGGTAATAAGTCGATTTCATTTGATGGATTTGTTTTTATGGTTGTATCGACATCATAGATTTTATCTTGTTGCGAACTCCAATATTTAATGGTTGCTGTTTCAACTTTTTCACCATGAAGAACAGCAGAAACATATGCTTTCCCATCTTGAACGAAAACTGGTGTAACCATTCGGCATTCTCCATTAACAAAAATGCCTATATAATCGCCATTTTCTGCCGGTAATCCGTTAACGGTAACTATTCCGGTAAAAATAGTAGAATTTGTGTAGTTAACACGTGCCCAACCGTGTCCGGCAAATACGTTTAAAGATATCGCCAATGCTCCCAAACAAAGGGCTGTTCTAATATTCCGTATCATATTAATAAATGTTAGAATTAGAGTAGTAAATATACAAAAAAATCATTGATTGATATCGAGCGTTTCGTTATTTATTGATAAACAGAGCCAAAAACTTTTCGAATTATGTCAAGCGCCCAGTCGTATGGGTTTTTCCGAATTTTCTTTTCTTCATCTCCAACTTTTAAAAATAATCCGGTTAATGCTTTGTTTGTGCAATATGTTCCCAAATCGGCACTTACTTTTTGCATTGGAGTTCCAAATAATCCAATTGTACTATTGTATTGTTCTACACCATTATTATACAGTCCGGTGAGGCTAGTCCAAGCGTCGTTTGCCGAGAATCCTAATCCTAAATCTTTTTTCAATGAATTATTAATAGGTGTACTAAAGAGTTTTGATAAATCATTGAATGTTTGAGCTTTGAGGTAGTTTGTTGCAGCAAGCGAGTCAAATGCAACTGAATCTGAGGATGATTTTGTTGTTGAAGGATTTTTCCCGTTTAAAATAGAAAGTCCATCTGTAATAGAAAGATTCGTTATTGCATTTCCAAAGATTGAGCCTGCATCCTTGGCGGCATCTTCTGCTGAACGATTGATACTTAAAATTACTTTTTCTATTTGAGCATCAATTTGAGATGTTAATCCAAGAGTTTGGAAAATTTTATCGTTTTTGTGTTGCAATATTACTTGTGCTTCTTCTGGTAGTAAAATTTTTACAGCTTGATCTTTATAATAACCGTTGAGTGCCGATAGGGTTGTTGTTGATGAATCGGTTCCTAACTCAAGTGCCTTTTTCAATCCATTAACAATTTCTGTTGACGAAAGTCCGCTTGTTCCATTATCTAGTAGATCGCATGAACTAAAAATGAAAAAGGGCAGGGTTAATAGGAGTAAGATTGAATATTTTTTCATCATAATATAATTTAATTGTTTTTAACTTGAATGATGTGAACCCGCATATTAATTATATTTCAATATTGTTTGTGACATACAAGTTATGCGGGTTTCATAGTCTCTTCGATTTTGTGATGTACGAAGTTATAAATTTTATTTCATAAAAGCAATGCACCAATTTATGTACCAAAATTTAAAAACTAAATCCTAAAATTGGTTCGTATGTTGTAGAATTGTCTAATTCTGTATTTGAAATTCGAATTCCAATATGAAGTGGAAGTTCTTTTATATTTAATATATGTGTTTCTGCACTAAGTTCAACGCCATATGATTTAAATAAGACTTTGTCCTTCGACGTATAATCGAAAAAGAAATTACTTGTAATTCTTTTTATATATGCAATGGGGCCAATTGGTAAATCAGGGTTTAAAAGGGTTAGGTTGTAATTTGCCGAAAAGGTATAAAATTCCTGAGCTGTCGATCCATCTTCGTTAATATATCCTCTTGCAAACGGAATTGCTATATCAACATAATAGATTGAATTGTTTGATTGTTTGGTATATCCACCATTAAGCTTAATGCCGTGATATTTCAATAATCCGGGGAAATACAATGTGCCAATAACGTAATATCGGTTTTTGATTTCCTTGTTTTCGATTATGTCGTTTCCTGCTTTGGTTTTGTATGATTTCCCTTTAATTGGGAACGTACTTACTCTACCTATTTGGAATAATTGTCCCCATTTTGGTTGTATATCTTTTTGTGAATAGTACTTAATATTCGATGCCGATATGCTATACTCAAGATAATCGTAATAACGATTATAGCGACCAACTTCTATTTTTGAATATGGTTTCTTACTTTCATCTTCATTCTTTATAAAATAGTAGCGTTTCCCGTACCGTGTAAAGTGGTTCGATAAACCAATACTGATTGTTCTATAATAATTGCCTCGTGATAAATTAAATGGGAATGAGATTCGTTCAGTAATATCTTTATATTCATAGGTATACAAGGTGTCTTGCTTGGTTGTTTTTTCGTTTTCGTCTCGCCAATAGGGAAGATAACCATGCAATCCGTTGATAAAATCAAATTGAATTACAGGGTACAGCCCGTAATATAAAATTGTCAGAAAACCTTTTTTTGAACCTAAATTATCGAAACGATAGCCGCCAATTATTTGAGTTGTACCCAATTTATCTTGTGAAATGACTGACACGTTGTTTTCGGTTCGTGAGTTATCGGAGTTGTTGGTACTGACATTTAAACCCCAAGTGTGAGGATTGAAAATATGCATGATTTTGGGATATTCCGTTTTTTTGAAATTCACAGTTTGTGTCGTATCGAAAAGATTCGGTATTCCAATTTCGTCTTTTGATAAAGATTTTACCAAAATATCGTCATTTGGAGCCTCGAACTGAAATGGCTTCCAAGAGTTATTGTTAATTGTTTGGTGTCCAATGATATATCCATCAGCTGTGTATGTTGAAAAATACAGATTATGATTATTAACAGATGGAAATCTACAGCCATAGTTTGTATTCGTAACTTGATAAAATTGTTTCGTCAATGTATCGATAGCATAAATTTCATTATTGATTCCATTAACTGTTGAAGCAAATAAAATATATTGATTGTAAAATACCGGATTTGAAATGTCGTAAAATACTGGTTTTATATAGGTTGTTACAACTGTCGATTCTGTATTTATGGTTGATAATGCGTTTCCGTCTTTATTCAGAAGAATACAACAAACTGTTTTATTATCAGACGACCATGATGGCGTTTGAATAAATTCATTGTGAGGCAATTGTATTTTTTTTGTAACACATCCCGATTGTGCATCGAGTATTACTAAATTATAAATGCCTTTGCTTGTAACTTCGACCGTTGCTATTTTAGTGCCATCGGGCGATAGCGAAGGGGCGTAGTAATGCTGTTTATATGTTAACCTTTTTTGCTTTTTTGACGAGATATCAAATAGCCGAATGTCTGAGAATGAGCGTTCGCTCCATCTTAAATCCGGAATTTCATCGACCCAAATTATTTTTTCATTATTAATTTGTATAGGGTTACTACCGGTTTGTGATGCTATTTCGAGCAATGTTGTTTCATGTGTACTATCTATTTGAACAATTGTTGGAATATTGCCCATTCCTTTTTTTAATGCAATTATGGAGTTATTATGAGCTTGAGGGAATATATAATTGGTGTAAATGCTTTTCTTAATACCAATTGTGTCAAATTGAATATGGCTTTGTGTTTTTGCGATACTATCCCAATTGTGTTTTAAAAAATGAAGTGCCTGTTCGTATATGCGGTATTTACTATATCCTGTTGATTTTCGAAGTCCCGAACTGAATGGTGTGAATCCTAATATCGTTGCTGAATTTTGATGAGCTTGGGCCCAAATAGATGCATTCCATTTATATCTGCCATAAGAAACAAGATGATAACCCAAAATATAATGATTTGGCACATAATCTTTATAAGAACCTAATGTTGCCTTACTATAAGAATAGATTTCTTTATCAAGAATTTGGGCTCGAAGATCTTTGTTGAAGTCGGGAGTACGCCCACGACCAGCAAGGCTGAGTGCTGTTTCCGTTGCAACGGCATCTCCTTCATAAAACCAGTCGGGTGTAGTAATTGATTTTAATGCTAATCCCCAATCTCCCCAATATAAGTACAGTAATAATCCGGTATAGCCTTTTTTTATCATACTGTATTGAACAACATGTCTGTATTCGTGCAAAATCAAGCCTGCATTCCATTCCAATGGCGACAACGATTCTTGTGGTGGTGTATGCCAAAATTCTGAACGCGTGGGTGCAATTGCAACCGATGCATTTGAAGTAACCGATTGGTTATGAAGAACTATCGTGATTTTAAACGGTTTGTGTTTGAGGGAATGAAAAATATAAGTATTTGATAATTTCAACATTGTTGCACACTTTTGAGCAACACTATCATAACCGTTCGGATAAATAATATTAAACTCTGGTGTTTTGATTATATTCCATGTTTGTGATGGTGGATCTTGCGAAAAAGCACGAAATGTTAATAATGTTAAAAATAGAAGTAAGATTTTTCTCATGGCTATTTCATGATTTATTGTGGGTTTGATGTTAATTCGATTATTGAAACATCCTGATTTGGAAACATCATTTTCAGATGACTTTTATCTGTGTCGGAAATAAATATCTGACCAAATAAGTCAGACGAAACAATCGATATAATATTTTCAACCCGACTCTTATCTAATTTATCGAACAAATCGTCAAGCAGTAAAATGGGCTTGATTCCTTTTTTTGAACTGGTATACTCTTGTTGAGTGAATTTTAAGGCGAGCAAAAAGCTTTTTTTCTGTCCTTGCGAACCAAAGTTTTTAACCGGAATTTCGTTCATTAAAAAAGTAAAGTCATCACGATGAGTGCCGGCACTTGTGTATCCTAATATTTTATCTCGCTCAAAATGAGATTGTAACAAAGAAGCAAAATCATGTTTGTGAAGTTGCGATTCATAGATAATTGAAACTGTCTCATTATGCGATATTTGAGTATAGTATTTTTGAAAAATGGGCAAAATCTGTTCTATGATTTCTTTCCTTTTTCTATAAATTAGCATACCGAAGTGAACAAGTCGAGCATTCAAAACCTCCATTAAATCGGTATCTAAATCATTATTTTCTGATTTTAAAATTTTATTCCGGTCAGACAATAATTTATTATAGTAAATAGCTGCATTAAGATACTCATTGTCAAATTGAGAGATGAAGGCATCGATAAATTTTCTACGTTCGTCGCCGCCCCCATTAATCAATAAAATATCGTTAGGGGTAATCATTATCAACGGAATAAATCCGATGTGGTCGGCAAGCTTTTCGTATTGCTTATCGTTACGTTTAAAAAGCTTTTTTTTATCGCGACTTAATGCGCAAAAAATTGTTTCATATTCATTTTTGTCGGTATTAAGATACTGAGCCTGAAGCGAGAATAATTGTTCGTCGAAATGAATATTTGAAATGTCGATATTATTAAAGCAACTCTTGCAAAACGATAGGTAATAAATACTGTCGAGCAAATTTGTTTTCCCAACACCATTGGGTCCAAAGATGCAATTTACTCGATCTGAAAAAGTAAAGTCACGTTCCTTGAAATTTTTAAAATTGTTGATATAGAGCGATTTCAAGTACATGTTTTGCCTATTATTCTATTGTTATAGGATTTTTTACTTTTTCGTCGAGTATTGCATAAGAAATTACATCATGAATTGTATCGAAATATTTGAATGTTAAACCCTTCAAATATTCTTTTTTAATGATATCGATATCTTTTTTATTGTCAGAACAAAGTATAATTTCCTTTATATTAGCTCTTTTGGCTGCCAATATTTTTTCTTTAATACCCCCAACGGGTAACACTTTTCCTCTAAGGGTGAGCTCTCCTGTCATTGCCAAACTCTGACGTATTTTTCGTTGAGTAATTGCTGAAAACATACTCACGGCCATTGTTATTCCTGCCGATGGACCATCTTTGGGGATTGCTCCTTCGGGAACATGAACATGGATGTTCCATTTTTCAAATATATCAGGATTGATATTGTATGATTCTGCATGCGATTTCAGATACTCAAGGGCTAATGTTGCTGATTCTTTCATTACATTTCCCAAATTTCCGGTAAGAGTAACATTCCCTTTCCCTTTACTCAAACTGGTTTCAACAAAAAGAATGTCTCCACCAACAGGAGTCCAAGCCAGTCCGGTAACAACTCCCGCAAAGTCATTCCCTTGATATTGATCGTTTATAAAAGGAATTGGACCCAGTATTTCAAGTGCCATAGCTTTTGTAAGAGTTCCATTCCAAGGTTCTTCGGCGGCTATTTTTTTTGCAATTGCTCGAGCTATTTTTGCCAGTTTCTTATCTAAATCTCTTACTCCCGACTCGCGTGTATATTGCGTTACAATCGTTTCTAAAACAGGTTTCGAGATTGAAAGTTGTTCTGGTTTAATGCCATGATTTTCAAGTTGATTTGGCAGTAAATGACGTTTTGCTATCTCAATCTTCTCTTCGGTAACATAGCCCGAAACTTCAATCATTTCCATTCTGTCGCGTAGGGCAGGGCTGATATTTCCAACATTATTGGCTGTTGCGATAAACATTACCTTTGATAAGTCATAATCCAAATCGAGGTAGTTGTCGTGGAAATTACTGTTTTGTTCCGGATCTAAAACTTCCAATAATGCCGATTCCGGATCTCCATGAATGTCTCGTCCTACCTTATCTATTTCATCAAGAATAAATACCGGATTTGACGATGCTACTCTCTTGAGGTTTTGAATTATACGTCCCGGCATTGCACCAATATAAGTGCGTCTATGACCACGAATTTCTGCCTCATCATGTAAGCCGCCCAATGAAATACGAGCGTATTTTCTGCCCAAAGCTTTTGCAATTGATTTTCCCAAAGAAGTTTTTCCAACTCCCGGAGGACCGTATAAACAAATAATGGGAGACTTCAAATCGCCCTTAAGCTTAAGTACTGCAAGATGTTCAATGATTCGTTCTTTTACTTTTTCGAGTCCGAAATGATCATCTTCGAGGATTTTTGAAGCATTTTTTAAGTTAAAATTATCCTCAGTATATTCATTCCATGGTAAATCGAGCAGTGTTTGTATGTAATTCAATTGCGTTGTATGCTCTCCCGCTTGAGGATTCATTCTTTGTAATTTCTTCAATTCCTTGTCGAAATAAGCGGCAATTTCTTGCGACCATTTCTTGTCTTTTGCTTTTTCGCTGTATTCGTCAAGTTCATTTTCACCGCCTGCGTAGCCCAATTCATCTTGAATTGAACGCATTTGTTGTTGAAGAAAATATTCTCTTTGTTGTTTATCTATGTTTTTATGGGCTTTCGATAAAATATCATTTTTAATCTCAAGCATTTGTAGTTGGCGAACCATGAATTTCATCAATAAAATGGCTCGTTCTTTAAGGTTGTCTATTTCAAGTAATTGAAGTTTTTCGTCAGCAGCGGCATCGACATTTGAGCTGATGAAATTAATTAGGAAACCGGGGTTTTGAATATTTTTTAATATAAAACTTGTTTCGTTTGGAATGTTCGATGATAATTTTATAATCTTCATTGCCATATCTTTAAGCGTTTCGAGAATCGCATTAAATTCCTGATCAATTTCAGATTTTATATCGTTTAATTTTCTAACGCTACATGTCAGATATGGTTCGGTTGCTATTTGTTCTTCAAATATAATTCGTCGTTTACCGTGAATAATAACCGATGTGCTTCCATCGGGCATTTCTATAATTTTTATGATTTGTGCCAAGGTACCTACCGGATACAAATCGCTCAATACTGGATCTTCAATATTTGCATCGCGTTGTGTTGCTGTGCCGATAATTCTGTCTTTGCGGTTGTATTCTTTAATCAGTTGAATTGATTTTTCACGACCAACGGTGATTGGTATTACAACTCCTGGAAATAATACGGCATTTTTAAGCGGTAAAATTGGCAGAACTGATGGGTATTCAATTTGCGATTCGGCTTCGTCGTCAAAATCGTCTGTCAGAACAGGTATAATCTCCTGATCTTCGCTAAACATTAATTTTTTTAGTAATTCGTCTGTTAATGAACTCATGAGTTAGAAAGGTCAAAATGGCAGATAATGATATTTAAATTTATATATTTTAGTATAGTCAATTGCAATGCCAAATATTAGAAATTACGCCATTGTTTGTCCATTTCATGAATTGTCAGTAAAATGTTTTTGTCTGTTTCTGTAAATTCCATATTTCTTCGAGCAAGAACTTTAGTTGCAACATCGAATGCTTTAATTGGCGCATATTGTTGAAATCCGGCAGCTCCGCCCCATGAAAATGATGGTATAAAATTCCGAGGGAATCCGTCTCCAAAAATGTTGGCACTAACGCCTACTACAGTACCTGTATTGAACATTGTATTAATGCCACTTTTTGAATGATCGCCCATGATTAAACCACAAAATTGAAGTCCGGTTTTTACAAATCGTTGCTTTGAATAACTCCAAAGTTTTACTTCTTCATAGTTATTTTTCAAGTTTGAGTTATTGGTATCTGCGCCTAAATTACACCATTCTCCCAAAACAGAATTTCCCAAAAATCCATCATGAGCTTTGTTCGATTGTCCAAAAATCACCGAATTATTGATTTCTCCACCAACCTTACTGTGTGGACCAATTGTTGTGGGTCCATAAATTTTTGCTGCCATTTTGAGCGTTGCATGTTCGCAAAGAGCAAATGGTCCGCGAACAATGCTGCCTTCCATTATTTCGGCATCTTTGCCAATATAAATAGGTCCGGTTGATGCATTTAGTGTTGAAAAAAGGATTTGTGCACCTTCTTCGATGAATATATTTTCAGGACATAATGCTCGATTTGATTCGTGTAATGGTTGCGATTGGCGACCGTTTGTTAATAATTTGAAATCAGCAATTAGTTCATTACCATTGTTTTTGAAAATTTCCCATGGGAAATTTATTTTAGTAAATGGTTGAGAATATTCAATTCCTTCTTTTGTTGGAATTTCTGATGAAAATGATGCGATATCATCGTTTTTTAAGCGAACAGCAATGATTACATTATTTTGTATTAGAGTTTGATTCTCTTTGAGTTGTTCGATTGTTTTTATGAGTTCAGCATCGGGGCATATTCCTCCGTTGATTAAGATATTGTCTTTTTCTACTGTCAACGGGAATTTTTCTTGTAAGTATACTTGGGTTTTATACGAGATTGTTGATTTTAAATGTTTTTCCCATTTTTCAGCTATTGTTAATATTCCAATTCTGATTTGTGAAACTGGTCTTGTATATGTTAATGGTAATAAATCGTTCCATGATTGGTCGTCAAAGAGTATGTAATTCATATGCTATGAGTTTTGATAATGACAAAGATATATTTTTATACAAAAAAAGCCCCGAAATACGGAGCTTTAATGTAAATATTTTACAAAGAGAATTATGCTTTTTTCTCGAAATGACTTTTATATTTAGTACGGAATTTATCAACGCGACCTGCGCTGTCAACTAGTTTCATCTTACCTGTAAAGTAAGGATGCGATGAACTTGTAACTTCTAATTTTACTACAGGGTATTCAACTCCTTCGTGAATAATGGTTTCTTTAGTAGGAACGCATGAACGAGTAATAAATACATGTTCGTTTGAAAGATCTTTGAATGCCACTAATCTGTAACTTTCAGGATGTATACCTTTTTTCATTTTGTTTACTATTGTATAGTTAATATCTTGTCTAAAATTGGACTGCAAAGATATATATTTTTTTTTATTCAAAAATATTTTTTAAGTTTTTCTTTCTCTTGATTCGAGAAAATTGTATTTCAATAATAATCATATCGAAAAATCGAAGCATTTCTCTTGGTGTTGCTTATTCTCCGCCTGCTGGTTTTTCTGGATTTGCCAGCTGTTCCAATTCCGGATCTTTGAACTGTCCTTTATTCTTTTCTGCTTCTTCCATTTCTTTAGCAAACTGTCTGTCAAGTTCTTCTTCGTTTTCAGGTGCTCCTTTTTTGAATTTGAGCTCTTTTACAAGTTTCCCATCTTTGTCAAATATTTTCCAGGTACCTTCTTTTAAATCATTTTTATAAAAACCTTTTACTTCTACCTTCCCATTGGCAAAATATGAATAGAAATCGCCTTCGCGTATATCCATTTTTTGTTGGGTTTTCATTCTTATTTTTCCATCTTCAAAGTAGCGAATCCATGGGCCGTTTAATTTGTCATTTTTGTACCAAATTTCTTCAACAATTTTACCACTTGGGTAAAATTTCTTTGAAACTCCGTTCCGTTTTCCTTTTACGTAATGTTCTTCTCCTAAAAGTTTTGCTTCTGCTCCAAAGTATTGCCAAATACTGTCGCGTTGTTTATTATAAAAAAATCCTTTTGCTGATAGTTCGCCGGTATCGTCAAAATAGGTGACTTGTACCTTGTTTTGGTCTTTTTTGTCGAAAATCATTAGTGCTTTTAGAACTCCATTGGGGTGATATTTTTTCATTTCACCATATGGAATATTATTTTTAAAATAACCTTCGTAGATTTTCTGACCATTTGCATCTTTTTTGACCCAGTAACCTTGTTTCATTCCATTGATGTCAGTGTAGTTTACAATCGAATCGGTTTGAGCAAATGTTATAAATGGTAATACACAAAAGAGGATGATGAATCGTTTCATAAATAAATGTTATTTAGGTATTTAAAATGGTGAACATTTTTGTATTATTATTTTGTGAAATTAGAAAATTTCTATGTAAAATCGTGCCAATCGATTCTCTAATTTTCAAAAGATTTATTGGTATCCGTTTCTTGAATCCAGCCCAGATATACACCATCTGTTCGGTATGCAATGACAAAATACCATTTCTTTTTGAAAGAATCAATGTATGATTGCAATACGATAACGCTTGTGTTTTGTTCTATTTCTCCAAAAATATTTCCCCATGTTTTTGGTAAATAACAGGTGTATTCTTCTGAAACAATGCCTGTACATTTATTATATGGTTCGTTTATTTTATATGGGCTAGAACGTAAGTATGCTTTTTCTGATATTATTGTCAGTGTATCAATTGTTGAAATGGTGTCGGGCAATTGAGGGGAAGAACTATATGTGTTGATTATATATTCAAGATCGGTTTGTTGATTTTTAGTCTTGTAAATATAGCTTGTCTTGGCGTATTTACTGCATTCATTGCAGACTGTTTCTAGTTCGATAAAACTTATTTTTTTATTATACTTTATGGTTTTCAAGATGCCTTTTTCGCTAAAGGTGATGGCATTATTTTCGAGTATAAAAACAGAATCGTTGGTTTGTATTATAACGTTGGGTATTTTGTTTTTATCATAATCTATGATGACTTGTTTTTTAATGGTTTTATCTTTTATCCACGAGATGTTTTGTAATGATGCTTCAATTTTTATTTTTTTATTTTTAGCTACTTTTTTATTGTAATTACTCAAATGTACTGTGTCAAATTTATATACTGATTCATAGATATTATAGGAGTTTATGAAGTTCTTAAAATTTTTATTTGATGAAGTTGATTTGGAGAATTGAGTTAAATTTGTTTTACTTACATTTTGTAATTTACAAAAGCGATAGTCTACTTTTATGCCAATAACAATACTTTGTAATGTATCGAGTTTTTCTTTTCCAAACCATTTAATATTGATGTTTTTTGCATGATTGACTAACCCACTATCTATCAGTGAACTTAAACCATAACGAAGCGATGTTTGTATAATAGTATTTTGTTTAATAAGGATATTGATAAAGATATGTCCTTCAATTTTTTGTTCTTGAATATCGATAGGTGGTTTTTTTTTATTGAAAAAATCGTCAAATGCCTTTTTGTTAAAGCCTCTGGGCGATTTATTTATTCCTTTCGACATAATTATGTAACAGTTGTCAACGGTGTAAATTTGAGCATATGTATTTTCGAATATGACAAGAGTAAAAAATATGTAAAAAAAATGTTTCAAATTGAAATAGATTTTGTTAAAAGTCCTTATAAAAACAATATTTATTTGATATTCTATATCTTAATTTAAATTTGATTAGTTTTGCAGCACAATTGTCGTGTACATAAATATATTAAAAAGGTTTGTAATGTTATTAGATATTATCGGATTTTTTACTCGGTGGATCAAGGATGAAGGAAAACGTAAACATGTCAATCAATTTCTTGGATTTGCTGTTGTTGGTGCAGCAATGACCATTTTGACCATCGGATTGTTTTTTATTTTTTTAGATGTATTGAATTTCCCTTTAAAAATAACCTATGTAGGTATTACCATCTTTACCGTTTATATTTCATATTTGCTTAACAATTCCATGGTTTTCAAACAAGATCATTCGTTGAAAAAAATGTTATTGTATTATGGCGTATATCTTTCCGGTATGTGTATTGGATTGATCTTATTACATTATTATGAAAAGATGTTTCCTTATCGCAAATCGATTTTAAGTACAATGACAATTCCGATAACGCTAATTTGGAATTATATTTTATCGTCAATTGTATTGAAAGAAAAAAAAAGCCTTCAATCGAATCGATTGAAGGCTAATTAAATATCATTTTTATAATTTTTTTGACGATTTATAACGTTCATTTAGTAGTTCTAAAATGGCAGATGTTAAATCGAGTTTCGGATCGGCTGTTATGACATTCATTTTCGAAGCACTATTTAAAATGACTTCAAATTTTCCGTCTTTATTAATCATATCAGTTACTTTTTTAACGCTGTCGTAAATTTGTTTCTGTATATCTTGTTCATCTTTTAAAAGTTCTTCTGATAATTTTTGATTAAGTACTGCTAATTCTTGTTGACGTTGTTGAAAACTCACTTCTTTGTCTTGCATTTCGTTTCGTGTTAGAAGTCCTTTTTGTGCTTTTGTTTGATAATCATAATAATCTTCTTGCAAACGTTTCATTTTATTTGAATAATCGGCTTCAAGTCTGGCTTGCTTCGATTCTAAGCCTGATTTAAGAGTTTGATAATATGTGTATTTCTCCAGAATAGAATCGGAATTGATATACGCAATTGCCATGTTTTTTGATGATGCATTACTCAAAACACTATTAATTGTTGGTTGACTATTTTGGCAATTTGCTTTTGTTTTAAAATGTAGAATATACAGTAAAAGAACGGCAAAAAACAAAATTGCAATACAAATGATGATTCCTTTATTTTTCATACTTATCTTTTTATAATTGAGTTTCTCTTTTATGTTTAAAAAACGTTTTTAAAAGTTCGCTGCATTCTGCTTCAAGTATTCCTCCGATTATTTCGGTTTTGGGGTGCAAAATTGATCCTGATACACTACTTACGCCTCTTTTTTGATCGGATGCACCATATACAATTCTTCCTATTTGAGTCCAAAAAGAAGCTCCCGAACACATTATGCATGGTTCAAGAGTGACATATAATGTGCAATCATTTAGATATTTACCTCCTAAAAAAGAAGTGGCTGCTGTAAAAGCTTGCATTTCAGCATGAGCTGTTGGATCTTGCAGTGTTTCACTTAAATTATGAGCTCTTGCTATAATTTGCTTGTTGCATACGATTATTGCACCTACAGGCACTTCATCCTTTTCAAAAGCCATTTCGGCTTGACGAAGTGCTTGTTTCATAAAATATTCATCAGAATGAGGTGCAATTTCTTGTGCGTTCATTATTGTTCTTTTACTGAAATTTGAATCGATAATTCATCAAGTTGCTCTTTTGATATTTCCGTTGGACATTCGGCCATTAAATCTTTAGCCGCATTGTTTTTGGGAAATGCGATTACATCGCGAATGGAATCACATCCGCTCAAAATTGAAACAAAACGATCGAATCCAAAAGCTATACCTCCATGTGGTGGAGCTCCAAATTTAAATGCCCCCATTAAGAACCCAAATTGCTGTTGAGCTTTTTCTGGTGTAAATCCAAGAAGTCCAAACATTTTTGCCTGAAGCTCCGAATTATGAATACGAATTGATCCTCCTCCAATTTCAGTACCGTTGATAACAAAGTCATATGCATTTGCTCGAACTTCTTTTGGGGCTGTATCTAACAACGGAATATCTTCAGGTTTTGGCGATGTAAACGGATGGTGTTTCGCATATAAGCGTTGTGTTTCTTCATCCCATTCAAATAGTGGAAAATCGACTACCCAGAGAGGTGCAAATACATTTTTGTCGCGCAACCCGAGTCTATTTCCCATTTCTAAGCGAAGTTCACATAATGCGTTTAATGTTATGTCTTCTTCTCCCGAAAGAATCAGTACTAAGTCTCCAGTTTTTGCTCCCATTTTGGAGCTTAAAGCGGTTAATTCTTCTGGTGTATAAAATTTATCTATTGATGATTTTACTGTACCGTCTTCATTTAGTTTAATATAGATCATACCTTTAGCACCAACTTGCGGACGTTTAACCCATTCCGTTAATTCGTCAAGTTCTTTACGGGTATATGCTCCACATTTTTCAGCTACAATTCCTCCAATGTATTGAGCATCATCTAATACTTTAAATCCTTTACCTTTTAAATCGCTTGTTATGTCTTTGATTTTCATGCCAAAGCGAATATCGGGTTTGTCGCAACCATAATATTTCATAGCATCGGCATATGTCATTTGTGGGAATGGATCGTTGAATGTTAAATCTTTTACATTCTTAAAGATATATTTGGCCAATTCTTCAAAAATTGAAAGAATGTCTTTTTGCTCAACGAATGACATTTCACAGTCAATTTGAGTAAACTCTGGTTGACGATCAGCTCTTAAGTCTTCATCTCTGAAGCATTTAACAATTTGGAAATATCTGTCACAACCGCCAACCATTAATAATTGTTTGAATAATTGCGGAGATTGTGGTAAGGCATAAAACTGACCAGGCCAAACTCTCGATGGAACCACAAAATCGCGAGCTCCTTCTGGTGTTGATCCAATTAAAACAGGCGTTTCTACTTCAAGAAAGTTCTGTTTGTCAAGGTAACTACGTATTGATTGAGCCATTTGATGACGTAATTCAAGATTCTTACGAATCGAATTGCGTCTGATATCAAGGTAACGATATTTCATTCTCAATTCCTCGCCACCATCTGTTTCATCTTCGATTGTAAATGGAGGAATTTCTGATTTATTGAGAATAGTGATATTTTCTAGTTTTATTTCTATTTCTCCGGTTGGGATGTTTTTGTTTTTACTGCTTCGTTCAATAACTGTTCCACTAGCTTGAATCACATATTCTCTCCCAAGTTCATTCATTTGGTCGAATAGCGATTTGTTTTCACTTTCTACTGCAGTAATTTGTGTAATTCCATAACGATCGCGAAGATCAATAAATGTCATTCCACCCATTTTTCTGATACGTTGTACCCATCCGCTTAGTGTTACTGATTTATTAATATCTGATGCACGGAGTTCTCCGCAAGTATGTGATCTGAACATATTTTAATAGTTTATGATTGAATGCAAATGTATGAAATATATGATTCTTTTTAAAAGATAAAAGTATCCTTAGTGTGAGAATATTTTTAAGCCAACAATCGATAAAATTAATGTAGACAGAAATAAAAGTCTCAAAAATTCGGCACTTTCATTAAAGAGCAATATGCCGATGATAACAAGGCCTGCAGCACCTATTCCTGTCCACACTGCATAGGCTGTTCCTATAGGAATTCCTGTGTGAATTGCTTTGTTCAGGAATAAGAAACTTAAAATTGAAAATAAAACAAATAGAATGCTCGGGATAGGTTTGGTGAAGTTTTGAGAGTATTTTAGAGAAATTGCAAAACTGACCTCAAAGCATCCGCCAATGATTAGATATATCCAATTCATAATATATAGGTAAAAAAAAAGGAGGCAATTGCCTCCTTTTTATATTCATAATTTGCAATTATTGTACAATCGATTTGAAAGTAGCATCATCGAAATATTTTACAAATTCGATATCTTTTTTCGCTTTCGCACCTAATTTCGCATCTTTTAAAACCGCTGTTCTTAGGTTTGTGAATAATAAATCAGTGTTTGAAGTTCTCGCACCAATGATAGCTTTTAAGTAATATCCTAAAGCATCATTTGGATCTTCTGATTCAGTTAAGGTATTTAAAGCTCCATTAACGTCTCCGTTTAATAATTTAGCTAAAGCAGCGTTGAAACAAGGTGTAGAACCATACATATCAACAGCTTCTTGGTATTTTCCTTCTTTAATTTTGATAGCACCTTGGTTTGCATTTACTTCTTTACCTGCACCAGCAGCTAAATCAAAGTATTCGGTAGCTTTTGCTAAATCACCTTTTGATTGATAAATAGCACCGATATTGTTTTTAGTGATTTTTTGATTTGAAAGTTCGTCAGCTTTTTGGAAGCTAGAAAGAGCACCGTCTAAATTTCCTAATGCCACTTGTGCACAACCTAAGTTGTTGTAAGCACGCCATTCTTGTGGGAAATTTTTGATAGCGTTGTTTAATATTTTTACTTGTACATTCATATCAGCAGTAACTGAAGCAGCTTTAAGATATTCTTCAATACCTAATTTTGCTGAATCTTTTTGACCCATTGCTAATAATGCAGAGTCAGATTTACCCATTTTATCAACGTTTACTGTGAATTTAGAACGACGTAATTGAGGTAAAATGTCTTTAGCAATTTTTTTATACGCTTTTGAGATATTTTTAATTTCTTTTTCTCTTACGATAGGATCAGAGTTCATGTCAAGAACACGAAGAATCATTTCTTTATCTTCGATTGATGAACTTTGCATTAATGTTTTGAAGCCTTCCCAATCTTCAGAAGTTGCTTTTGTATTTATTGCTGCTTTTGCTGCTTTGTCATTTTTCTTGATAGCTCCTTTAATGAACGTTTCTGCTGAACCACCACGATTTTGTGAAAGTGTAGCATTGAATTGTTCTGGACCATCAGGAGAAGCATAAGCAGAAATATCGATACCAGCAATTTCTTTGTTTTTGTCAGTTTTAACTGAATCAAGATATTTAGACATTGCTTTTACCTGAGCTTTTTTCATTTCAGCGTCACGAACTTTAGCTTGGCTAATTAAGAATAGAATAGCAGCTTCGCGTGATTCTGGGATACGACGTTTAAATTGGTCAATAGCTCTGATTGTTTTTGAATTTCCGTGTGCTAATTTAGCTGTAGCCATCACACCGGTAGCTAATTTATATTCAGGTAATGAAATTGATTTTGTTTTAACAGACGCTTTAGATCTTAAAACTAATTCTGATTTTGCCATTTCATCAGTGTAGGCAATTTTGCCGGTGTATGTAAAACTACCACCGCTTAAATTGCTGATGATTGTTCCATTTGCTTCAACGGCTTCGCCTTGTAATGTTAAAGACTTATATGCTTTTTCACCTCCGTCATAAGTCAGTACGGGTGTTAACTCCATTATAGCTTTTTTGTTAAAGAATTTAGCGGGAAATTGGCCTTTAATTGTTACCAACACGCTATCTCCCTGCATTTCTAAAGGGTTTGGAGTACATGAATAAGTTACCGTATTAGCTTGCTTAAGCATTGTGCTTAAACCGTTACAACTAGCTAAAAACAAGGCAACAGAACCGTATACTGTAAGTTTTACAAAACGTAAGTTGTTCATTTTCATAGCAATAATAATTAATTTTTAATCTGTCTGCGTTAATTAACTTTGTTACAAATATATAAATGTTTTTAATATTCAAAACCAAAATCACTTAAAATAAGCATTTTTATCGTTTTTTTTAATTTATTTGCAGACAAAAGGTTTGATTTTCCAAACTTTTTAATTCTGGTTTTTAAAATGGATTTTAAGGAATTGGACATCTATTGTGTTGATCATTCTTCATATGAAGATGAATTATTGAGTGAACTAACCCGACAAACGTATTTAAAGGTACTAAATCCGCGAATGTTGTCTGGCTGTTCACAAGGTTTATTGTTGAAGATGATTGTTTCAATGTTGAAACCGAATCGGGTTTTGGAAATTGGTACCTTTACCGGGTATTCTGCTTTATGTATGGCTGCCGGTTTGTCTGCCGATGGTTTGATTCATACTATAGAAATTAATGATGAAGTAGCTGCTTTTGCTCAGTCGTTTTTTTATCGCTCTGATTATGCCAAAAAAATTATTTCACATGTTGGCGATGCAATTCCTATTATAAGTGCTATGACTGACGATTTTCAGCTAGTTTTTATTGATGGGAATAAACGTGATTATTTGAAATATTATGAAACGGTGTTCAACAAAGTTGCGAAAGGTGGATTTATCATTGCCGATAACGTACTTTGGGATGGACATGTCTTAGATGAAGAGAAGGTTCAAAATGATGCACAAACCAAAGGCATTGTGCTTTTCAATGATTTTGTAAAGAACGACCCCAGAGTTGAGAAAGTTATGCTTCCGTTACGTGATGGGTTATTATTAATAAGAAAATTATAAATATTTATGGCTAAAATTCGGATAACAAAAGAATTTACTTTTGATATGGCACATGCTCTTTTACATTATGATGGTTTGTGTCGAAATATTCATGGACATACATATCGGTTGGCGGTGACTTTAATTGGAAGTCCGATTGCTGTTGCCGAAAATCCTAAATTAGGTATGGTACTTGATTTTTCTGAGTTGAAGGACATTGTAAAAAAACCGATAGTTGACACCTTCGATCATGCATTGGTTCTTCACGAAAAGCATCCTGCTATTGAAAAAATGATGAACATTAATGATAAAGGGAAACTCATTGTATTACCTTTTCAGCCGACATGTGAAAATTTGGTGATACATTTTGTTAATATGATTAAAGATAAATTGCCTTCGGGTGTTAACTTATTCTCATTGCGGCTTCATGAAACACCAACATCGTATGCTGAGTGGTTTGCTGAAGACAATTAATCTAAAAGCATTTTAATAGCAGCTAACATCATGACTCCGGCAAAGAGTTTCTTTAATAATTTGTCAGGCATGTTAACCGCAAATTTCGACCCGAAGTAAGCGCCAATAACAAACGTAAGCAAAATTATTGCTGCGTATTTGTATTGTATGAATCCTTGTTTGTGATAATTAAGAACTGCAAAAATACCAACAGGGAGTAATAAAATTGCTAAACTGGTTCCTTGAGCCTCGCGTTGCGAAAGTCCCATAATGTAAACCAACGCAGGGACAATTAAAATTCCTCCTCCAACGCCAAATAATCCACTCAGTATTCCAGATGATACTCCGATGATTATCAGTATAATAATTTGTGTGATTGTCATATAATTTAGTATTAAAAATCGAGTCCCAAAGATAAATAAAAAATAGCATTATCTGTTTTTGATGTATTCCATGCCCAATCTGCTTTTAGCATATATCCAATAATGGTGGTTCTGATACCTGTTCCATAGCCGACTAAGAGTGGATTTTCGCGCGAAATAAAAGCATATTTGTTTATAGAACCATAGGGTTGACTATAGAGATACTGCTGTTGTGATGTGTTGAATTTCCAACCATCCCATGCAGAGCCGATATCGCTAAAAGCTACGATTTGAAAATTGTTGAGAAAATCGGAATTTGTTTTAAGATGAAAGAGCGTTTGAAGTAATGGAATTCGAACTTCGGTGTTGAATAATGCAAAACTATTTCCGTTTCGGGCATTTTTGTTGAATCCTCGCATATTGGTCGCTAAGGCTTGAAAAATCCATTCTTTACTGTTATCTGTTGCTAATGTGTTGTTCGTGTGGTTGTTCAGTTGATTATTGACACTGCCTAAATAATACAGTAAACCCACGTTTCCGGCAGAACTGCTATATGAAAGTCGGTTTGCCCAAATAATCGATTTCCCGATTTTGAAATATTTTCGAAGGTCGGTTCCGAATATGAAAATATGTTTATCGGTTTGATCGATTCCATTATAAAATTCGCAGAATGCTTTTGCTTTGAATCCGGTAGGAAGGTTTGTCCCAATTAATTGTGTTTTGTTGAATACATATTCAAAATGAACTCCAGCCCATGGTTTAAAAGCTTTGGGGTTTAAGTAATTGTCTATGCTGTGTGTGGTGAGTGCTATTCGACGATCGTTTCGTAATAAAAACATCGTTCTGATGGTTTGCGTTTTTGTTAACGGATATGCAAGATTGAATTGTATTTCGTTGGTTTGATGTTTATTAGTGTCTGTTTCGGTTAGCGAAAATTGCGATGTCCGATGAAAAACAATTTGTTTATCGAGGCGTCGTTTTATGTTTTCGAGAGACAAAAAATAGTCGTTTGTAGAAAGCATGCCTGAAAACCGTGCTCCAATTGAAATTCGGTAATCTTCAAAAAAATCGAACACGCTTGCTTTAATAAAAATATTGAATCCCGAGTTTAGATTTTCGCTAATGCCCGAATATGGTTGATATGACGAGCCAGTAAAACCATATTGCAGTTGATTGTCGAAGCGTGTAAAATGCAGCTGAGGATGGTATTCGATTGGTAGGTTAGTTGTTTGTTCCTGATGGATGCTGTCGGTAATTCCTTGATAGAGCGTATTATGGATGAGTAATTTTTTTAAATCAGATTCAAAATACTTGTTTTGAGCGGCAGTCGAAAGTTTTTGTCTGAAATCGCTATAAAGATCTTTCAAACTGCGATTGGTGGCATATAAAAAAGCATTTTCGAAATCGCGAAGTGTCGACGTTACGTACATTATGTCGCTGATTACCTGAGCTCCATATGTGTTATAAAGATATCCGCAAAATGCTTGGCCTACTGCTATTTCGTCGGCTTCGGAAATGGTGTTTTTTGCTGATGAATTATAATTGATGGTTCTTTTTATCGATTGCACCAACAAACTGTCATATTGATTTGCGATAAATGATGCGAGACCAATGCTGAACCAAGTTGGTATTTGCACCGTTTGAATATTGGTTGAGAATTGTCTTGAAATGCCTCCATCAGTTATGTAAGTTTCAATGAACGCATACGCCATTTTTTGTAACAATAGCGTTTGTAATTGCGAGATGTTTTTGTCGGTATAAAGGAGTATTTTATTGGTTTCGGTATTTGAAAATACACCTAATGCCATTTCTTGTTCGAAGCCGGTAAAACCGATATTGGTTTGGTCGCAATCGGCTTTTGAATTGTAAACGACAAAATGTAGTTTTTGCTTATTTCGAAATCCTAAAATATTTTGCAACAAACTGATATTGCTTACAATGTTTTGTTCGATTTGCTTAACCGTTGTATCATTTCCTTGGGCATAATAAATATCATATTTCGGGAAGTCTTTTTTTACCCATTTGTAATTAGCATTTTGATAATTACTTAAAGAAAAAGACAGACGGTTACCATCGGTAAATTGAGCATCGGATTGAGCATAAACGACAATACCAATGAAAAGAAAAATTATTTGTTTACAGAATTTCACACGCTATGATTTTAGTGACAAAAGTAAGAAAGAAAATCATATAAAAATACTAGATTGCCATCCGAAAAAAATAATAATAAATTAATATTAAGTTGTTGATTTATAAATATTAAGTATGTTTTCAAAAAAGCTTTTATCGGTATTGACACGGTTGTGCGTGTTACTATTTCTATATCAATGTTCGCGCTTGAGTTTTTTCTTGCTCAATCATGCTTATTTTTCGGAATTGGCGTTTAAAGATTATCTGTCAATCAGTTATTATGGTTTTTTGTTTGATATTTCGGCTATTTGTCAGTTAAATATAATATTTTTTTTGCTGTATCTGTTACCGTTTCGTTTCGCTTCATCGCTACCGTATCGTAAGATTTTAAATATTTTATTTTTTACCGTAAATGCGTTTGCTCTGATGTTCAATTTTATTGACTGTGAGTATTTTCGGTATATAAACAAACGATCGACATTTGATATATTCAGTTACTTATTTGTAAGTAGCGATACGGTTGTTTTACTTCCTCGTTTTTTTCTCGATTTCTGGTATATCCCTTTTTTGTGGTTTGCCGCGTTACTTGCCGGATACTTTTTAATTTCCCGAACAGACACTTATTTTGAAAAGAAATTTGAATTTTCGAAACCGCTCTCATTGTTTGTTTCAATACCTGTAGTGATACTCGTTTTTGCTTTGTGTGCTATAGGTATTCGAGGAACGGGATTTAAACCGTTGCAGTTAATGACTGCCTCGCGATATACGTCAACAGAAAATATACCTTTGATTTTGAATAGTCCATTTTCGATACTTCACACGATGAAGCAAGATGCTGTGAATAAGGTCCATTATTTTGATGATAAACAAGCGGTTGTGTATTTCAACCCGATAAAAAAATACGATAATAACAAGGTAGAAAAAAAAGATAATGTGGTGATTATCATTCTTGAAAGCTTTTCATACGATTATGTTTCAAGTTTAAGTGGGCAAAAAGGGTATACTCCGTTTCTTGATAGTTTAATTTCTCATTCTCTTGTTTTTGATAACGCTTTTGCAAACGGGAAACGTTCAATTGAAGCATTGCCTGCACTTTTTGCCTCGATTCCAAATTTATTGAATGAATCGTACATTACTTCGCAATACAGTAGTAATCAGATTTGTGGTTTGCCAAAAGCTTTACAGAATCACGGCTACACAACAAGTTTTTTTCATGGTGGACGAAACGGGACAATGGGTTTTGATAACTTTTGTAAAGCTGCCGGTATTGAGCAATATTTTGGGATGAACGAATATTCCGGACCTGCTGCTTACGATGGCGATTGGGGCATTCGCGATGAAGAATTTTTACAGTTTTATGCTCACAAGCTAGATAGCTTTAAGCAGCCTTTTTTTAGTAGTGTGTTTACGCTTTCTTCGCACGAACCGTATACCGTACCCGACAAATATAAGAAACGCTTTACAGGAGGTGCTTTGCCAATTTATAAATCAATTCAATATGCCGATTATAGTTTAAGCCAATTCTTTAAAACGATATCAAAAACCGAATGGTATAAACATACTTTGTTTATCATTACGGCCGACCATGCTGCACAAGAGGAAGATTACGAGCATAAAAAAAGAATCGATTTGTTTCGAATACCGATTATCTTTTTTCACCCGTCAGATACCAATGTAGTTGGACGAAATCATTGTGTTGTGCAACAAGCTGATGTAATGCCGTCGGTGCTTGATTATCTGAATGTTAAAGGATCGTATGTGTGTTTTGGAAATTCAGTATTTGATTCCACCGCAGCTCATTTTGCGGTACAGTATCTGGGAGGAACTTATTCTATTGTTGAACAAAATGCAACGCTTAATTTCGATGGAGAGCGGGTTGTGGAATCATCGTGTGTTCAAAAGCAAAATGTTAAACTTGAACAGCCATTATGCGTGCAGCTTGAACATCATTTAAAATCGGTAATCCAGCAATTTAATGCCAGATTGATTGATAATAAAATGATAGCGAAATGACGATTGGCGGGACAGACTGTTAACCGTGAATCGAGCTGAACCAAAGCAGAATCCTTTGCTTTGAATGTTGACCGCTTGTTATGTTTTTGATTTTAGAAAAGAGTCGACCATTCGTAATTCATTCCAACTGACCGAGTCTCCCAAAATAGATTTTGCTTCGCTCATCGATTGAGGATTCTTGTGTAAAAAACAATCTGAGATGAGTGCCAATTTATCGTGCTGAATGATTTCGGTAATTTGAATGTCGCCACTTGTAACAAAACGGGCCAAGTGTCCTTCGATTGTCGAAAGTGCCATTGCTCGTTCCTGAGCTATTTCTTCGGCCGATTTTCCTAATTTGAACATTTCGAGTGTCAATCGTTGTGAGCTTCCTTTTTCTTTTTTTGGCTTTGTTTCTTTTTCAGGAAGTTCATCTTCAATAGTTTGCGCTATGTTATTGTCTTCACAATAGGTTTTGATAATTTCAAGCATTTCGCTTGCATATTGCGACGCTCGTATTTTTCCAACACCTTTTATGGATGCCAGTTGTTGTTCCGTTGCCGGTTTTTTTTCTGAAATCAGCAATAAAGTTTTTTGGTGCATAACGATGTATTCGGGTACATTTAGCTCGTCAGCCTTTGCATTCCGCCATAAACGTAGGGTATGAAACAAACTGTTGGCTTTTGAAAAATCGACAGCTTGTGTTGACGTTTTTTTCTCGGACAATAGTGGTTTTGCAGGTTCTTCGATACTTGCTTTGGCCTTGGTTTCGAGATATGTTTTTACCGAAAAAGATTCCAAACAAGCTGTGAGACACGCTTGTTTTATGAGAAGTTCTTCTTTACATTTTTCAACAGCTTCTAATACTGCTTTTTTGGCAGCTTTATTGTCCGACTCGATTGTTGTTGCAGTAACGACTTTGAGCAGTTTATCATTTAATTTTTCGAGAAAATAGCTGCTTCCTTTTTTTATACGCTCTTGAAGTGCAAGATTGGTTTCATAATCGTCTGATTGATTAAAGAAACTGTTTAACTGATGA
>JACCEE011355093.1_pt1 | contig 25270 bp, 45 predicted proteins | sample 7449931 | NCBI WGS metagenome assembly JACCEE01 (sample SAMN15323457, study PRJNA562643) | freshwater metagenome | isolation source: river surface water | place: USA:Blue River Watershed | collected 2017-08-19 | reverse complement strand
TCACCCTTTACTCCATTGTATTCAGAGGGTTCTTTACCTTCCTTTGTAAGAAACGACGCCACTGTGTTCGGAATCCACGAATCAATCTCACAATAGACTGCCAAGTTGCCAACTGCATATTCACCCTTCTTTACTACTACTTTCCAACCACCTACAGTTGCTACTTCAATTGCATCTGCTCCATCAATAGGATCAATAGAGTCGATCTTACGAATTGTTGCTAGTTTACGATCAGTCATTAGAATGCTCTCCTGTAAAAGTTACCCAGTTAGTTTTTGAAACATTAACAATCTTTGATCTATTCTTCTTTAGTTCATAATACAAGCTATCAGTTACTTGTCTTAGAGGAGACTCATAGTGACCTGCAATCTCTCCACAAAAAGAACTCAACCAATCTAATTGCTCCTGATTGAGCTCTAGCGTCACCTCGTAAGTAGCAGGTACAAATACGATATTTACTTCTGACATTTCTTTACAACCTCTTCAAGTTTTGCTGTTAGCATTTGTTTAGATCGTAATCCAACTACACGATCATAGTTTTCCCAAGCATACTCTCGGAACCAACCTGAAGTAATACTTGTACATACTTTCTCAAGTGCCTTTAAGAATGCTTGTTCCGGGGTTAATGATCCAGGAAATGGTAGCAAACTACGTTCAATAGCAAGAACACAAGACTCTTCCCAGACTGCTGCCAGTCGTTCATTATCTGTGATATTATTGAAGAACTTACCTTTAGAGCTAAAGACTTGTTCTCCTTCTGCTGCAATCTTTGTGTAGATTGGTTTATCCCACATCTTCACGTACTCATGGATTAGATCATGGTCTACTATATAGTTGACACCATCTCCATTAAAGAAGTCTTGTTTAGTTACTTTTAGATTTGGATGTTTGTAAGCATAGGTTTCTTCCTCACGTTGTTTGAGAATATCTAATAGCTCAGGATCTTCTAGTTTTACACCAGCATTCCTGAATGTCTTAATATCCTTCATTGTCTTCAAGAAGTGTGGAGAGTTCTTAAGATAACGATGAGACAACTTCATCATCAAGAGAACTTCTAGTGGAGCATTCCACTGTTTCTTTTCAATACAGTAGTTGAGAATCCGTTCTGCACTTGTACCAGCCCAAGCGATCTCAGCCTCTACAGGCTTTTGATGCTTATATTTAGCAATCAGCTTAGAACCATCCTTGTTTGGTACACAGGATACTACTTCACCTCGTGTCTTAATAAAGTCCTGAGCAAAGTCAATATCAGCAATGAAGTCGTAGTCACTACGTTCACGGGTAATAAGACTAGCTGGAGCAGCATAAGAACCTACAGTTACAAATTGTTGTTTCATAGTTAGCAGTTATAGTCCGATGAAGCCCACGAGCTTGATTCTTCAAAAGTCTCTGTAGTACGAAGACCCTTATCATCAATCGATACTGTTGTATTCTCAATCTGATATTGGAAGAAGATCTTAAAATCCTTACAGAGTTTTCCTGCTTCAAGCAGTAGTGTATCAATCTCAGTTGTGATAACACCTAGACGCTTCATAGCTTCACGTTTAGGTTTCTCACGCTCTTCATTACGGCGGTTTAGTTCTTGACGTAGAGCTTCATCAGAAAGGGAAGTTAGATCAATTTTACGAGTAGCCATTTATGTTTCCTTTAATTAGCAAGATTGAGAAGACGCTTGCCAGCCACCTTCATCAGAAGAGTACCAGTCATCATCATCTTCATTTGTTTCTTCATCTTCTTTACGCTTAGGTGTATACCATCCACCCATACCATAAGCAATATCTAGACTAAAACCTACACCTGACTCATCAGAAATTGCTTCTGCTTCATGTACTAGCGCATAAATTTGTTGTACAAGTTGGCCTAGTTTTGCTGTTGCTTCTTTGCGATCCATTATAGTGTTCCTTTGATAAAGTGATTATAAATTTCCGTGTTGTAATTAGCTTTTTGCTCAGGCTCTAGGGTATTATGAATTCTAGATGCAATATGTCTACGACACCAGAAGATAGTGTCATCATTAGAAGAATTCTGAAAGTTTTTCCTTGGGTTTGTCCCTAAATCCTTGATTACTTCGTTCGCTTTCAGCAAGCTTAGACAATACTCGGTTTGAGGATTGAATTGTGGCTGATTCAATGGCGTTGTATCTTGTTGCATATGATGGTTTGTAGTCTTGGATGGAATGAGAAGATCGTAGGTGATTCTGAATATTGTTGTAGAATCGTCTTAGATTAGTATCTACGTCAGAAGAACAACTCATCTTAAACTTAGGATTTAAGAACATTCCTTCTGCAATCTCAGAATACTTTTCTAGATCTAGCAATAGTTTACTTTTACGCGCCATTTGGATCCTTCTTACATAGAGCACAAATCTTAGGTTCTTTGTAGATCTCGCTAAGAAGATCCGACAAGTAGTTCCCAATATTATTTACAACTCCAGACTCTTGGTAAGCAATTGCCTCTTTTGCCAGAGTCTTCAGTTTGTTAAACTGTTCATCGGTGATGTACATAAAGTTCCTTTGTTAAAGATTTTTCAATCAAGTCGTCAAGCTTAGTTACTACATTACCTGTAGCATCTAGGCCGACATCAAACGCTTTGTATTTCTCGAGTCCTGATTTTGCTCCATGTAAGTGTCCGTGGAGTAAGATAGAGCCATGATGGCAATTAGCCCACTCAAGAATAGGAAAATGAAACATAACAATCTTAAAACCCTCATAGTTAAGTTCCAGATAGTCATGAATATTAACGAAGAAGTGGTTGAACTCAGCTTTGTCAACAAGCTTTGTATCATGGTTTCCTTTAATTAAGATTTTAGTGCCATTGAGTCTAGCCAAGATAGCTGCAGTCTTAACTGAGTTAGCAAAACTAACATCACCAAGAATATAAACAGTATCATCAGGATGTACATTATAATTCCATGTTGTAACAATAGAATCATTCATATCATCCACATCAGTATAAGGACGGGTATCCTTACAGAAGTTTAAGATATTCTTATGGTAGAAATGTAAATCGCTTGTCACCCAAACGGTCATATACATCCTTTAAAATAGATTGAATCTTTAAATCAATAAGCTCAAGATCTTTAAAAATATCTGCATAAGAACCTTCTGAAGCCTTAATAGCAGCTACTTCTTCTTGAAGTTGTTTTAGCTCATCAGTGAGCCACCAGTCTTTAATATCGTGTTCGTTGATCATAATAAAATAGCCCCAACTATTTCTAGTCAGGGCTTTGGGTTACAAGTGAAAGAATCGCCTTGTTTGGATGAGTGCTTCAAGTTCTGCAGCTTCTCTTTTCAGATAGGCTTCATACTCAAGAATACCAGCACGTTCTTCGTAGAACTCTCTTTGATTTTCATCGAGAGCAGCTACAGCTTCATCAAACGTAGGTTTTGATGATTTCGTCACAGATTCCATGTTGGATAGCTTCCTCAGGTGTTAGGTAACAGTCAGATTGTTGAAGTAGATGCTTACGGATGTAGGCCTCTGTTTTCTTAGTACATTTCTTATAGTGATACATCATACGAGCAGAGTCAAGACTTACTTCCTTGGCTACTGCTACGATCTCATGTTCTTTACCACCGAAACCACGAGAGTATTGGTGACTCATAATAGCAGTGTTTTCAGTTACCATACGGTTACCTTTGGCACCAGCCATAAGAATCATTACACCAGCAGATGCTACTTCTCCGACTCCAATCGTATAGATAGGAATAAGTGAAGTCTTCATGATATCAATCAAGTGATATGCACTACTAGCCATACCACCCGGACTATTGATAAATAGTGTAATATGCTCTGGTTTATCATCAGGATGCATTAAATTGTATTCCATGATACCCTGAATAACAGGATAAACAGAATCATCGTCTACTTCACCCATTAGATGTAGAACACCGTTTAGCATTAGGTTCTTACCAAACCAGTAATTACCTCCTACCTCTTCGATGTCTTGAGGCTTTGGTTTACTTGCCTTCATAGTCTGAGGACTTGAGGACTTGACGAGATCTAACTTGAGAAATTTGTTCATCTGCTACTTCCTTGTACATGATAAAACAGTCAGATGGCTCAATTAGAGCTTGTGCATAAGACACAATTCTCCATCGACCAAGTGAACCGGATAGATTAATGATTTTTAGATTTGTTTGGTTTAGTAGCCCAGTATTATCACTGGCTACAATGATCTGATACTGATTGTTCCACAACCAATCCAGTAGCCACATATTAGACTCACGCAGATCATCAATGATCACACGAGTAATCTGCGGATTAGGGAACAGTTGTTTGATCTGATCCGTCAGATTCGTCTTCAAGCTCACCGTAGTATGGGTCTTCGAAGTCGTCGTCTTCGTCTCCCCAATCGACTCGATTTCTGTCTCGCTTGTAGGGATGTCTAACTCGATCTCTTTTTGATCGGTTTTCTTGATAGTGCTTTTCCTCACGTTCTAACTCCTGCCAGTTATGCTTTTTCTTCTTGTTTTTGTCCACGGTCTACACCTAGTTTATTAGCTTTCTTATCTAGGAAGTCATTTAGTACTGAGCGTACATCTTCTGCATCTTTTGGATCAACATAAGTAGTTGCGATAAAACAGAATCGCTCATACTCATTCAGGATCGATTTTGGATCCGTGATATCCAATCGCTCAAGGGTATGACCAACACCTTGATCAACCATGTTTGTTAGTTTTAGTTTATCCGCAGGTGTCATTACCAGCCCCAATCTCCATTCATACCATTAACACTGTATTCAGTCACTTTCTTCTCAAAGAAGTTATCATGACTAACACCATTAAGAACCCAATCAAGCCAAGATAATGGATTATCTTTTACTTTGAAGATAGGCTTAAGACCAAGCTGTTGTAGTCTACGATTAGTGATAAAGCGAATGTAAGTCTGTACCTCATCACGAGTTAAACCTTCAATCACATTATTCTTAAAAGCTAGATCAATGAACAGATCTTCTAGCTCTACAGCAGTACGAGCCATACTGTAGATCTTAGCTTTAAGTTCATCATTAACAATCCGTGGATGTTCATTACAGAACTCTCGGAACAACCGAGCACCACCTTCTACGTGTACTGTTTCATCTCGGATAGACCATTCAACTACAGTACCCATACCTTTCATCTTACCAAACCTTTGAAAGTTTAGTAACATAACAAAGGAAGCGAACAGTGCTACACCTTCATTCAGAACACCCTTAGCCAGTGTAAGAGCAATACCTGTTTGTGAGGAAGGATCATTCTCCTGCATAAAGTCAATCTTGTCAGACATTTCTTTATACTGCAGAAAGCTATGGTACTCCTCATCAGGTAAACCTAATGTGTCATTTAGTAGAGCGTAGGCACGTTGGTGAGTGCCCTCTCGACCAGCGAAAGAACCAAGCATCACACGTACTTCATTGTTCTTAAACTTAGGAATGAGGTAGTCATAGTAGTTTTGACCTACTTGTACGTCACCCTGTGTGAACAGTCGTAGAATATGTGTAATGAACTCTTTCTCTTGTGGTGAAAGCTTAAGTTTCCAGTCTGATACATCCTCAGAGAGATCTGCTTCATCCTCTGTCCAATGAATTTCTTCATGTTTCTTTGTGATATCTACTGCCCAACTATGCAAGAAGGGTTTGTATGTCTTGTTAAAACTTGTTAATGTTGACATATCAGCCTTCACATGCCTTACATTCGTTGTCTTCTAGCACGTCACTCTCCACGGGGGTCCGTAGGGCATCGAAGAGTTTTTCAAACCCGCCAACGTAGACTCCATCAAGGTAAATTTGTGGGAGAGAACGGACATCTGCTCGTCCAGTAATCTCTGCTGCTGTCTTACCTGTTGTAGTGATGTCAATATACTCATAAGCAACTCCTCGTGATTCGAGCAAGGATTTTGCCATCTGGCATTGGGGGCAGTTTGGTTTTCCGTAGATGATTGTGGTTTTGTCATCTTGCAATTTATTTTCCTTTACTTCAACTGAAATATTTTCTGCACGTACTTTAGCTTCTGTACGTAAGTAGTATAAACCTTTTAATCTTGCATCCCAAGCATACATATGTACATCTTTTACATATTTACGATCAGAACCAGCAGGGAAGAATAGGTTTACAGATTGACCTTGACATACAAAAGGTTGACGAAGTGCTGCATGTCGTACTACCCACATTTGGTCAAGTTCAAAGCTAGTTTTGAATACTGATTTAGAATCATTATCTAAGAAATCTAGATGTTGAACCGATCCACCATTTGTGATAATGCTAGACCATACATCATCGGTATTCTTACCTAAACCTTCAAGAGTTTGTTCTAGATACTTGTTCTTAACTAAGAAAGAGCCAGCACGAGTACGATGTGTATATGCATTTGCTTTACTTGGCTCAATACTAGGTGAAGTACTAAGCAAGATACCTGAGGAAGCATTTGGTGCAATTGCTAATAGGTGTGAATGACGAAGCATCATTGGAGCCATATCAGGTGCTGCACCACGATCCTTAGCTAAGCGGATAGAAGACTTCTTTGCTTTATCTTTAATGTCTTGGAAGACAGTTTGATTTAGCAAAGCAGCTTTATCGCTCTCAAATGGTAAGCCTAAACGCTGAAGCATATAATGGAAACCCATTGCACCTAATCCAATAGATCGTTCCTGCATAGCTGAGTACTTTGCTCGCTCTAATGCGTCTGGAGCATTCTCAATAAAGAACTCTAGAACATTATCAAGCATAGTAACTAAATCTGCCACCATTGATGTGTTTTTCCACTCATCATAGTACTCTAGGTTAACAGAGCTTAGGCAGCAGACAGCTGTACGATCTTCGGATGTAGGTAGATGAATCTCATTGCAGAGATTTGAACCATGAATCTTTAGACCTTTAGCTTTTAGTTGTGCAGGTAGTGCTTCATTAGCTGTATCAATGAAGTTTAGATAAGGTTCACCAGTACGGAATCGAGTCTCTAGTAGACGAGCGAATGTCTTACGTGCATCTAGAAACTCACCAGTTGGACCTTTCTTAGGGTCTACTAGTTCATACTCTTGTCCTTCTTTAACAGCTTCCATGAACTTATCAGTGATGTTAACAGCGTTATGGAGATTAAGACACTTTCGATTGTTATCTCCTGTTGGAACACGAATACTAATGAACTCAAGAATATCAGGATGATCAATATCCAAGTAAGCAGCATAAGAACCTTTACGAGTTTTACCTTGACGATATGCAGTCATGTCTGCATCAATTGTTGACAAGAAAGGAATAGGGCCGGGAGCAACATCTGATACTGAACGAATATCAGACCAATGTCCACCTACACCACCACCCATAACTGAGAGCCATCGAATCTCAGAGCTATGGTCAATTAACCCAGGAACCGTATCAGGAACATAGGTTAAGAAGCAAGATATTGGCATTCCTTTACCTTCACCGTTGATGTCTGGGGCATTAGACAGTACAGGTGAGGCAAACATAAACCATTTATTAGACACATAGTCGTATAGACGTTGTGCCAGTGCTAAATCAGTCCTTCCCTTGAAGGTACTCCAAGCACGACAGGCTCTTGCATAAACCTGTTGTGGAGAAGTTTCACCTTCTTTAGCATAGAACTCAAGGATCATGTCTTGTGCATAATCCGTAAGCAGAGAATCCCTGTTTAAATCAATTTTAATATTATTGTAATCCATTTTGTTATTGTTATTATGCGTTAAAACAGGCCCCAGGGGTTAAAAGAATCTCAGCAATCTTTCCTTCCATCGAGGGATCCGATAGACAAATAAAACTTGTAATACCAAACTCAGTGAAGCTAGCCATTGCTTGCTCACACTGGTTTAAATCTTCATACAAGTATTCATTAAATTTTTTAATACCGTAGTCAAATGCGAATACGGCATAACGTGTATCGTTCATTATAAATCAAAATCTTCAAAAGCTTCTGCATTAATTAGTCTACCCGTTGATTCTAGGAAACGATATTGACCCATCGGGCCAGTACGACCAGTGAAACGATCTTTCAGAACCCACACACGACTTGTGTGTCTCTTAATAGGATCCTCTTCCTTTTTGTTTCGGCTAATTGCAATAATCTGTGCAGCAATTTGTTTTAGTGAACCTGAACCTTTTAAATCATCATCAGAAGGTACTGCACCCTCCTCAAATGACTTTTGGTTATTGTTCGTTTTACGTAGGTGACTAATGACACCAATCCAAATATTATGTCTCTTTGCTAGTTTTAGCAAGTCTGACATTAGTTTATCTGTGGCTCTATTTACATCGTTATCTTCTGTCTCAGAGACAGCAATAGTAATGTGATCTAGATACAGATACTTACAGCCACTCAAGGCCATAAACTCCATCTTATCAATGAGAGAATCGTCTCCCATAGAGCCTTGATGGTCTAGGAACAGGAATCGACCTGAACCCATAGTCTCTGACCATGCTTGACGTTCTTCTTCTTCACTAAACTCTACATCTGGAAGTTGAATACGTTTATTAACATGGAGAGCCATTAATGCCTCTACGGTCTCAGCTACCGATTCCTCAAGGGAACAGATACCAATCTTCTCACTCGTTGTAGTAAGCAGATGATATTGGTCTTCCTTAATGAATGAGCTTTTACCCATGCCAGTGCCTGAGGTAAGTAGAGAGATAGAGCCTAACACTCGACCATAGATCTTATTGTTTAATTCAACAGCAAAATCTGGCCAAGGAACATACTCAGTCTCTGCCTCAGCCTTATACATATCCCATGTATCAGCTGAGTTAACAATACCTACAGGACTCCAGGGTTGTGCTTCCCAAATAGTCTGTAAGACTGCCATGTAACCATCCTTTAGGAATAGCTCATTAGCATCTTTGTACTTGGTATTCTTAACAACCTTTACTTTATCAAATCCAATAACTTTAGCAGCCTTGTCAGCAGCTTCTTTACCGGGTTCATCATTGTCAAACCAAACAACTACTGAATCGAATGATCGTAACCAATCACGGTTACTTAACAGCACATTAGTCTGGCTAGCTGAGGGGATCGAGACTACAGCATAAAACTTCTCATACTTCTTATACCATGCCTGTGACACAGTTAAGGCATCAATCTCACCCTCAGTGATTACGAGTAACTTACCACCACTACCTGCTTGTTTCTTACCGAATAAGGTCTTAGCCTTACCAATAATAGTGAACTCTTTAGGAAGGATTCGCTTCTTGTAACCAACAATCTCATTATCACCGTATGGGTAATAGTGTGCGTCAACTGTACCATCTTCTTTTACAGAAGACTTAACACCAAAGTGTTCACAGATATTTCGCTCAATACCTCGTTCTCGGAAACCCTTGACTTGGTATTCTGCAATTTCTTCTAAGGATTCTTGATCCCATGTTGCCATCTTTGTCACTTTTTTAAATTCTTCTTTATCTTGTTGTGGAAACCATGTTGAACAAGAAAAACAGAAAGAATTACCTTCTTCATATACCTGTCTAGCATCACTGCTTCCACATTTTGGATTAAGACAAGGTTGATTCTTGTGAACAATCTTTCCCATACTTAACCTTGTTTAAATGCAACACCCAATCCCACAAACATAGTTGAAAGGAAACTAAACATAGAGCTTAGTACCAATACATCAGCAGATGTGTGAGCCTGATCACTTGTTAACAGTATGAATGACTGGAACAATAGCAGAAGGAAAGATGATGCTGCAAAAATAATACCTAGTAACTTCATTTAAAATCCTGATAGTTTCTTTAGTCGTTTACGATGTCGTTCTGTTACCACTTCTGTAGATCTCCATTGAACTTTATCAATAAATCTGTTATACCAAATGTGGTTATTTGTAGGAACTTCTACATGGCATTGTGACCATGTTTCAGACCAACTTAGTCCACCTCTAGTATAGTACTGCTCTAATACGTGGAACTCGAAGTTATCAATACCATGCTCATCAATGATAGCATTAATATCCTTAGAGGAACTTGTGTAAGTCTTCCAATTACTTTGTTTTCCACGATTAAGTTTACCTGTACCTTTGAACAACTTCTTACCAATGTACATCATACCATTTGTCTTATCAATCAATAGATAAACAAAACCAAAGGCATTTAGATGGTCAAGTTGTTCAGGGAACTCCCAATGTCCGTTATCAAACGGCTTCTTCTTTTTATTTGTAGCCATTACTGATAATCACCTAACTTAAAGTGATCACCATAATGCCGCCAGATATGGATTAGTCTACCATTCGCAATCAGATAGCCCTTCCAATCGTCACCATAATGCTCTTTGTAAGCATTAATGACTGCTAACTTAAGATCCTTGTGATCTTTACAATCAGCTAGAATCTTATCAGCTTTTACTGGCCCTACACCCTTAAGACCTGGGATGTTATCTACAGCATCACCCATTAGAATTTGTTTCCAATAGTGATGATCTGCATAATCTTCCGCTACACTATAATGCTCTTCTTTACGAATATTATAGTGTCTACCGGGAATACAGTCTAAATCCTTATCAATCGAACAAACGATATAAGGATCACCTGCCTCTTGTGCTTGGAAATACCACATACGTAAAAGATCGTCAGCCTCAAATCCATGAGCAGTAACTGCATTTGGATGTGAGCGTAACCATTCTTTCAACTGTTGGTGGTATTCTGGTTTGTCTTTTTTAGACGCTAGTCGTGAGGAACTCTTCTTATAATCTACATAAAAATCTTCTCGCCAATTTGTATCGCCACCTAAGGCAATAAGATACTCTTCAGTGAAATTATTTTCTAGAACAGATAGGAGAATTTCGTCTAATTTTGTTTTAGCTTCTTCTAACGTCTCGTTTTTCCACATTGACATGTAAACGAGTACGTCTCCATCTATTCCTAAGATCATACTGGGTAAGTCACCTTAATCTCACCGTATTTACGCATACGCTTGAGTAGTTGAGTACCAGTCTTAGAACGCTTCTTGTACTTAATAGAAGTAGATCGATCAACAAAGTCTAGGAACACATGTGAATCACCATAAGTGAAACGGAATGTTGCAGATGGAACTTTGTATAGTAGGGTTGTTCGAGTCTTATTCGCCATGATATTTGTTTACCTCAATTCCTGAATACTGAAGATATACGATGCCACTGTCTGTTTTGTAGTACTCATCAAATACTACTCGTGACACTCTTGATTGGATTAACAGCAATGCACAATTGTCACATGGTGCTGTTGTAATATAGACTGTTGAGTCTTGTAAGCTTAAGCCTTCGGCTGCTGCTTTAGATACTAGGTTTGCTTCGGCATGGATTACCCAAGGGTGTGTCTTACCGTTCTCATCCTCACAAGTATTTGCCATACCTGTTGGTGTACCATTAAATCCGAAGCTTAGTATGTTGTTGTTCTTTACAGCAATTGCTCCAACCTGCCTCTTTACTGCATGAGACATCTGAGCAATACGCTTTGCTAGATCGATGTAGAGTTTGTCGTACCTAGCTTGTTTAGGATCCATTGTGGAGTACCTCTGTTTGTGTATCGTAGAAGATTAATTTTTTCTGTTGCATAATAGTTTCGATATGCTGTTACTGAGTCTGGAGATCGGCAATGTTCTGGCATTGCTTGTGGAGGTTGTTTCCAACCATTAGCTCCAACGTCTTTTGGAACACTACGTAGAAATTCTGCATGATCATTGATTGTCTTGTGGATTTTACCGAATCGATGTGTGTATTCATGACCTAAACTTATCATTAAGGCATAGAGCCAAGTGTAGTGTGCATTAGACTCTCTGGTCCAAATAGCAGAAGGATGGTTCTTATGAGTTAACTTGTATGGTCCACCGTCACCACATAAATGGTGAGCAGTAGACAATAGTTGAGCAGACTCAAGGATCATCTTGACAACATGAGTATCATAGTGATACCTAGCACATTGTATAGGATCGGTATCTAAGTAGAATACGTTCATACTTCGAATACAGGAGTGTAGTTAGGATACTTCGTTTGAACTTTTGTGATGTAATTTGGATCATCACGCTTCTTAATGAAGTGAGTAGCAAACCGTTGACCTAATTCAAATACCTTAGAGCCTTGAACCTTTAGGTTTTGCCCTTTTTCATATTGAGCATATGCTTGAGACAAGCTACCGTGAAATAGTTCTAGCATTTTAATTGGTTCTCGATCACAAAGAATGATCTGAACAGGCATAGCAAGATTTAGAATATTAAAAACATACCGTACACCATTATCTAGGTTTAGTAGATAGGTGCTTGTAGTAGTGATATCATCAATCTCGAAGTCTGCAAGATAGAGTGCTGTCTTAATCGTATCAAGAGTGAGCATCAGACTATCACCAGCCTTAAGTTCGATATAGATATCAAGATCTTTAGCTGGACGATTATGTAGCCAATCTCGTGGAGCACCACCAAGGATCATAGCTTTTAGACCACGTTGATTCAGTAGTCGTAGAGCAGTATTAGCACAAGTTTGTTGTCGTTGAATGTCATCTAGCATATCAAGCTTCTCTTTAAGTTGTTGATTAATGTACGTCATACCAGTTATTACCAATTTTAGCTTCACCATCCATGATAGATACATCAAATAGCTTTGGTGCATCACGGAAGGATTCTTTTGCAATCTGAGCAGCTCTTTCAGCATACTCATGTGGAACTTCAAATTCTATCTCATCATGATAGAAGATTAGTGGATTGAATGGGATTTGTGCTTCTTTAAGTCGTTCATAAGCCATAGCAGTAGCAGCTTTACAAGTTACCGCTTCACAACTCTGTAGGAGATAGTTTAGGGCTTTATGGGCAGACTCACAAGGAATCTTGCGACCATCCAGAGCAGGAATCCAAGGATGCCCAACGTATTCAGTACGATCAAAGATACCCTTGATCTTCTTGATTAGTTCGGATAGTCCAGGAATTCGTTTAGCAAACTGATCCTTAATCTTGTTACCAAGTTTAGCATTACGAACACCAGTAAGAATCAGACTAACCTTTTCACCACCAGCACCAAACAAATCATTATGTTCAGGTAGGGACGTTACCACCTACCCCGTGAGTTAACACAGCTATATGTTACCATATAGATCAGACTATATCATCATCTTTCGATGTTGTGCGCTTCCACTCACTTGAGTGTACTTCCCGAAGGAATAGTCGTTGCACGTTCTAAATATGGACAAAAGGAGAAAACTCTGAATTGCAATCAATACATTTCATAGCTCTCCTATATTTAGCTTCGCTCAGGATTGTCCTTAGAAAGGAGTTTCCCTGAATTCACACAATTTTACATGCGCCTTTGACGCATAGATGAATGGTTTAGCAGTCTTACGGGAGACAGTTACATTCTTGATAACTTTAGGAAAGTTCTTTTGTTCTTCAGCCATAATAGCAGAGAGAACATCAGCATTCTTTTGGTGAACATCACCATTTAGAACTTCGTTTGTATATTCATCGTTCCTTAGATAGTGGCATAACGCCCTGAACTGATTACCAGAAGAGTCAGCACCAATAATTGTGTAGCCTGGGCTAGCAACAAAAAGTTTTCGAATGTCGGCTCCCCACGCTGCATCGGCGGAAGGGACATTGACAATACCACTATGACGGGCACGACCAGTAGGAGTAGCAATTGTAAAACAGCTTCCATGAATTTTATCCTGTTCATCTAGGCCTTCAACCCATCCAGATAGGATAGAGTGGCGTGATCGAGTAGTATAATACTTATCAATCAGCATACCAACTTCACCTAACTTCTCTAAGGAACTAGTTGTTAGTTTCTCAGAGACTTTGACGAATTGATCACCTTGTTTCTTCCAGTTCCAATCATCTGGCTCCCATCCAATAGTATGAAGATACAACTTAACTGAATCGATATTACCTAAGTCAGGTTGTACCCATTCAATACGGCTGTAGTCTCCTTCAACTACTCGACCTACTTCATCTTTGCCAGATTCTTGTGGAACACCAAAGTACTTAGCTGTGTGAGCATCATAGTTTCCATTCTTAATCCATTTTGCTTTCTTCGGTTCTTTATCGAGTCTCTTACACTCGATCTTGAGTCTTGGTTCAACAAGCTCCTGTACTTCTTTCATTTCTGCTTCCATAGCGGATAGTAACTCTAGAGCCTTAGGCTTATCGAATTGCCAACCAAGATGTTCAGCATCGGCACAAAACTGTGCAGTTATATGCTCATTCTTAATAGATGTCTTAATGAAGGGTTTCTTCTCAGACATCACCTTAAGCTCTCGCATTAAGTGTCTATAAACTTTTACGTTGATTCCTACGTCTTCTGTACAACGATGAAGCATTTCATCAGAGTACTGAGACCAATCTTCGTGTTCGGGTTTCGGATGACCTAGGTACTCTCCCCATACAGCCAACGAATGCTTACCATTAAAGCGATTATAATCAAGCACTTGCGATAGTAACATTGTATCCACAACTTTTGTTTCAGGTCGTGGAATCCACCCTAGAACTTTTCTAAAAGCTAATAAGTCATAACCAATGATATTATGACCAATGATCATCTCTGCATTATAGAGATAATCTAAACCCTTAGATAGTGGTTCTAGGTTTGAATCGAAGTCAGAGAATCGTCTAACTTCTGCTGTATCAAGATCATGAGTCACTAGAACCCAGATCTTCGTGATTGTAACTAGTAGGCCATCTGACTCAAGGTCAAATACTAGTTTAGCCATTTAAAATTTTATCAATATTTTCTACTCGAATTGGTTTGTTACCATTCTTAATAAATGCTACAAGGAATTTGAAATACCAAAGACCTTTCTGTAGCTCTTGGAGTTCAGCATCTTTACCACCATTACGATCCATGTATTTACGAGCCTGTAGTTCTACTGCTGCCTTTAGACATTCAGGATCACGGAATCGAGGTAGATACTGCATTGCTTCTAACCACTGTAGTACTTCCTTTTCAGTTTGGATGTACGCTTGATAATGAGAAGGATTAATTGCATCTTTCTTTTGTTCTGTCATAGCTTTCTGTAAGTGAGTATCCCAATAATCTTCATGTGGTTGCTCTTTAGACCATTCAACAAGTTTATCTGCATAGATACTAATCTGATTAGCGTTAGAGAGTGTGATCTCTCGGTCTTTATGTTTTGGACCCCATACACATCGAATGTACATATTAGTTAGATCATCTTCCCATGCCTTAACTGCTTCTGAGAAAGATACGTGTGTACTCTTTAACTCATGGGAAAAAGAGAGTACTTCAAATACAGGACTAATCATCAGTATACATCTCCATTTTCTTCAATCTTAAGGTCTTCGTAAGGAGCACCGACTCGGCGATAGAATTCTAATTTAGCACCTTCTAAAGCGCCAACTACATCGTTGATAGCTTGATAGTTGCCTTTATCAGTTCGATTAAAGTAGTCTCGTACAATTGATGTAACAACAAAGTTTAGTTCACCCGGAGTTGTACAGAGATCTCCTACTTCTTTAACTGATTTAGTTGATAGGAAGTGTTTATGTTCTGCTTTGATATAAGGCATTATAGGAAGTCCTCAAGAATAGTTTCACAAGCCTTGTTCACATCTGAGCGCCAGCGTGTAACAAGAGATTCAAAGAATGGATGAATTGTTGTTGGATCAGGCTTGAATGCGATCACAGGAATCCGTAGAACATAAGCCGCATAAAATACTTCCATTGCTGTACCATTCTTAGGCACATTAGGATTGCTTAGATCTGCAAGGATCAAGTCAGACTCTCGAATGTCTCGAAGGTCTAGCTCAAAGATAGTACGCATCTCAGCTGGTTTAAAGCTATGAATACGCCGACAAGGGTCAAGTAGTTTACATTCTTGACCTAGAGCTTGTTTAGCGATATCACGCCAACCCGAAGCATCTTCTTTAGTAACATGCTCCATAGGGCCACAAAGATAAATAGTCCGTTGTTTAGTCATTTCCATACTCTTTCTCAAAACCAATCCAATCAGGCTCAAGCGTCCTGATATGCTTAATCAAACCAATGTTCTTAACCTTTACATTCTCTGCTAACAGAAAAAGAAAGGATCGTTCATCAAGATCATTCTCTACTGCGATGTAAGTATGTTCTTGGTTAATAAAATAGGAGTCACATTGCTCTCCTAAAAGATGCAATGCAAACTCCGATTCTGGTTGTTTGAAAGTGATTTGATACTCAGAAGTAACCATACTTAAACGTATCCCAGAATTGCTCCTACGATAGGAATAAAAATACCTACCACACGACAAATGATCCACCCAATAGGTGACTGTAGTGTTAGACTAAATACTGCGATAATGTTAAGTACCCAGCCGATTAGTCCAGCTACTACTACGCCAAGTAGCATGAATACGAACCAAGCAGGTGCTTTTTCAAGTGCATTACTCATTTACCTTGACCTCGATATTTCTTGAATGTACGTTTTTGTGTTTTAGACATAGTAGAAGTTTTAGGATTACTTCCACCTTGAGAAGTACGCTTAACTACTGACGTATGTTTTGAGACTGCTTTTTGTTTAGCCATTAGTCAGTTGCCTTTTGAACATTGTCTACCACTTTCTCAACTGCTTGTGCAGTATAAGGTTTATCTTGGTCAGTTAGGCTACCACCAAGAGTTAATACATCTGCTGCTACGGCAATGGGTGTCTCAACAACTACACCTACAACTGCCTTAGTTAAATTACCTAACATTCCGAACATACTATTTCCTTTTAATTTTGGTGCGACAGGTAGGACTCGAACCTACACTCCATCGATTATGAGTCGAATGCTTTACCTTTAAGCTACTGTCGCTGATTTGGTGTCCGAGGACGGAGTCGAACCGTCATGCATAAAGCGGCAGATTTTAAGTCTGCTGTGTCTACCAATTCCACCACACGGACGTTGTCTGGCGTGACTAGAGGGATTCGAACCCCCGACCCACAGCTTAGAAGGCGGTTGCTATATCCATCTGAGCTATAGTCACAGAGAAGGGGACTTTCACCCCTATGTTTTTAATTAGAATGGATCATCATCATCGATGTCGCTGTCATCCTGTAGAGAACCAGCTTTAACGATTTCCATCTCTTCCATCTCGAATTCATCTTCAGATGGCTTAGGGATGTATTCATTAAGCTTAGTGATCTGAACAGACATTAGCATGGTAGCCATCTTGTTCTCATCACCATACTCATATTGGAACAAACGGAGATTACCAATAGAACCATTACCAATAGTTGCTGGATCTAGATCGTCTAGAGAACCAGTAACAACCTTTACGGGTTGGTTAGGTGTACCATCTTTCTTCTTTGATTTCTTGCGAATAGTGCAAGAATAATAAATACCCTTGTCATCATCGTCCACGGTCTTAACCTTTAGACCGAGTTTCGTCCATTCAGCCTTCACCTTTTTATCGGTTGTCCGAATCTGAACTTCCCAAGTACCATTCTCTTTATTGAATCGAGTGTTTGGTTTGTTAGGTACTAGTTTAGGGAACCAGATTTCTGCGCCTTTAATAATTGCCATTGCTATATATCCTTTGTGTTTAAATAAATGTAATATTGAGTATACAAATCAAAGTTGCATACTATTCTGCTTTAGTGTCACTTGGTGTTTTCGATACCATTGTGCTTTAGCGTACCCTGGTCATGGACGTAGTAGTTTTGCTACAGTAGCCATAAATCCAGTAAGTTTAGTTTTATCAGTATCAGAAAGAAATTCTTGTTCTTGGATAAAATCAGGGATAGATACATCCCATCCAAAAAGCTTATAAAGTAAATCAGCTTCCTCTTTACTTTCAACTCCTATACTAATTGTAAAAGGAGACCAGTTGGTATTTACGGTTTTATTAATTTTCATGATTTAACAAAATGCATAATCAGAGTACAAGATTTGTTCGACATTTAGACGACCACGTTCAGGGATCAGATCTAAACAGTCTAGATCCCCAAGCAAGGTTTCTAGTGGTTGAGCCTTGTAGAAGTTTACAAACTCTTGTCGAACACGGAAGAACAGATCATCCATGTTACCCGGTAGAGTACCGAAGGAATCATGAACAACTGTCATTTGATATGGAGCAGATACCACAGTCATAGTTAGATGTGCTGCATCAAAGCTATGAACAATATTAGGTGCTGCACCAGTCTTTTGGGAGTCTTTATCGATTGTAGCCTCATCCCAAGATTGTAGCTGGATCTTTAGCTCATCATCACCATACTTTAGTTTAGTCCGAAGGATTGCTGGCTTACGATAAGCCTGAACCACAGGGAACTTAGTTACTGGAGTAGTCCAACGAAGAAAGACATCTTTCTCGTTAGATCGTTGAGCAAGGTCTTGGAACATACGAAGCATTCTAGCTGGTCCCGCTAGCTTCGCATAACATGTTTCAAATACTAGATTGCCTAATAGAGCGCCCCAGAGATGCTCTTTATCACGTAGATACTCTGACATATCCCGTGTATCGTCAATGATTTGTTGACCCATACCATAGGCAGTACCGCCATAGCCAAGAGTCATCACGTTACGCTTTACAACTTTACGTTGATCTTTTGGGTTGTCAATGTTTAGCCAATAAACTGGAAATACCTTTTCTCGAATTGATCGATTCTGATTTCGCCATTCAGCGGCTGCTGCATAAGCTAAAGATTTCTGTTCACTCTTTTCAGGTGCTTCAAAGTAAGCCTTCTGAAGAGATCGAGCAGTATCATACACAGTAGGGAATTGATCACGTTCCTCTTGTGTTAGATTATCTGACATTTGCTTTAGGTTTTCCCAGACATATTTAGCAATGTACATATATACATCACCGGGTAAATCTTGAGGTACGAGATTAACTAGTGGTGCAATCTCTTCATCTTGAGACATAGCTACAAGATGCTGAACACCGTTATTAGAGCCATCGATATAGACAGGGAGTCCACAAAGATAGTCTTCTAGTTTTCCACCTTCAACAAGCCAATCTTTAATCTTACGAAGCTCATTACAAGCCGCTAAGAAGCTAAAGGGTGAATCTGTTTCAATCCAACCTTGGTTAAGTAGAGGTTTCTCAGAGTAAGAGATAAACCTATCTAAATGCTCATCAACGAACTCTGCTCTCTGCTTTAGCGTCACCTTGTCGTTACCGAAACAGTTTGCTGTATGAACCTTAAGCCAGAATAAACCATTCTCTCCTAATGGTACTTTCTGGTCTAGCAGTAGAAGACCCTTTGCATTATCACTAGACTGCTCATGTAAGAATGCAGTATTCACATATACACGACCTCGGAAGTCAAAATTGTATACATGATAGAATACATTGTCAAGGTTCTTTAGTGCTAGCTGTTCAATAGCATCTACCTCAATCATTAGTGATGCTCGTTTCTCCTCATCAATCTCACTATGGAGTTTGAAAGGGCTAGGGTTATGTTCATTCCGTAAGAAATGCTGATAAACCTTAAATACATCACCGTTGATTCGCCAACCTACATCTTGTAGTTTATTGAGTACATCAAACAACATTTGCTTTTCTTCTTTGCGGTTGAATTGAGCAAGTGCTGAGGAGTGACCCTTCTTCACAATAGGGATTCCTAGTGAGTTAAGAGGACCACCCCAAGGTTCAGCTTTAGCCTTGAGAGGAAAGATCTCAACCTTTTGTGCATCAATTAAACCCCAAAGTTCTTTGATTGCCTTCCAGTCTGACACCTGTAGGAAATAAGATTGGTATTTACTTTTCTTACCGTTCTTGTATGTGTACTTAAGCCGGAATGCAATGATCTTACACTCGATATAAGAGATACATACGAACCAACCTACTTGGGCATCTGCAATCTTGTCGTTTGGTAGACCTAACTGTCGTCTAATTTTATGACCAATGTTTACAATAATATCTACTAGTGTCCCTTGACGTTCTAATCCTCGAAGTAGATGAGGATAAGAAATATCGATCATTAACTTAGGATCGACATCCTTCAAGTAGTGAGTGTAGATATTCCGGTCTGCACGTAGACTTTCTTGCCGTTTACTAATATCACTTACTAACTTTTCTAATACTGTCATTTATTATTCTTAGAAACTAAAATTAAAAGATTTTTGAGAGAATTTCTTGTAGAGCCAGAATACAACTGCCTCTAGGATTACTAATAGTAGCTCAAGAAGGATCTTTGTCATTATTTTTATTGTCCTTAATTTTGATTAAAAAAGAAGAGAAACCCCCAGGCCGAAGCCCAGGGGAGTCTTCTTTAGGAGGCAAATTTAGCCTCTACATCGATAACATCTTTCTCTTGAGGAAAGTACTTATCAATGAATTTCTTTGTTGCATAAACAGTAATACATGCAAGTACTACATCTTTAGCAACCGTAAAGGCTACTAGTGCTCCAAGGATACCAACAATCCATCCAAGGAAATAGCCGAGAGTTGTCAGAGAGAACATTTTAGATTCCTGAAAATTTAACAATCCAAACTGCTACAAGCCAACTAATCATTACTGCTAGCAGATACTGCCTCGGTAACATTAGTAAGACTGTAACGATGAGTAACACAGTAATCAAACTTTAAAATGGTAGTAGAAACAGACCAAAGAAAAGTTGGATAAGCAAAGAGATGAAGACACTAAGAATCATGATTTCCTCATTGAATTAACATGCCCAATTTTTTCAAATCGTTTGTTTATTGCTCTTAGTGGATTGGTTTTCCATTTATCGAGTTCCGAACCAATCAGGTCGAAAAATTCAAGTGTACCCGGTTCATAACGCGCTCTTGCATAGTTTGCAATTTCGTTACTTACTGAATACACATAACCTTCTTCATCAGAGATGTTGAAGGCTGACGCTTTGTGAATGCACTTGCCACACATATCAAAGATCCTTTCTAAGATTCTCGAGTTGATCACAATATACCCTTGCACCATAGTTACCTCGATCTACAGAGAAGTTAGTTGTTACACCAACATCTCCAAACCGAGAAACCATAGTAATCTTTACAGTGGTTCCAGCAGGTACTACCTCTTGCCTCATAACAGGGTTACCGTTTTCCCAGTAACCTTGATACCATTCAAAGGTAGTGTCTTGCTTTAATTCACCATATCGTACTGGCCATGTATCAGATTCATGTGGTCTCATACCCCACAAGCCTCATCTACAAACACCAGATCTTCAATTGCCTTACAGATTCGTCTAAACTCCTCTAGGGATTCAGCGATTGTAACACCGAAGTTTTCACCGAGAAACCTTGCGGCTTTCCGATCATATAACTCAGGTGGAACAATAGCTTGAATAGCATCGTCATAGACCGCAATCTCTACGTCAGAGAATGGACTATCTTGAATCGCTTCAATAGTGTAGTCACCAATCTTTAAGGTAAGTGTTGCCATTTAAGCCTCCAATACTTGATCAAACAAAGCAGAGTATTCAACCATTGAGCCGTTAAGCTCAACAGCAGAGCACATTTGAAGCAGAGCTTCTTGTGTAGTAGCTGTAGCATAGTATCGTACTTGACCTTGTGTGTCAAGAGAAGAAACTACTTTACAACCAAACTCTTCAACAGCTTCGATCATCTCATCTGTAGTACAGGTGAAATCATCAGCAGTAAGAGGGCAGAGAAGGAGAAACTTAGTCGCCATTTGTGTTCCAATCAAATTGAATTACTTCGTACTTTTCACTTGAGAAGCATTTAAGCATCTCTTGTGAACGGATTTTGGTAACTAATGTACCTGTGGCTCTGTTGAAAACGTAGTACATATTAGCAATGAATTACTACTTCAAAATTCTTTGGATTGTAGTTATTTAACTTTTCAGTTTCAACAACTACGCTAACAAGTTCTTTTGAAGCGCGTTCATAAACAAAGTAGAACATTTCTTTCCTTTCAGATTAGGGTAAAACACCCCAAATAGTGCTCCAAGTAGAAGCACTACAAGGGGGATTTTAACCGAAGACTTTTTTAAAAAGCTGGTTTGTTGACTCTGAGAACTCAGCTTCTGCTAGTGCCTCATTAAGTTCAGCTAGTTGAAGATCACGAAGATATGATTGAAGATCATACACCTTACTATGTAAGATATACAATTGGTCGCTCACAACTTCAGTAACTTCAGCTAGCTTCTTGTAGAGTTGATACTTTAACATGTCAGGCCTTATTTAAAAAGTACATCCATACCATACAGGAACTCTGCGAACAGAATACCCAACACGATAGTAGCCATTGCAACTTCTTTCAGACTTTCGATTTTCATGATTTACTTTCAAAGGTTGATGATTCGAAGAACTTATATTCTTCATTATAGATACATAGTTTTTCTCACTTTTTAGTACCTAAAATTCTTACGAATTAAGTGCTTGAGTGGACCTCGCACTTGCTTCATATGATTGTAGGCATCATCTTTTTGCATTTCAGAACTATAGCGAGACTGATCAATTAAACTAAAATCTTGTTGAGCACAAGCTAATTCGTAGAATGGATCTTCCTCTACTTTAACAACCTTGAATTGTTGTTGAAGATTTTGTAGTGATGAATTGTTTCTCATTTGAACTCCAGTAAATTGATGATTCGAAGAACTTATATTCTTCATTATAGATACATAGTTTTTCTCACTTTTTATGGGCCAAAATCGATAGATTTTGATAAAAAAGGCCACCCTAAGGTGACCATTTTTAATGTACTTCGCAGTACCATTCGATATATTTATACAAGTAGTATCTTGCACAAATTAAGTAAGCAATCAAGGCAAGTGTTAGTTCCATTTTAAATCTCGGGAAAAAGACATGTGTTAATAAACTCAGATACAAGTTCTTTCTCGAATCCGAGTGATTCCATCACCTTAGGTGTATGAGGATTTAGCTTTTGATTTCTACAATACTTATTCTGTTCTTCTTTCGAATCAAAGTTTTCAATCTTGTATTCGTAAGTAGTCATTTGGTTTAGATCATGAACTTTATTTAGGTAGTACTTTAAAGACTCTCTAGATAGTTTAAGAATCTCGTCTAGTTCAAATTCAGAGTTCACGTTACCAGCAGCCACCATACTAGGACTAAAGATTTCACTTGCCCATTCAGGTAACTGTCTTGGCTTACTCCACTCATAATCCTTTACTCTTTCTTCAAACCATTTACACAATGGGTGATTAGGATTTGTAGTAGGACTGAAGTCATGGAATGCACCAGTTACTTTATTTGGACCAGCAATCAAGTCGAACCCATAGATAGGTGCGGTATCATACTGTTTAGGAAATACACACAAGTGTACCATGTATAGCTTCTTAGAGTCGATAGCGTCCACTACGTCCAAGTGTGCTCTACGAACATCTGAACTTACATAGATATGATTAGTCCAAGGATAGGGTGTTTCTTTTACATCTAGGAATGCATGAGACTGTAACGTCTTATCTAGTTGTTCTACATGATGCTTTAGCTTATCAAAGATTATACTCATCAGCTAACCTATCAAATAGTTTTAGAATCATCGAGAAACACTTGTTAGCTTCATCAGCCATTGAGTCATCTAGCTTACTACGAAGAGCTTCAATCAACTCTTTACGATTCTCAAAGTCATACATAGCCCCAGAACCGGGAATCTTAGTCTTGATTAATTGACCACCATACATATCACCCATATGACGAACATAAATATGGGCAAGTAGTTGTTCTTGCGTTAGTTCAGCTAAGTAGGAAACGTAGTCTGCTGTCTCTTTAAATATTTCTAGATTCTGACCATCTGTATTTAGTTCAGTAATATCCTTCTCAATTAGCTCTGCTCTCTGTAGTGACTCTAGCCCAGTTAGATCGCATAATACTTCTAAGTTACGATAAGCAAAGTATTGATTGAAAAGGAAAGATAGGTAAGCTTCTTTAGATAACTCACCTGAAATTAGCTTTACTGTAAATGGATGCTTCTCGGCATCAATATGATTCTGTGCGGTTAATTCTTTTAACGACATCTTAACTCCTTAATAAAACAGGGAACCGAAGTTCCCCGTTTGTTTTACTCTTTTAAAGGTATTGTAGGTAATACAATTTCAGAGGCATGTTCTATATTAGGATATAAGAGAGGTAAGTCTCTTAGCTTCTGTCTATATTCTTGCCATTCCTTCTTTTTATCTTCTGATAATGGACTATGTGGTAAATCAGTCCAATCTGATATCTTTAGAAAATGATCTCTTTGTGGTCGGAGCCATAATCTAAGTTTATCTTCATGACTCAATTCTTCCATAATTATTGGTTAGCTGTTAGTGTAGAAGGGAACGCACGACCTGGGCCCCAGATGATTCGGACTGCTCCTGAACCACCTGCTCCACCACCCCATGATGTACCTGAACCACCGCCACCGCCGCCATAGAGACCACCAGTACGGTTACCATTACCATAGCCTGATGTTTCACCGAAACTTGCGTTAGAACCTCCGGATCCGCCATTACCACCAGCGCCTGTGACTTCAGCAGGATACCAACCAGAAGCATTAGAAGTATAGCCAAGAATACCTACACCACCGCCACCGCCAGTACCATAAGTGGAAGAATATGCATTGTATGAACCATTACCACCACCACCAGAAGTATTAGTGTTTGAACCACCATTACCACCAGCACCCATGTAACCACCAGCGCCACCACCCCCTTCACTCCAAGAAGGGCCACCACCTTTACCACCACGGCCACCGCCATCACCTACGTAACCACCGCCATAACCGTTAGAAGTCCCTTGTGAATTAGGTCCACCATTACCACCGCCGTAACCTGCTACAGTTGTTAGATCAATAAAATAAGAATTACCTCCAAAAGTAGCAGCATCATTACTATTACCTGAACTAGAACCTGTATCTCCTACTACAACAGTATAAGTTTGGCCAGGTACAACAGTGATATTGTTCTTCCAACCTAGACCACCACCACCATTACCGCCAGAAGACCAGCTAGAACCACCTCTACCGCCTGCTCCAACAGCAACTACACATACAGAATTAACACCAGCAGGTGCAATCCATTGGTATGTACCCGGTGTTGTAAAGGCTACTTGTCCAGTAGGTGCTTTGATAACTACAGAGTATTTCTTAGTTGCAGAGTTTAAACCCCAGTAAGCAACTAAGTCAAAAGTAACAGTAACTCTTGAAGTTAGAGGAGTAATAGTAGTAGTAACACTCAGTTTTCCTGAGTTAGAAACAGAAAAGGTAGTACCAGCTGGTAAACCAACTATATTCTCAAGTACTAAGCTATCATACTTTGAAGTAGGTTGTGCTAGTTGTTGTGTTGAAGTTGTACCAGTACCTATTTCCATTTCAGATAGAGTTGTTACAGAAATAGCATCAAAAGAAGGCAAGCGCGTTTGTTGAAGTTTTTCAACGTTTAATGTCGCCATTATACACCTCCTTATTCAGGTTTAGCTGGAAATTCTACTTGGAAAG